>ENA-OQIO01000076-OQIO01000076.1-human-gut-metagenome-genome-assembly--contig:-NODE-76-length-44699-cov-6.615027_pt1 | contig 44699 bp, 44 predicted proteins | sample MGYA00242573_ERZ504737 | MGnify/ENA primary metagenome ERZ504737 (study PRJEB26092, sample SAMD00036203) | human gut metagenome | host: Homo sapiens | study: EMG produced TPA metagenomics assembly of...
GTTAAAGCTCAAGATGAGAAATGGCCAAAAATTGATAGAATATTAAGGCATTTAGTATTATCGAATTCTAAATTAACCCGTAAATAAAGCAATCTCTAGCACACAAATTGTTTACTCTTAGAAAATTAAATTATTTTCTAATTAGTACATCTAAATCAAAAATTAACGTTAGAACATAAAAAAAAAGAGAACTTCATGTTCCCTTATATAAGAAGTGCTACCATCTTAAACACAAATACTACAACCAATAGAATCCCAATCCACTTAATGAACTTAAATGCGACTTTGATTCCAAAATAAATTAAGGCTATTGAAACCACAAAACCAAGAATGTCTGACATCTTTCAACCTCCAATTTACCAAATATTTTAATTGATTTTTACCTTTCTTTCAATACTTGCCTTTGATATAATCTAAGTTACCAATAAAACAAGGAGTGATACAATGCGAACACCAGACTTAAACTGGATCAAAGACCCACGCGTCTTTCAAGTAAATAGACTACACGCTTATAGCGACCACATATATACAATTGGAAAGGACAAAAAGCCAAGCTCATTCTCACTAAATGGAACATGGAAATTCAACACTACAAAAAATTATGATTCATGCTTTAAATTCTTCTATAATACAGAATTTAATGACTCCAATTGGAACGACATCCAAGTACCCGGACACATCCAGCTCCAAGGATTCGATAAACCACACTATACAGACGTAACGTACCCTTGGGATGGGCATGACGTGGTAAAACCCGGACAGATTGATATGGACAAAAACAAAGTCTATCAATATCGTAAAACATTTGATTGTCCACAAGACTTTATTGGAAATAAACTCATTCTATCCTTTGAAGGTGCAGAATCCAATATCTACGTATGGCTAAATGGTAAATTTATCGGATACGCAGAAGATTCCTTTACCCCAAGTCGTTTTGACATTACAAAATACACACAAGAAAAAGATAACGTACTCTGCGTACGCATCTTTCAAAAATGCACAGGCACATGGCTAGAAGACCAAGACATGTGGCGCTTTAGCGGTATCTTTAGAGATGTTATGATCTATAAACAACCTAGTCTTCATATACAAGACTTAAAAATCGATACAGACATCGATTTAGACACAAATAAAAGTGTTCTTAGTTGTGTTTGTAAAATGAGCAGTAATGAATCTCACACACTACAAGCCAAACTATATGATCCACAAGGAAACATCGTATGGAATGGCAATATGCAAGATACATTTGAAATCCCAGTAGAAAATACATGCCTATGGAGCAGTGAATTCCCAAATCTGTATCAATTAGAACTCGTTTTATATGACACAAACAACGAAATCATTGAAACCATTCAAGAACAAATTGGATTTAGAAAATTCACGCTTGAATATGGCATTATGAAACTCAATGGAAAACGAATTGTATTCCACGGCATCAACCGCCATGAATGGGATCCAAAAACTGGAAGATGTTTATCTCAAGAACAAATGGAAGAAGACATCCATATCTTAAAATCACTAAACATCAATGCCGTAAGAACATCTCACTATCCAAACAACAGCTATTGGTATAAACTATGTGACCAATACGGCATCTACGTCATTGACGAAATGAATCTAGAAACCCATGGAGTAAATGATATCCTTCCACAAAACAAAACCGAATGGACAGATTGTTTATTAGACCGTGCAAGAAGCATGTATGAAAGAGATAAAAACCATGCCTGCATCTTAATGTGGTCACTTGGAAATGAATCAGGAAGCGGATCCAACTTTATGATTCTACACGACTACTTTAAAGAACAAGATCCATCAAGACTTGTCCACTATGAAGGCATCACACAAGATCGAACATTCGAAAACGCATCGGACATTGAATCTAGAATGTATACATCTCCAGAAAATGTTAAAGCCTATCTAGAAAGCCATCCAATGAAACCATTTATGCTATGTGAATATATGCACGCCATGGGAAATAGTCTAGGAGGCATGGAAGAATATACCAACCTAGAAGACGAATACGAACAATACCAAGGTGGCTTTGTATGGGACTATGTAGACCAAGCCATTTTAAAAGATGGACAATACTATTATGGACAAGACTTCGACGACTATCCAAACGACTCTAACTTCTGTGGAGACGGCATTCTTTTAGCCAATCGAGAAGAAACCGGCAAAAGCAAGAATTAAAACAACTCTACCGCTATGTCGATATGGAAATTCATTTCGATTCGGTAACCATTAAAAATAAAAACCTATTCTACGACCTAAGTAAAGATACCTTTATCTTTGAATTGAAACAAAACGGACTCGTTATACAATCCGGCATCTTTAAAACAAGTGTAGAACCAGGCACTACAAAAACAATGCCCGTACAATTTAAACAAATCAATACGCCAGGCTATTACACAAAAACCATCTACTACAAAACACCACTTGGCATTCAATCCTTTGACCAACAAGTCTTTGAAGTCAAACAAGACCAACCCAAAGAACAAGCCATGCTCGTAGTGGAAGGAAAAGAAACAATCGGCATTCAATTTATCGATACCGAATACCTATTTGACAAACGAAAAGGTTTAGTATCCATTCAAGTAAATGATGAAGAAATACTCAAACAAGCACCAAGACCCGTCTTTTATAGAGCTTTAACCGACAATGATCGTGGTGCCAAACAAACCTATGCCAACTGGCTAAATGCCAGCCTATTTCAAAATGTAGTCGACTTTAATTGATACGAAACTCCAAATGCGCACAAATGATCTATATAATACAACTTGAATCCATTGAAGAAGAATGTAAACTCGTCTATACAGTCTACAACAATCAAAGCATTCAAATCCAGTTGCACCTAGACAAAAACTCACAAAGACAAACACTACCACTCTTTGGAATCGAATTTGCTCTAAAAAAAGAGTTCAAAAACTTCGCCTACTTTGGAAAAGGCGAAAAAGACACATATATAGATCGAGACCATGCCTTAACCGATTTCTACTTTGAAAACGTAGACACAAACTACATTCCATACTTAAAGCCACAAGAACACGGCAACCACACAGACTGCAAATGGTGCAGCCTATCCAATGACACCATTCAAGTAAACATCAAGTCTGAAAAAATGGAATGCATGGCAAGCAAGTATTCCTTTATGCACCTATATAATGCCAACCACACATTTGAACTTCCACAAACCAATACAACCCACTTAAGAATCACAAAACAACAAATGGGCGTAGGCGGAATCAACAGCTGGGGCGCAAAAGTACAACCACAATACTTAATTGACCAATCTAAAAACCTAGACTTTACATGTACACTCTATATTTCAAAGAAAGATTGATAAAAGAGAGCTGTAGTTTTGACTACAACTCTTTTTCTTTATGCATCCATTCTATACTGAACCAATCCATGACCATCACAAATCTCAACACGCGCCATGGCACCATTTACTACATACATATGCGGATATGTATGTCCAATATCCACCTGAAATACGACATCTATATCGGGTAGCGCCTTTTTTAAAAGCCTGGTCATACCCAATTAAATCCGAAACATTCTTAAATAGTACACGACCTACCAATATAGCCTTCGTATATTTAAAATACCCCATATACTTCATCTTCAATAAAGCACGATACACATCACATGAATTCATTGAAAAAATATCAAAGAACCAAATAATCCCATCCAACTTATAGCGTTCATTAAATTCTTCTACAAAATCATAAGGCGTGCCCGCCATATCATTTATACTCTCAAAACAACCACCAAGTAATCTTCCCTCTACATTACAATTACCAACATATTCTGTCTTTGTGTTAAGTATTGGAGCTCCATCATTATAAAAATCAACATCCTGATGCATAGAACTCGAATGCAGTTCACCATTCTTTCCCTTTAAAAAATCAAGACACAAACTCGAATATTCATTGATACCATATTCATCAAAACTACCCGCATTAAAACCATACACCGTAGCCAAATCACACTTACAAGTTATGGGAAACAACAAATTTGTAGGATCACTCGCACCTAAGTACCACTTAGGATTCTTTTCAATCAAATCAAAATCAATATACGGCAACGTCTCAAACTGAAAGTCACCCCCAGCCGCCAACCATACAGCTCCAACACTAGAATCATTCACCAACGAATTCAATTCATCAACACGAGTTTTGGCATCAATACTTGGCTCACTATTATTACGAACACTAGCTGTTTCAACAATATGAAACCCATTGGATTCAATATACTCTATAGACGCATCAAAACTATCTAGCTTATGCCCTACACCACTCGACATAGCACAAACACCGATCGTATTATACTTCTCATTTAAAAACTTAGGATATTTCATACACAAAAAAACCTCCACATCCATTATAAAGGAAAAACGACAAGACACAAAGTCCTGCCGCATTTCCCATAGTTTTAAGATAGAAAGGAAGTTTTATGTATTAACACTTAATACACTTTTATTATAATCCCTATACAACCATTTGTCTTTGTACTTTTTAGTGAATTTGTATTTAAATCAGTCACAAACTAACATCTTTCAATACTAAATACTGCTTCTAACATAGATTCTCTAAACGAACATCAATAAGAAAACCATTAACATGAATTGCGATATTCAAATTACTATACTCGCTTCACTTTGTTTCTTAATATTACTATCTACACGAACACTAAAGCTTATTGTATCAATACTCATTTATATGGATGTCAATACAAGAACATAGCCTTTGCCTTAATAATATATTGTGTAAAATACGATTGAAGGTAGAAATACCAAGAGCGGTGTACCCTACCAAAATCAAACGGAAAATGATTGGTACCGTCAGCCTGGACCCAGGCTAAAAACAATGAGGACTCGGTGAGATGTTCAGACTCACACCAATCAAATTTAGAGCTTTTACTCTTTTTTATCCGATATGGACAATCTCAAGCTAGCGTTTCTTCATTTTTTTAAATATATTTGTTCTCAATGTATACTCACTCTTTCAATACTTTCAATGCTTCCCCTACATCAGAGTATCGTTTTACAAAAGGATCACACACAATACGTTCAGCCTCCAACATAGCTGCCATTGTTTCCTTGTTTACATCAAAAGGAAAACCACCTACACAGAGTGACTTATTAAGAAACACATTGATCGCAGTATTCAAATCAACACCTAATTCACCATACATGGCTTCACATTGTTTTAAAATATCACTATCTACACAAATATTGAAACTTGTTGTATTATCCATAATATTAGCTCCTTTACATTTAAATTTTCATTGAATTATGCTATGCAATTAAGACAAAGGTAATACTACACTACCCTTTTGCTTTTCTTAACCCATAAGAAATCTCTGCACTCTTTACGAAATCACTTAATGCAATATCTCTTAAATATACATCCCTTAAATTATTATGTGCTGCAATGTTCTTATAACGAACATATCGATTGTCTGGATCTGTAGTTGTGAATACTAGAAACTTCTTATTTATTATTTCCATGGGACGCAAATTATGCGCCGTAAAAATCAATTGCCCCTTAGCTTGTTCACTCATCATCTTTACGATTTCACCAAACAAATATTCATGTATACCACAATCCAAATCATCAATCGCAACGACAACTGAAGTATTATTGAAAATCTCAATCAAAGGTTGTAGTATCGATACAATTCTCTTTACACCATCCGACTCATATTTAAATGGTATTTTGTTTGAAACCAATTCAACACGATATCCAACAGAACTATCCCTCATCAATTCTTTTCCAAGCACTTTAACACCCATTGTAAGATTAGGTACCAAATAAGGAAGAACTCGATTCATACTTTCAATTTTTCTCTTATAAACATCCAAAGCACTTTTAGAAAGAACCATTGAATCATCTATACAACACTTTGATTTCACGACAAACAATTCATAATTCGCAAAATCAACCAAACTCTCTAAAATATACATATGACGCATAAACTCTTCATCTTTACATTCGTTATTTCTATTTCGAACTACTTCCAAAAACTCACTTGAAAAAATAAATGATCGAAATTCCTTACGAACCATCTTTTTAATCGCCATGACATTCAAATCATTCTCTTTAGAAGTTCCAATCAAAGACTTATATTTGGATACAGGGCTAAAAGTAGGCGAATTTGAAGTATCTATTAATTTAGACTTTACAACTTTTGTTTCACCATCCATATACGCATAAGAAAGAATCTCATCATAAATACAAGATCTATTGAATTTAAACGAATAATCAATCTCACTATGCCTTTCATTCTCATCAATAGTAAACTGCACTACAATTCTAGAATAGTCTGCATCTACATGAATCATATTTGAAAAATCCGATGAAACTTTTTGACCACATAAAATGGTCTTAATTAAATCCAACACATCGATCAAAGCTGTTTTACCAGAACCATTCTGTCCATACAAACCCAGTATAGAATTCTTTAAAATCTAATTCGGCTCTTTTTATATTCTTAAAATTATATATCTCAATCCTACTCAATCTTTTCATAATTTAATAATATTACATTTTCCATACATTTTGTACTTAATTTCAATTGTTTTAAATAGTTTGACCAACAAAAAAGAGTAGGCGCGCATTCCTACTCTTAAGGTATCCTCTATTAAGTCGCGATTTAAGAGAATAAATTGACGGATTATTTCTCACAGAAATATTATAGAGAGAAATAGTTCTATGTGCAAAACCGCTTTCACAAAACCAATAGTATTATATATCAATTTTGTTCATTGTGTTTGCACAAATTAGTAATCTGTTTACATTTTTTGTTGAGAATCATAAATAATCAAAGCCATGAAGACAAGGTCCTCATCTTGTTCATTCAAAATACTATGACCCTTGCCACTTGGTGTAAAATAATGTTCTCCTGGCTTTAAATATAACGTTCTTTCATGATTATCATCCAATGTTGCCACTCCAGAAAGAACGAAATAATCTTCGCCATCTCCATTATGCACATGATAACCAACACTACAACCCTTCTTTAAAGTGACCTTGGCATACACACGATTCATACCATGCATCTCTTGAGCACTCATAATATGTTCAAAATGCGCAATACCAGTACCACCCATAAAATTTTCTTTATCTACAACTACCATTTTCTATACCCCTAGATCAAAGAATTGTCTTTGAAATAATTGATCTTCATACTCGACTTCACTTCATCCAAAGTCTTTTCCGCTGTCGCATACGCCTTTTTCGTACCCTCTTCTAGAATCTTGACAACTTCAGGAAGTTTTGCCTGCCATTCCAATCTTCTTTCACGAATTGGAGCCAACTCTTCTTGCATAACACTATTTAAGAAACGTTTAACCTTCACATCTCCTAAACCACCACGCTGATAGTGTGCTTTTAATGCATCCAAGTTTTCATATTCCGGCAAATACTTTTCGAAATGCTCTGGCTTACAGAACGCATCCAAATATGTAAATACACAGTTTCCTTCAATCTTACCAGGATCACTCACCTTAATATGATCAGGATCTGTATACATACTCATAACTTTCTTCTTGATTGTCTCTTCATCATCCGACAAATAAATACAGTTACCCAAAGACTTAGACATCTTTGCCTTACCATCTGTACCCGGAAGTCTTAAACAAGCACAGTTTTGTGGCAATAAGATCTTAGGTTCTACTAAAGTCTCACCATAAATCGAATTGAATTTATGAACGATCTCCTGCGTCTGTTCAATCATAGGCATCTGATCTTCACCAGCAGGAACCGTAGTCGCCTTAAATGCCGTAATATCGGCAGCCTGTGAAATTGGATAACACTGAAAGCCAACTGGAATACTCGCATCAAATCCACGCATCTTAATTTCAGCCTTCACAGTTGGATTTCTTTGAAGACGACTTACAGAAACTAAGTTCATATAATAGAATGTCAATTCTGTTAATTGACTGATTTCAGACTGAATAAAAATTGTTGTCTTACTCGGATCAATACCACAAGCCAAATAATCCAAAGCCACCTCTAAAATGTTTTCACGCACCTTATCCGGATTATCAAAATTATCTGTCAATGCCTGTGCATCCGCAATCATAATATAAATTTCATCATATTCTCCAGAATTCTGTAAAAGAACACGATTCTTAAGGAACCCACATAATGTCCAATATGCAATTTACCCGTCGGACGATCCCCCGTTAAAATAATCTTTGCCATAAATACCTCACTATAATAATTGTTTCTTCGCAAAATTCCATGTGTCTCTACACATATCATCTAGATTCTTTTCAGCTACCCAGCCAAGCTGTTCCTTAGCACGAGTCGGATCTGCGTAGCAAGTCGCAATATCTCCTGGACGTCTTGGTTTGATCACATATGGAATCTTAATTCCATTCACTCTTTCAAAGGCATGTACAATATCCAATACACTATATCCTTTTCCTGTTCCCAAGTTACAAATATGAACACCTGGTGTATTGTATTTTTCAATCGCTAATACATGTCCTTTAGCCAAGTCGACCACATGAATATAGTCACGAATACCCGTTCCATCCGGCGTATCATAATCATCCCCAAATACACCAAGTTCTGGAAGTTCACCTGTTGCCACTTTCATAATATATGGCATCAAGTTATTTGGAATTCCCTTTGGATTTTCACCAATCAACCCTGATTCATGCGCTCCAATTGGATTGAAATAACGAAGTAAAGTTACACTCATTTCTGGGTTGGCGAATTGTACATCCGTTAAGATTCTTTCCATCATCGCCTTTGTAGCTCCATATGGATTAGTTGTAACACCTAGCTTACAGTCTTCTGTTAAAGGAACCACTTCAGGATCTCCATAAACAGTCGCACTTGAACTAAAGACAATACTTGGAACATGATACTTTTTCATCATCTTGGCAACCACTAAAGTAGTCATCAAGTTATTTGTATAATACTCAATTGGCTTTTGAACACTTTCACCAACTGCCTTAAATGCGCAACAATGAATCACCGCATCCAATTTATTTTCCTTAAATACAGACTCTGTTTTTTCTTCATCTAACACATTAAATTCATAAAACTTAACACGCTTTCCTGTAATTTTATAAATCGATTCCAACACATCTGGTTTTGAATTTGAGAAATCATCAATCACGACAACATCATGACCACTTTCTAATAATTCAACACAAATATGACTACCAATATATCCAGTACCACCGGCAATTAAAATATTCATACTTAAAACCTCATTTCTATCCAACATTATAACCTATTTTGACAATACTACAAAATAAGAATCTCTTTACATTCCTTTTCTGTTAAAGATACAGCCTTATCCTCAAACCAAAGACAACCATTCTTCTTGTCATAATAATCAAATTTGATACTACGACCCAATTTCTTTTCCAACTGCTTCTTTTTAACCAGTACAAGTTTAGGATTTAAACACTGATCATAGATCTTAAAAGCCAAAAGAAACTGTGAAACACTATGACAAAGCACAACCCTCTCATCTTCACTCAAATTATCTATATTCTTTTGTTGTGTCAAGACAAGATTAAACTTCTTTTTCGGATCCCGATATAGGAATGGATAGTACAAATAAAACATGGACTTACACTTTTGACATTGATGCATAAAATACGAACCATCATTCAAGCGAATACTAGCGACACTATCCATTTGTGCAATCACAACCGTATCTCTTTTTATCTCAAAAACATGCCCACAATGTGGACATGTGATTGGTATCATTCTTTCTTTCATTAAATAGATCGACAAGCCGATTTTAACCACTCAGCTTCATCACTCGTTAAATAAGGACTGATCTTTTCCAATACCTCTTTATGATAGTTGTTCAACCAAGTCTTTTCTTCATTTGTCAATAAAGAAACATCCAAACCATCCAAATCAAAAGGTACAAACGTAATTGGTTCAAAATGCAAGAACTGACCATAGTTATTCACATTGCCTTTTACGACAACCATTTCATTTTCATGACGAATACCAAACTTACCTTCACAATAGACACCCGGCTCATTTGAAGTAATCATACCCTCATCTAATACACACATTTCATTACGATGAGGTAAGACTCTCCATCTAAAGCCATTTGGTGATTCATGCACATTCAATAAGTGACCTACACCATGTCCAGTACCACATTGATAATCCACATCCTGATCCCATAGTGGTCCACGAGCTAGAATATCTAAGTTGATTCCTGAACATCCAAATAAGAAGTGTGCATCCGATAAACGAATATGGCCTCTTAATGCCTTAGTAAACCAATATCGTTCTTCCTCACTAATATCACCCAACACAAATGTACGTGTAATATCCGTAGTACCCTCTAGATATTGTCCACCACTATCAATTAGAAGCATGCCCGAATTTGTGATTTCAACATTCGTTTCTGGCTTTGAAGAATAGTGCATCATAGCCGCATGTTCTTTATAGGCACAAATCGTATCAAAACTATCCTCTAAATAATTTTCTTGTTCACTACGAAGAACTTGTAATTTAGACTGAACGCTCATTTCGCTCATCTCTATCTTACCCGCATTCTTCTTTAACCAATACATGAATTTAGTAACGGCCACACCATCTTTAATGTGCGCCCACTTTGTACACTTTAATTCTGTTTCATTTTTTAAAGCCTTCCATAAAATGATTGGACTTTCCTTAAATACTGGCTTAGCCTTTAAATTAGAAACAATCGCATAGTTTACACTCGAAGGATCCACTAGTACTAAACCATTCAATGCCTTTGTAGCCTCATACATATCATTATAGCCACAAATAGTGACATTATTCTTACTAAATTCTTTTTCACTCAATTCATCCAAACGAGAAGCATCCATATAAATAGAAGCCGAATCTAAAGATACGATGGAATATGCAAGCGCAACTGGGAAATTAGGAATGTCATGTGCTCTTAAATTATAAAGCCACGCAATCTGATCCACACTTGTAAGTACAATGGAATCGGCTTTATTTTCCTTTAAGAAAGCACGCAAACGAGAAAGTTTACTTTCCATAGATTCACCCGCAAACTTTTCCGAATAATGGAAAGTTGGTGTACTAGGAAGCTCAGGACGATCTGTCCATACGTCATTTACTAAATCTAGATTTACATTCATATGTAAATGTGCCAAATCAAATACAGATTTATATGCCAAGGCATCCTTTGTATTCATGACACGACCATCAAATCCAACGGTATCGTTTTCTTTTAGATTTTCAACAATATACGCATCCAATTCAGGAACTCCAGCTGACCCATCCTCATTAAATCAATGCCTGTACCTTCCAATTGATTTGCCGCCTGAATAAAATAACGACCATCTGTCCATAGTGCAGCCTTATCCAGCAATACAACTAAGACACCTGCACTTCCAGTGAATCCAGACATATATTTACGACATGCGAAATATTCGCAAACATATTCTGTTTCATGAAAGTCAGACGTAGGAATAATATATGCCTGTACATTATTCTCCACCATCTTCTCACGCAATTTTGAAATTCTTTGAGTAATCATTTTTTAAATCCTTCTTTCCTCTATGCCAATTTCTTAAGTGCATCCACCTGGTAAACCATATCCAAGAAATCAAATGCCTCACAAGAAAAACATAACACAATCATAATCAAAAATAACATCTTAATAATATATGTCACAAAATAAACCGCTTTGACACTATTCTCCAATCGCATATATTTAAAGTGTGACCACATAATAAAGAGTGGAAACATAAACAATGCACCTTGAAACAACCAATACATCCAAGTACGATTTTGTAGAAGGTATAAGATGTTGAATACCTTATGCGCATGAAAATCAATCATGAACTGATTGATCACAGCCACCGATGCATGCCCATTTAAAAAGCCAAGTGCACCTAGAAAGCTGACACCCGCAAATAAATTCGTCAAAAAGATAACGGTTTTTGCGATTTGTTTAGGCTTCTTTGTGGTAACACGATTTGCCTGTGCCAAAAGACATAAGTAGCTCACAATAAAAAATATACCATATAAAAATGAATAGAACGGAATGAAACAATAGAAGATGCAGAAAACGATCGATATACCCAACATTAGATTTCCAATGGAATCGGTTGTCGTACGATACTTCTGAATTCTACGAATTCCATTTTTATGCATTGAAAAAGCACGCGTAATCGCATTATAAACTGGTTTTGGAAGTATTGACATCAATACCACGAAAACAAGCACAATACCTATCACCATATAATTGCCCATTTTATCCCTCCCCTTTAAATATTTACCTTTCTATTGTAGAATAAAAACATCATTTCGTCCAATCAGAAAGAGGTACTTATGAAACTTATATTTTTAGACGCCGATGGCACACTATTTCATCACGAAGGCTACATTCCAGATAGCGCCATCAAAGCTGTATTCAAGCCCAGAAAAACGGACACAAAGTCATTCTATGCACAGGAAGACAGCGCATTGAAATCTTTGGCCCGATGCTAGAAATTGACTATGACGCCATTATTGCAGGAAGTGGGGCAACCATTGAATGTGAACACAAAATCATAGAAGAAAATGCACTCACAAAAGAAGAAAGCCAATACCTTTCAAACTATTTATTAAAAAACAACATTCCCGCAAACTTTGAATGTTCTAATGGTATTTATGCCACTCAATATACAAAAGACACGATGTTAAAAATGGTGGAAGAACAATGTGCCGGCAAAAGTGAAGAAGAAAAAGCCAAACATGGCCTTACCATTCTAACCAGTCAAATCACCGTTGTCGACAATATAAAAGACCTTGTCTACAACAAAGTCTCCGTTATTGACAATGGGAAAACACCATACAAAAAGATCCAACAAGATCTATCCGACAAATACGATGTGATTCCGGCAACCTTTGCGCCACTAGGAAAAGAGAGTGGAGAAATCACTTCCTACCACATCAATAAAGCCACAGGCATGGATGCCGTAATCAAATACTTTCATGCCGACATTAAAGATACGATTGCGATTGGAGATGGCTTTAATGATATTCCTATGTTTGAAAAAGCACATCTAAGCATCGCCATGGGAAATGCTCCACAAGAAATCAAAGACAAAGCAGATCGAATCACAACATCATTAGATGAAGATGGTATATATCATGCCTTTAAAGAATTGAATCTAATTTAAAGAATATCCTATAGAAATCATATACGATTTCTGTAGGATATTTTTTGCCTTCAATTACCGCATAGTTTCCAAAACACGTTTGATCAGACACTTCAATCACAGTATATTCATTGATTTCAATTTGATTTATTATTCTCATAAGCAATTCTAAAATAATCCAAATAAGCTTTATATTTATCTTGTGCCGACAAACAAGTATCCATCAGATATCCTCTTTCATAATCCCATTCTTTTAAGCCACGATAATAAAACATTTTCAACTGATCATCGATTATAAATGGGACAATATTATATTTCAAACATTCTTTAAATAAAATCAATCTTCCAACACGACCATTTCCATCTTGAAATGGATGAATACGCTCAAACCTTACATGAAAATCGAGTATATCTTCAAAAGTCTTTTCTTTTTTACCATTATATTCTTTTAACAATTCCTTCATTCTACCTGGAACTTCTTCAGGAAGTGCTGTATTCATTCCTCCAACTTCATTTGGTACCTTTTTATAGTTGCCGACCACAAACCCTTCTTTTCTTGAATCACTTGTACCATTCTTCAAAGTCAAGTGTAAATCTTTAATAAAATTCTCGCTCAAAGTAGTCTTGGCATGATCAATAATCATATCAATACATCGAAAGTGATTTGCCGTTTCAAGTACATCATCCACATTCAACACTTCATTTTCTACACCAATCGTATTTGTTTCAAAAATATATCGAGTTTGATCATGACTCAAGCGACTTCCTTCAATATGGTTTGAATTATACGTTAAATCAATCTGTGTTTTATGATAAATCCCACCAGAATACTTGTTTATCTTTTGTTCCTTCAAGATATCCAATAAAGTAACAGGCTGTTCTTTCTTCTTGTTTGTACGAACTGGTTTTTTGGCATTTTCTGGAATTTTCAAAATTTTACCGGCAATAAATGCACCATCTACACGATTCTGTGCACAATAATTTCGAACACTGCGCTCGGATATATCCCATTTTTTAGCTATTTCAGCCACTGAAAAATATCTCATAAGCAATCCTCCATCTAGTAATAGTATACCATATTATCGGCAATTTTATATTATAGATACTTTATTATTCATTTATTTTTGCCGTTACAACGTAAAAAAAACGCCTAGATTTCTCTAAGCGTTTGTATGTTTTACTCTTCTACGATTTCACTCAAACGATCAATACCCACTTGGATACGACGTAATGTTTCATCTTTTCCTAAGATAAACGCAATTTCAATTGCTCCACCTGGAGTGAATTGTTTACCAGAAACAGCTGTACGAATTGGCCATAATACCTGTCCATTCTTCATTTCTAACTCTTTAGGAAGAGCTAATAAACATTCGTGCAATGCATCCATGCTGTCCCATTGATCAAAGGCTTCTAAAGTTTGCTTGCTGGCTTTTAAAGCTTTTAATGCAACTTCTGGAGTTGTCTTCATCTTCTTGTGACGATACATCTCTAAATCGTAATCAACTAATGTATCAAAGAAGTCAACACTTTCTTCGATTTGATTCAAGATATCAATACGAGGTTGAATGATTTTGGCAATCTCTTTTAAGTTGTATGGTCCATGAACCGCTTTTTCTAAGTATGGACGAACTGTTTCATAATATGTTTCTTCATCCATATTTCTCAAATATACACCGTTCATCCAAGTCAATTTATCAATATCGAAAATGGCTGGTGATTTAGAAATACGGTGAATATTAAATACTTTGATCAACTCATCCAAAGTATAGATTTCCTGTTCTGTTTCAGGAGCCCATCCAAGAAGTGCGATATAGTTCATGATCGCATCCGGCAAATATCCCTTCGCAACAAGATCTTGGAAAGAAGCATCTCCATTACGTTTTGATAATTTGTGGTGTTCATCCTTCATTACAGGAGGTACGTGTACATAGGTTGGTCTTTGCCATCCATACGCATCATAAATCAAGTTGTACTTAGGTGTACTTGATAAATATTCATTTCCACGAACTACGTGAGAAATCTGCATCTGGTGATCGTCAATAATGTTCGCAAAGTTGTATGTTGGATATCCATCCGATTTAATCAAGATTTGTTCATCCAATACATCACCATCTACTTCAATACGACCATATACTTCATCATCAAAATATGTTTCACCAACATCTTTGATTGTTTGACGAATAACATAAGGTTCACCCGCATCCAATTTAGCCTGTACTTCTTCAGCACTCAAGTGCTTACAAGGATCATTGAACTTAAAAGAAATACCTAAGCTTTCCGCTTCTTTTCTTTGAGCCTCAATTTCCTCTTCACTACAGAAACAATAGTGAGCTCCACCTAATTTAATCAAGTCTTCCGCATACCCTTTGTACATAGGTAAACGTTCACTTTGAACATAAGGACCAAAGTCTCCACCAATATCTGGACCTTCATCCCAGTTCAAACCACACTCTTTTAAAGTTTTATAAATAACATCTACAGCACCTTCTACCTTACGCTCTTGGTCAGTATCCTCAATACGTAATAAGAAGTCGCCACCTTCGTGTTTCGCAATTAAAAATTCAAATAAAGCTGTACGCAAATTTCCAATGTGCATATAGCCAGTTGGACTCGGCGCAAAACGAGTTCTAGTTTTATTCATAGTTATAATCATCCTTTCGCTCTCTATATAATAATACGAAACTACATTTCTTTCAAGATTCCTTCAATCAACTCTGACTTTTCTTTTCGAGACATTTGTTTAATCTTATACTCTAGCTTCAAAGCCTTGGACTTCGACTCACAAGCCCTTACATACACAAGCTTACAAGGCCTTCTAGACCGCGTATATTTTGCCCCCTTACCCAAGTTGTGCGTTTCTAATCTTTTATCTACATCCGTTGTATATCCCGTATAATATGTAGAATCCTTACACTCTAAAATATATACATATTGACCTTTTTCCATATGCCAATCATACCACAAGAAAAGAAAGTAGGAAAACACCTACTTTCTCAACTTTTTGTTGATCAAATGTAAAATAATCACAAGCGCAATTAAACCTAAAGTCACATACATATTACCATGATATTCAATTCCTGTTGGAACATGAATCTTCTTATTCTCAAACAAGAATTCATGATTCTCTACCTTTTTACCATCAATAAAGATTTCATCCTCCTTGACTTCCACAAATAAGACTTGATCCGATTTTTCATACCCATTAGGAGCCTTTGTCTCCTTTAAATACATCGCATCTTCACGCATTAAAATCGATAGCGTACCATTCCCTTTAAATGTCTTTAAAGATTCTGTACAATCCTTATCCTTAAAACTTGTAAACTCGATAGAATCCAAGATTTCATCCTTAGAATCTTTATCAATCTTTTTAATAATCAACTTCTCAAATGGACGATGCTTAGGATACATCAAAACATCATAATTTAATGTATCCCCATCCCACTCTGGAACACTCACTAACATCGGACTCATTCTTTCATACTCATGAATATTGACAGGATCAATAAAATACAATCCTTCTTCTACATCTTCAAGAACAGCTTTACCTTCTTCATCCGTGACAAGAGTTTGTCCAACAAGGGAATACCCACTTAATTTTGTACAAATTGCTTCCACTTCTTCAGCCAATAACTCCGTATTGAAGTCCACATCTAAATCTTGAAATTCTTCATTCAATACATAAAAGCCATCCACAAGCTTTGCGACTTGTACAACACGAAACTCAACATTCTCCTTTGAGAGTTCATCTACCGAATCCTGCAACTCCACGCTAATCGAGTTTGCGTTTATCGGCATAATACATGCATCATCATTAAAATGATCAAACCAATTTTCTTCACCATTTCACCACCATTACACAAATTATTGGAATTAAAATAAAACACAATTCCCTAAAAGAATACGATTTACGCACTTTTTTCTCTTTCTTTTTAGGAAACACTCTTTTGGCCCTTACAACCAACCTTTTCGTATTGATCCCATACGGCGTACAAGTCACTAGACTCAACAAATCCCTATTCTTTTCAATACCCATATCCAAGATAGCTTTTGGCTCTACCACAATAGAATCCACCACCTCATAGACCAATTCTTTTTTACACACATGAATATAGATCAAATCCTTCTTCTTTAACTCATCCAGACGCGTAAAAAAGTTTGGCACTAGGAAGGCCTCTATGACCAGTTAATATACAATGCGAATTCTTTCCGCCAACAGGAAGACTTGTAAAGTCAAAATGACCAATCCCACGATTTAATACTTCATCACTCGTTCCACGATAATTGGTAAGTCTACATCGATCACTGGAATCTGGATGGTTGCGATTACGCTTGATGATAAAGTATTCAACATCGTTTCATACTCTTCTTTTTCTTTACCCAAATACAAATCTTGATTGTAGTTCAACCCAGCATTAAAACTCGACTCCAATATGCCCTCATCTATTTTTTCTTCTTCTAAATAAAAACTTGAAATGACATTCTCTACACTTTGATGAAAGAAGAAATTTAAGATGAGTGGCAATACACAAATCAAGAAACCCAGAAAGAATAGAATCCTATTCTTCCCTTTTCTTCTTACATACATACACCATAATACCAGCACCCGTTAGTACACAGACAATCGTTCCCATAGATCCAGTGACCGGTAATTTAGAACCCGTTTGATTCACTACTTTTAAAGCTACACTTAAATCATTCGTACTCGCATTTAAATGCGTATTAAAACTTGTTGCCGATAGAGAAACCAATCCCTCTCCATTCGAAGTATAGTTATTTCGATCCGCTACAAATGTAGGGGTAATTTGAATCTCAATAGCTTCCTTTAATAAAGTATATCCATCCGGTGCCTTGATTTCCTTTAAATAATACGTTCCCTGATCTAAACCTTGAATCACAAATTCACCCTTTGCGTTGGATACAATCTCTTCATCTACACTATTTGAAACTACATATCCATTTGTGCTTTTCTTTACCTTTACTAAATCACTCAAATTCGAATCACGATACAACTTAAATGTAGCCCCCTCAAGTTTGACATCCTTCTCATTTGTCTTTAAACCCCTCACCTGATATGTATAGCACACAACACTATCCCAAGGCGTTTGTCCTTTCGAATTCGTTTGAGGATCATTTGAGAAATTTAATCGTACCTTATTTTCAAAACCCTTCTTTGAAATCTTTGTGGCTGCCAAATCATTTAAATACGCATCATACGTAAACAATATCGGATCTCCTTGACTACCAAGTCCTTTAAAATCATGGAATGTAACTTTAAATCCAGTTGAAGTCTTAGTAACACTATACGTATTGGCAGGAATAATCGTATCCTTGACCTTTACTTGTATACTATCTTCTTTTAAAGATAAACTTGGATCCATTTCATCCTCAAACTCCAAGAAATAAGATACATATCCACTCATATCCGGCACTTTCGATTCATACTTATATGAAATGTCCTGCATAATCTCAAAATCACCCATATCATTCCAACCTATATTGTTGTCATCTTCATAAATCTTCTTTACAATACTTGGATAATCCGACTTAATTTGAATCATTGCCTTAGGATTTGCCGTATTGACCATCGTCATAGAACTTGCCGCATGAGTATTGGATACATTGGTAATTTCATCAATCAAATAGAAACCATATTCCAACTTATCCAACGTAATATTTCCATTCACATCGCAACTCTCTACATTCACAATACGAGCTTCCATAGAAGATATCGCATTTTGAATCGATTCAATAAACGTACGATATTCACTTTGACTTCCTTCGTTATCTAAAGACATCATATATTCCACTACATCTTGATCCGATACCGTTTTAGATAACTTACTTGATACAAGCTCCTTGATTTTAGTTGCATATACATGATTTAAAGTATAGTGAATCGAAGTATTGTCCTTTGAATTTGTCGCATCAAATAGTTTATATACTTTAAACGACTTACCCTGCATGGATTGATTTTGATTTGCCTGAATCACAATACTCGCATCCCCCTCATTAAAATTTGCCGTCCCATGTACAACGGAAACACTTGTTTCTTTTGCGCTCACAGGACTTGTGACCATTGCCAACATCAATAGTCCTGTATAAATTAAATTTCTTTTATTCATGATTTCTCCTCAACATTAAATAGGCACCTACAACTACACACACCAAACTCATACTAGAACCTGTATGTGGAAGCTTTGTCATTCTTTCATTCACAAACTCCAAGTTCACACTTCCATCCGCATATAAGCCATCTACTTTTTCTTGATCCATATACACATCATATTGTCCTTTAACCGGTATAAAATCCGTTTTTATACAATACACACGATCTATCTTTTGATAGCCACTTGGCGCCTTTATTTCTTTTAAATAATACGTTTCACCATTCTTTAAATCCGCAAAAGATACAACACCATCAACCGTAGTCTTCTCATCAATCTTTTCTTTACACTCACTATCTTTAAATAATCCAAATACAGCACCATCCAGTAATTGATACATATTGTTTTTCTTTACGATCTTCAATTCAAAAGGATTCACCTTATTTGAAAATGTAATGACAGGATCCACTCCAGAAATACTTCCATCACGCAACACTTCAAATTCAATAGGCTGAATATCCAGGGCATACCCATCTAGAGTCTTAAACTCGGTTAATGTATGTTTTCCTTTTGTCAGACCCATCCACTCAATTTCACCTTTATCATTCGTCTTTTCTTGTAAAGGAAAAGGTAAATTTGGCATTGTATGCTTAAACACAACATTCGGCAATGGAATTTGCGTACCCTCCTGTACTTTGACTAGCTTTAAACGGTTCACTGTATCTTTCACACTGAATGTCTTAAATGCACTAATATGTTCCGATGTACTACTTGTACGATCTAACTTTTGTACATAGACTGTGCTATCCAATAAATACCCCTGTGGAGGATCGATTTCCTGAACCGTAATTGTACCTAATGGTAAACATATCTTTCCATTCAGATCCGTATAGAAGGCATCACCACTTATTTTATACGAATCTTCCATCAGAATCTTGCCTGTCTTATCTGTCTTTAATATCCAGCTACGTATTGGTAAAACACCTAAACTTGCTGGATCCTTATCGTAAAGACCTCCATAAAACTTAAATTCATACTTCGCATCTTTTAAGCTGGCCATACCCTGCGCTTTATTTCCTGTTTGGGCATCTTGTTTCACCAAAACTAAATCCACAAGATTGGTTTGTGGAACATCACGCACTTCGATTTCTTGAACCGCTTGATCTTCAACCTTAACCGTATAGATTGTTGTATCTTTTTGATAGCCATGCGGCGCTAGTATTTCATTAATGTAGTAAGTACCAATATCTAAATCGGCAATCACATTCGACTTGCCTGATTCATCGATTTTAAATTCACCAATCTTTTCTTTACACCCAGAATCTTTATACAATCCATAAAGAGCCCCAGAAAATGTATAGGATGCATTCGATTGATTGATCTCATTCTTTGAGCTGACCTTTAAAAGCTTTACTGAACCTGTAGGCACATATACCACCATATGCCAACTTTTGAAGCGGCGTTAACACCCCTTGCCAGTTATAGGCAGACCCAGCTACATCTACTAAATAGGTTGAATAATTTTTAACACTTGGCTTTGCGGTGATTTCATTCCATAAACCACCCACTACTTTATTCCAGTGATACCCATCATTACTTGCCTTACTGATACAATTTGAACTATACGCATTCGATACAAGTTCACTTGTGAGTACAATTGCTCCACTGACGCCATAACGAGATGTTAATATATCTCCAGGACCGTTATAGCCATAGTACAAACATTTCTTTAAGTTCTCATTTTCAACCAAATATGGATCGGAAGTCACATCTCCTGCTGCAGGAGATGCATTCAATCCTTGCGCACAAAATGCTTCATGCGAATTCGACAATTTCCATATTCCATTCGCAATATAGTAGCCAGGCTTTTCTTCATACCGATGGTGACTCATACTTACTACACTACTCGCTCTAGATTCCATCACATCTACAGTCGTTTCAAATCCTGCACTATAGCGATCTAAAATCATCAAGCCATTCTTGATCAAATACGCATCCGAATAGTTATCATAAAAGTCTTCACTTAAAAAATAAGTTGTATCACAATAATCTAATAAACCATACTCACCCGCCTTAGCTTTTCGCAATTCAATAAATTCATCCGTATTGATATTTCCCTTTTTATACTCCTCCATCATCTCCATTTCTTTTACACTCATTCCATACGTATCCATCGTGTTGGCACGAACAATACTTAAAGAAAGAATAAATACTATAAGAATACTCATACATATATAAATCTTCTTTTTCATTCCTTCACCTCCCATTTATATATTCTTTTCTTCTCACCTATTATTTTGACAACCCAATGTGAAAAAGACATTAATTCCAAGCATTTCTTTACGATACTTCCTATCTTGTCTAAAACGCAAAAAAACAAGCGTTTTACATAAAAAACACTTGTCAAAAAAACACAAATCGTGTATTATAAATAGGCACATTGGGGTATAGCCAAGCGGTAAGGCATCAGACTCTGAATCTGACATTTCCTTGGTTCGAATCCAAGTACCCCAGCCATGCCTATTACAGAGAAGCAATTCTCTGTTTTTTTATACTTTTTTCTTAGATTACCGACATATTACCGACATTTTCAAATTCATTACCGACATTTTGATTGTATTACCGTCATTATTTTGTCGGTAATGAATGATCAATTAAGCTATATGACTTAATTATCACCGAATTAAGTTGTTTGGCTTAATTAGACATAATAAAAGAGAGCCTTTACTAAGCTCTCTATATGTGTCTATTAACGATTGAAGAAGAAGTTAGGAATTTGTTCATCATCACTTGTGTTATTTTCAACACTAGTTACAACACCTGGGTTAACAGGCGCTTGGATTTTTGGTTCTGTGAACAATGTATCATTCGCAACTTGTTTAATTACAGGTTCACTACGTCTTTTACGTTGTTTTTCTTTTGGTTCTTCAAATCCAGTAGCGATAACTGTAACGATGATCGCATCACCTAATTGTTCGTTGATTGCGATACCGAAAATACAGTCAACATCTCCACCAGCTGCATCTTGAATGACAGCTACAGCGTTTTGTGCATCAAATAAGCTAACTTTGTCACCACCAGTGATGTTTACGATAGCTGATTTAGCACCAGAGATTTGTGCTTCCAATAATGGTGATTGGATAGCTTTTTCAGCAGCAGAGATAGCTTTGTCTTCTCCTTCTGCCATACCAATACCGATTAATGCACGACCTTGGTTTTGCATAACGCTACGAACGTCCGCAAAGTCTAAGTTTACCAATGCTGGAACGGCAATCAAGTCAGAGATTGTTTGAACACCTTGACGTAATACGTTATCTGCAGCTTGGAATGCTTCTTCGATTGGTTTACGACCAATCACATCTAATAAGTTGTCATTTGAAACAATGATCAATGAATCAACATATTTTTTCAATTCTTCAATACCATCTTTGGCATTGTTTGCACGACGACGACCTTCAAAAGTGAATGGACGAGTTACAACGGCAACTGTTAAAGCACCTTCTTCTTTAGCAATCTTAGCGATTAATGGAGCAGCACCCGTACCAGTTCCACCACCCATACCAGCAGTGATAAATACCATGTCGCTTCCTTTTACAGATTCGCGAATTTCTCCTTCACTTTCTTCAGCAGCTTTACGTCCATATTCTGGATTTCCACCAGCACCTAACCTTTAGTTGTTTCTTTTCCTAAAACGATTTTGTTATCGCAAGGAGAGTTTTTCATAACTTGTACATCTGTGTTGCAGATATAGAAATCAACACCCTTAACACCATCAGCAACCATGCGGTTAACAGCGTTGGATCCACCACCACCAACACCAAATACTTTAATATTTGCTACTTGATTAAATTCAGTCATATAATATTTTCCTCTCTTTTTTATTCTTCATCTGCTAAAATAGCATTCTTTAACTTCTTCGTAAATCCACCTTCACCAGTATGCGCCTTTTGATTAATAGAATCAATGCTCGCTTCTAATTCATTATTGTTTGCACTAATTCTGTCATCATGGTGAATACGGTTGATGTCTTGCCAAGCATAGGCCATACCTAAACCACACACAAATGCACCATCTCTTGCACCAATGGCTTGTTCTTGATAGATCATTGCGCTCGCATTGAACGATTTATCTAGATCCTTCAATACGGGAATGTTACTTCCTTGTCCTGTGATTACATATCTTGATTTTCCTTGGCGAACAATTGGTAAACATGCATCGTTGACAGCTGCAATCCATTGACGAATACGAGGTAGACAAGCCTTCGCTAATTCATTGGCCGTAATCTCAACACGCATATCTTCTCTTTGTTCAATATAAACAATCACATCGCTGTTTTCATCTTCTTGACCCGAGAAAATATTCTGCAACAATCTGTAACATACATCATCACTTAACTTATATTTTCTTTGGATATCCTCAATGAACCATAAATATCCATAATCCAAAGTTGTACAAGTCATTAAACGACCTGTACTAAATAAAGCTAAAGTAGAGTGATTCTGTTCCAAATCAATTTGGATTGTAACTCTTTCTGTGCTCTGTGCCAAAGCCGCAGTTTCTTGACCAATCGCAAATGAATCTACACATAGATCCAAGATTTCAAGATTTGCCTGTTCCACACAACGAGCATACGAATAGATTGTTTCCTTGTCGGCATATAATAAATCTACATCCATAACGAAATCTTCACATTCCTGATTTAATGGAAGTTTTTGACTTACTTGTCCATTGACTTCATAAGTCACCTTATTCGCATTGACAAATTCTACATCTTCATTCAATCGTTTTTGAATGGCGTTTTTAAATCCTTGCTGAATATGGAACAAACGAATATTTTTTGTACCATCTTCAATCTGAACACGCACCTTTTGTGAGCTACGCATTACATTTACACTAGGAACAGCCAATAAGACACGCTCAATTCGATATCCTAAAGCTGCCTGTGCATTCGTTATAGCTTGACGAATGGCTGTAACAATAGCACTTTCATCGACAATCTTTTGATTTTTATCTACACCTGAACAAGCAACTCTTTCTGTTCTTAAAACGTTGTAACGAGCTTCAAATATCTCTAAAACGATAAGACGAATCTCTTGATCAGCAATTTCGATAGCCGCATAAACTCTTTTCTTACTCATTCGACGTCTCCTTTTACATACTACTAAACAATAATACCATATTTGAAACAAAAATAGAAGATTCTCTTTTTAAATTCAACAATGAAAAAAGGGCCGGCACAAGCCTACCCTTCTAATTTTTCAAATGCCTTTTCCTTAAATCTTTTCTTACACAAATAATAATCCACCAATAAAATAATCAATGAAAAATCAACTTGCACAGGAAAGAACATTTTAAATAATATACATAAAATTAAAGATAAAACATCCAAATAGACAAAGTCACGAACTAAATCATACCGCTGAAGCGTTCGATACTTTGTACGTACATTGATCAATGAAAATACAAGTGCTGCACAGCCGACAATGGCATCCACACTAAAGTTCACAACATAACTCGAAAACAAGACCGCCTTTAAAAAGAACAAAGTCAATGTCACACTCATCACAAGCATCATGTTACAAATCTTTAGCTTTTCATCATCACGAACCACCATTTTTTCGGCATGTTTTTTAAACGTAGAACTCTTAGAAAACTGACGATACAAACGATCCACTTTCTTATCAAAATTATCTTCTTTTTTTGAATTCACTAGATCAATCATCAATTCCTTTTTCGCATCGATTAAATCCGACTTTTCTATTCTTTGAATGATTATTTCTCTAGACATACAGATTCAGCTTCTTCAATCTGCACATTTGTTTCATAGAATTCCTTCAATGCGACAATCGCATATTCAGTATCCTTAACACCTGCAGTTTCAAAACAAGAATGCATCGCAAGCTGAGCCAAACCAAAGTCTACCGCATGAACACTTACCTGCGTATTGGATAAGTTACCCAAAGTTGAACCACCCACTACATCACTACGATTCGCAAAGCTTTGTACTGGCACATTCACATTCTGACATACACCTGTAAATAAGGCACGACTAAATGCATCTGTTGTATATTTCTGGTTTGCACTTTCCTTAATGACAATACCACCATTCATTGTGACAAAGTTTACGGCATCTGTCTTTTCTGCATGATTTGGATGTAGAGCATGCGCATTATCACAACTTACTAAGAAAGTCTTTGCGATAGCCTGATAATATTCATCCTCCGTTTTTCCTAAACCCGCATTGATACGGTGTAATACATCTTTCAAGAATGTAGACATCGCACCCTGTTTTGTGTTTGAACCCACTTCTTCATTATCGAAGCAACAATATACATTGACACTCTTTTCATTTTCAGCCTCAATAAATGCCTTTAATGAAACGAATGCACATTGTAAGTCATCCAATTTAGGACTTGAAACAAATTCATTTTCCAATCCCCAAACTAAACCCTTTTGACGATTCACTAAGAATAAGTCTTTACCTAAGATATCTTCAGCCTTAACACCCAATTCATCCGCAACCATCTTGTCAAAAGCACCCTTCTTAAGGGCTCCACAAGAAAACATAGGGCACAAATCAATCTGACGATTATATTTATAACCATTATTGACCTCACGATTGAAGTGGATAGCCACATTTGGAATTATTAAGATATCTTTGTCGATATATAATAATTTAGATTCAATCTTAGAACCATTACGGACAAGTACACGACCCGCAACTGTTAATGGACGATCAAACCAAGTGTTGTCGATCATACCACCATAAGCTTCAACGTCTAAACGCAAATATTCATTTGGACCCGCAAGCTCAGGCACATTTTTAACTTTGTATGTCGGTGAATCCGAGTGACTTGCACACATTTGGAAATGATAAGAATCCATATCATTACCAACCTTAAACGCAATTAAACTTGAGTGGTTACGAATTGTATAATATTTTCCACCCGCTTTAACATCCCAAGCTTTAGACTCAGGAAGATACGTGAATCCAGCCTCATCTAAATATGTACGAATCGTTTTGATGGAATGAAACATACTAGGACTTGATTCAATAAATTGAATTAATTCATTTGAAATTTCGATTGTATTCATGATTAAACATCTCCTCGACTATAATTATCCACAAATAAGAAGAAAAGGCAAAATTAATTTTTTGCCTCTTTTTTCTTGATTGCTGGTAAAATCAATCCTAAAGCTGTTAATACAACTGGAGTGATAATATTTAAGACTGTAGTATACATATCCCCTGCTTTATACATACCAAGTAAGCAGCAAGCAGCCGTTAATATAAAGCACCAAGCACCAAATACGATTGCGACTGTGTTGTTGTTCACAAATTTATAGTCACGGTGGAAAATATCTGTTTTCTTACGCAACATCACATAAGCAAAGAATACCCACAAGTAACGCATTGGCATTGTTACTGAGTTTAACTGAGTTAACTGACGAAGTACTGTATCTGCATTTGGAACTAAAGCCTGAGCCAAGATGATTGCACCGGCAAGAATATCAACCATGATGATACCATTTGAATATGCACCTGCATCATTCTTGTGCAATAACTTAGTTGGGATATATTGACGAGCATCTTCGTTATCTAATAACATTCGCAAAGGCGCATCAATACTAATGACTAATGTAGAGAATTGTCCAATACAGTTACAAGCTGCATAAACAATCATCAATACGTTACCCATACCATAGTATTCACCTAATCTTTGGAATGCCCAATAAGAACCATTCGCATTGTATGAATCAAAGTTAGCATCGATTACAGCTGGATCAAACATCATACCCATTGCGATTGTACCAAAAATAGCACAAATGATAACCATGATAGCCGCAAAAATCATACTCTTAGGAAAGCCTCTAGAAGGATCTTCAACTTTATTTACATAAGGTGAAATCTTTTCACATCCACCAACCGCAAATACTAAGATTGATAATGAACTGAAATATTTCCAGTCAAAAGTTGGAATCAAGTTTTTGAAACTGAAATCCATAGCTAAATATCCACCATTTGGATTGATAGCTGGAGCCGCAAACATCATTACGATATATAGAATACTCATAACAAACATACTAGACCCAGCAATTGTAGCCATTTTCTTTAAAGGGTTTAAACCACGACTTGCGACATAACTAAATAGTAATAAAACAGCTAAAGTCGCAAACTGAACAGCTTTTGTGTTAAAAGATGCATAAGTTTCTGAGTTTTGGAAAATCATCCAGCTTAATGCTTTCAAACCACCAGAACCCTTAGAAGCAATGTACGTAATGTGACATGCCCAATACGTCCAACCTGCATAGTATGCAGCTTTAGGACCTGTTGTTTCGTGAATCCAAGAACTTACACCTCCACCTGAATTTTTGAATGCAGAACCAAGTTCACCTACCATTAATGCATAAGGAACGAAGTACAACGCAAACATCAAAATCCAAGAAAAGATAACTTGAATTCCGTTGAAGTACATAAATCCGTTTAATACGTTTCCAAAACCCCATAGAGTTGAAAAACACATAAACGCAAGTGTGTACCACTTCATTTTTTGTGAATCATTCATTTTACTCTCTCCTCTTTCATTCATAATTAATTTTACCCAACCCAAATGACATTTGTCAACTTGAAAACCAAATTCACCATTTTTTGTATATCAGAAAAAGAGCTTTCGCTCTTTTACTCTAAATTTACCTCAATTTTTGTGTCCGTAGAAATCGTTGTTCCCTCTTCTACATTTTGACTTGTTACCTTACCATAGCCACTCGTCTTAATACTAATGCCCGTAAGCTGCCAGAAAACCGTTAAATCCTTCCTTGTCCAACCCGACATATTTGGCATTGTAATCTTATTTCCATTGGTCAACACAAAGACACGATCATTCGAATTGATAGTTACCGATGCATCAGGATATTGTTCAATCACACTTGAACCATCCCCAATCACTTCTAAATGTACCTTTTTATCTTTCATCTTCTCATTCGCATAATCAATCGTATGATTCACTAAACTCGGCATTTCATAACTTTCCCAAGCCTCATACGACTCTTGTGTATCATTTGTTGGTGTTGTTGAAATACCACATGTCTGCAACGTATCCCGCACAATCTTTTTAAAGGGTTCTGCCGAATACGATGTAATGTTTGGCGAAACCAAGCCATAATACACCATAATCTTTGGATCATTGGCTGGCGCTGCCGCCATAATACTTGAAGTATGATAATCCGAATCATACTTACCCAAATCCGTATTATAGATTTGACCTGTACCTGTTTTCATCAAAAGATCCACACCATCCACTTTAAAGCGCGCACCACTCGCCCCATCATCTGTAACATGCGACATCAATTCCTGCACTTCTTTTGCGGTTGTACTAGAAATCGGTGTACCCACAGCTTTTTTCTTATACTTCTTCTCCACTTTACCCGTATCACTATCCACAATCGAATCAATCACATACGGACGTACCATCGTTCCATCATTAAAAATAGCTGTATAGGCTTGGCACAACTGCAACACCGTAATTGAACTTGCCTGTCCAAATCCAGTCGATAAGTAATCTGTAGGAAGACCAATATTTTTAACACCCAAAGACTGATCCACATAGGGCGTATCCACTTTTTGAAAGAAGCCAAACGCATCCAAATACTTACTGTATTGCGAATAATTAATATAATTAGCCAATAACTCACAAATGGCTACGTTACTCGAATACGCTAAACCTTGATCAAACGAAATCGTACCAAAGTTTTCATCCAAGGCATCCGCAATATATGGATATGGTGAATTGGTTCCAATAGGCAAACGCGTGATCTTACCTGTATTTACATCATAATCATACCAGAATTGATATGACACATACGTCTTATTGTATGGATACACATTGGTATCGATGGCTGTCGCATACGTAAATGGTTTCATAACAGATCCAGGCTCATACGTACTCGTACTAATCGCATCTTGATAGCTTGGAATTTCCTTATGTTCATTTTGATCAAACGTAGGATAACTTGCCCAAGCCAAGACTTTACCCGTATCCACTTCCATCACAATGCACCATGCCGATTTGGCATTCTCATTTTCCATAGTCGAGCGCAATTGCGTTTCTACGGTTGACTGCAATTCCGAATCTAAAGTCAAAACGACATCCTTACCATTCTTCGCTTGTTCAATCACTTTTGTCGTACCCGGAAGCTTCGATCCATCCACTGTCTGTTGATATTGTTCTTTTCCGTTTTTACCCTTTAATAACGCATTTAAAGAAAGCTCTAAGCCAAGCTTACCCTCAATCGATTGTTTATCTTCATCATACGCCGCAAACCCAATTAAATTTGAAGAATATGGCGTAGCCGGATAATAACGAGATACCGCATCAATAAAACCAATACCAGGAATCTTTAATTTTTTGATTTCTTTCATCAACGACTTTTTAATACGCTTCGTTCCCGATCCAAGTTCTGTCTGCGACTTACCCGCCTTTTTAGCCGACTTCATAATTTTGACTAACGCCTTTTCATTGACATCCTCACCCAAAACACTCTTTAATTTTTTAGCTGTTGATGAAATATTCTTGACATAATTGGGATTTCCATTGACATCCACAACCCCCTTATCCAAATAGGCAACGATAGTATATGCCTGTGTTTGTTGGGCTATCACCGTATGATTTCGATCATAGATTGTTCCACGCTTAGCTGTAACTGCTTTTTCCACAATACTTGACGCAATTCTTGGATCCAACGCACTTTTTTGGGACCATATATGCTTATGGCTCACCATAGTGAAAAGAACATTAGCTACTACTAATGTTCCAATTAATGTCATTCGACTAATCATTTTTAACAGTTCTCTATTACTTTTGCGAACTGACATTATACATCACCACTCCATCTAGTCATTCATTACATATATATTATTTTCATGATCAGAGACCTGATTGTCAAGCATACCTAACAGTCTGCCCTTTTCCTGTAATGTATTGACTTCATTCTGGAGCTCTTCAACAGTTTGTTCTTTCTGTGCAATTTCATCACTCAATTGCGACTCTTCTACAGAAAGCGAAATATTCATTGAATTTACATATGTTTTTGATACGAAGTAGAAGACCGCAGACAACACAAATAAAGTTAAAACAAGTACTCTTGTTAATCTAAAACTTCTTTGCATATGCATCATCCTTTCTTCTCTATCCCTCTTAGTTTGGCACTGTGTGCACGATTATTATTCTCTAATTCTTCACTACTTGCTAAAACCGGTTTTCGATTCACCAGCTGATATTCTAAATTTTCTGTCCCCACTTGTGGCAACCGCTTATTTACCTTTTTGGCAACGGCCACCTCTTTAAAAATCTCTTTCACAATTCGATCCTCTAAAGAATGAAATGTGATTACCGCCATAATTCCATGTGGCTTCAATAAAGTTAAGCATCATGCAATACGGTTTCTAACTGCTCTAATTCATGATTTACTTCAATACGAATTGCCTGAAACGTCTGCTTTGCCGGATGCCCCTTCTTTCTTAATACCGCAGCTGGAAGGCTGATTTAATCACATCCACCAATTCAAATGTAGTTTCAATTGGTGCATTTTCTCGAGCACTACAGATTTTATTGGTAATCTTTACCGCAAATGGCTCTTCACCATAACGTTTTAAAATACGAATCAAATCCTCTTTGTCATACGTATTTACTACTGCATAGGCATCTAATTCTTGTGACTGGTCCATACGCATATCTAGACGCGCATTCAAACGATAGCTAAACCCCCTTTGGCCATCATCAAATTGTGGACTCGATACACCTAGATCCATAAAGATTCCATCAGCGAAATCAACACCACGCTTGGCAAGTTCACTCTTTAAATTCTCAAATGGAGAATGAATCAAAGTGAAATTATCCCCTATTGCTTGCAAACGAGGTGTACTTTCATCAATCGCATTTTGATCACAATCAAACGCATATAAATGTCCGCTTGTTAAACGTTTCAAGATTTCACTACTATGCCCCCCTCGACCTAGAGTGCAATCTACATAGATCCCATCTTCTTTTATTTGTAGCATGTCAATCGATTCATTCAATAATACACTAATATGTTCCATTCATTACTACCCCATAATTTCTGATAAGTGTTCCGCTGCCTCTTCAAAAGATGCACTTTGCTCTTCTTCCAAAGCTTCCCAACGATCTTTAGACCAAATTTCCAAATGGTTGGCGACACCTATAATCAAACATTCTTTTTCAAGACCAGCCAAGGCGATTAAAGAGGATGGAATTAAAATTCGCCCCTGACTATCCATTTCACATTCTGCTGCTTTAGACAACATCATACGCTGATACATACGCGCATCTTTATTTGTCGAAGGCAAAGTTGATAGCTTTTGATACACTTGCTGCCACTGCTCTACCGTATATACATACAGGCATCCATCAAGTCCTCGGTTTACGACAACATGTTCACCTAGTTCCTCACGAAACTTAGCTGGCATAATCAATCGCCCCTTACGATCTATGTTATGCGCGTATTCCCCCATGAACATGTGTCTTCACCCCCACTCTATGACACAATATGCTACTTTATACCACTATAATACATCATTTAACCTAAAAACGCCATAAAATAATCAAAATTGTTTTTGAATTTTTTGTTGACCACAAATATAACCCACAATCGTTACTTGCATACGCTTACATGCCTATTTTTAGCGTTTTTGTTTTGACAAACTATCTCACTTTGATATAATCAACACGCATAAGGGAGAGATGATATGAGTTTTCTATATTTTATTTTGGGGCTTTGTCCCATTTTGTGGCTAATATTTGCGCTAACCGTACTTGGATGGCCCACATATAAAGCTGCCTTTGGTTCTTTAATTATTTCTGTACTATTATCCGTTGCAATCTGGCAACAAAGTTTTCTAAATACAATGACCGCTGCTTGTGAAGGCTTCTTAATGGCACTATGGCCTATTATTGTTGTGATTATTGCTGCCGTATTTACTTATAACTTATCTTTACGAACTCGTGGTATGGAAATCATCAAACAAATGATTACTAGCGTTTCAAGCGACAAACGAATTCTTGTCTTACTTGTCGCATGGTGTTTTGGTGGATTTATGGAAGGTATGGCCGGCTTTGGTACTGCCATTGCCATTCCTGCAAGTATGCTTGTAGCTTTAGGCTTTGATCCATTATTCTCTTGTTTAGTTTGTCTAATTGCCAACGGAGTTCCCACTCCATTTGGTTCCATTGGTATTCCAACGGTCACTTTGGCTAATTTGGTTGGTCTTGAAAATGCTCAGCTTGCATTTACACAAACCCTTCAATTAGCTCCATTTATGTTATTATGTCCATTCTTGATCGTTATGGTCACAGGAAAAGGGTTTAAAGCATTAAAAGGCGTTACAGCCCTAACGCTCATTTCAGGATTAAGCTTTCTAATTCCACAAATGATTGTTGCAAAATTTGTAGGTTCTGAATTATGTGTTGTGGTAGGAAGCGTTTGTTCATTATTATGTACCATTCTTTTGGGTTCTAAGGTAAAGCCAAATTCTGAATACGAAATGAAGTTAGAAGCACACGAAAAAATTACGGTTAAAAAGGCATTAACAGCCTGGTCACCATTTATCTTTATTTTTATCTTCTTATTATCGACTTCAAAATTAGTAGCTCCAATCCATACATACTTGTCACAATTCGCATCAACCGCCATTATTTATACAGGAGACAATCCTAGCACAATGACATTTACTTGGATCAACACACCAGGTGTATGGATCTTCTTATCAGCTATTTTGGGTGGTTTGATTCAAAAAGCTACATTTAGAGATTTCAAAGTGGTATTTATTGCCACAATCAAACAGATGTCGCAAACTATTATTACCATGCTATGTGTGCTTGGATGTGCTAAAATCATGGGATATGCAGGTATGATTGCGAGTATCGCATCTTTTGCCATTGCGATTACAGGAAGCTTCTATCCATTCTTTGCCCCATGGATTGGCTGTCTAGGAACATTTGTGACGGGTTCAGGTACAAGTTCAGGCGTATTATTTGGTGCCGTACAAGAAAGCGCAGCTCAAAGCTTGAATGCCAATCCATATTGGATTGTCGCATTAAACTCTTTGGGTGTGGCAGCCGGTAAAATGTTGTCACCACAATCGATTGCTATCGCATTAAGCAGTGTCGATGGTCAAGGTCAAGATTCAAAATTATTATCCATGATCTTGCCTTATGGTGTTGGTTTTATCATCGTCATGAGTTTTGTGGCTTACTTTGGTCAAATGGTATTTTAAAGTTAAGAAAAGAAAATAGAAAAAAATATGGCTTAGGAAAATTTCCTAAGCATTTTAATTGCCTGTACGGCAACGCATCCAGGTCCACCCTGCGTAATAAATGCAGGAGATAAAGGATAAATCACAACTTTTACACCTTCAAATGTTTCGTTGATTTTCTTTTCAAACATCATTGCCAAATCTTCATTAAAGGCATGTGAAATATAAAATGTATAATTGGAATCAAAACCATTATTTTTAAAATCTTCAACCACCATATTGACAGCCTTTTTATACGTACGACTCACGCCAAACTTATCTAAACCCATGCCATCAACGCCTTTTTTCAAAATTGGAATCAATTTTAATGCACCACCCAATGTAGCAGCTAACCCTTTGATTCTTCCACCACGAACTAAGAATTGAAAATCAACAGGAACCAAATACGACTCTTCCTGCATACGACTTTGTACAATCATCTTTACGATATCCTTGGCACTTGCCCCATTATTTGCCATTTCTAAAGCCGTATCCACCATCAAACGATGTGGCCCACACAACGTCTGCGAATCTACGACATGTACTAAGTCGGGATTGTCACAAGAATCCTTTGCCATCATAGCCGTCTGGTACGTTCCACTTAAACCAGAAGCCATCGCAATATCAATCACTTCATCACCATCCTTAGAAAGTTTATTATATAAATCAATCTTTTCTCCAAGACTTGGCTGTGAAGTTTTAGGAATCTTGTGCTCTTCAATCATCGTTAATAATTGTGTACTTGTGATATCCTCAAAATCTCGATATGTTTGTGAATCCACAGAAATATTCAAAGGAACAATCGACAACCCTTTTTTCTTTGCCGATTCAATCGAATACAATGTCGATGAATCAGAAATAATATGAATCATTCTTTTTTTACCTCTCTTTAGATAAACAATAATATAGATGTCACAAGAAGTCAATACATCTAGTATTAATTTCTAGATTGTGTAACAATTTATTTTATGTTACAATCAAATTATGAAAAATTATACATTTCCAAAGTGGACCGAACTACCCGAAATTGACCTATATATGGACCAAGTGATCACCTACATCAATGAGAAATTAAAAGATACTTATTTCTATGATGAAAAGTTCATCACCAAAGCCATGATCAACAACTATGTCAAAACCGGTATTGTCCATCCACCCGTCAAAAAACACTACACAAAAAGTCATTTAGCCTACTTTTTAGTTTTAACCATCCTAAAAAGATGTTATTCCATGCAACAAATCACATCTTTACTTCATATTTACACTAATATGAAAGATTCAACCATCGAACAAGCCTATGACTTATTTATATCCAGGTTTGAAGATTCATTAAATGACGTTTTTAAAAACAACCGAAATACAATCCTATTTGAAAACGCCAATTCCGAACAAAAATTAATGGATAATGTTATTCAATGCATCATCTATAAGATGCATACTGAATACACACTTAAAAGCTATGAAATAAAGTAGAGAAAGACCATCTCTACTTTATTTATACACGCAAAAAGGAAGATGTACATCGTACACCTTCCTTTTATTAGTCAACTACAACAGTCCATCCATAAGGATCTGCAATTGTACCCCATTGAATGCCTGTTAATGTATCATATAATTTTTGTGTTAATTCACCCGTTTTAAAATCAGAAACAGTAACTTTATCACCCTTGTAGTACAACTCTCCAATTGGACTAATTACGGCAGCCGTACCTGTTCCCCAAGCTTCTTGTAGTTTACCATTGTGACCAGCTTCCATCAATTCATCCACAGACAAATGTCTTTCTTCAATTTCATATCCCCAGTCTTTCAAGATATGTAAAATAGAATCACGAGTAACACCAGGAAGTACTGTACCTTCACATGGAGCTGTCACAATCTTATTATCAATTTCAAACATAACGTTCATTGAACCAACTTCTTCAATGTATTTACGGTGAACTCCATCCAACCATAAAACTTGAGAATAACCTAATTCTTCAGCTTTTACTTGAGCTGCTAAACTACCTGCATAGTTTCCTCCACATTTAGTAAATCCTGTACCACCTTTTGTAGCACGAACATATTCATCTTCAACATAGATTTTAACTGGGTTCACGCCTTCGGCATAGTAAGCACCAACAGGCGAACAAATAATCATAAATTTATAATGACTTGCCGCATGTACACCAATCGCAGCTTCTGTCGCAAACATGAATGGACGAATATATAAAGATTCACCTTCTCCAGTTGGAATCCAGTCTTCTGAATACTTAACAATTGTTTTTACAGCATCTACAAACATATCTACAGGTAAAGTTGGCATACTCAAACGTTTATTGGAGTTCGCAAAACGCTTCGCATTCATTTCAGGTCTAAACAATTGAACCTTACCTTCCTTAGTACGATACGCCTTCATACCTTCAAATGTTTCTTGTGCATAGTGCAATACCATACTTGCTGGATCAAATTCTAATGGTCCGTAAGGTACGACTCTGGCATCATGCCATTCTTGACCAGCATCCCAATCCATCACAAACATATAGTCTGTGTAATATTTACCAAAGCCTAAAGCTCCAGTTGGTTTTTCTTTTAAGTTTTTACTTTCTACAAATTGTACTTCCATAAATTTGTCCTCTTTTCTAAACACGTATGATAATACCACGTTCCGTAAATTATTTCAATATGTTACATTTTATTTACATTCATTTTCAAGAAAATGAACAATTGTCTCAATCATAACACCCGTAGCCACTTCATCCTTATCACTCGTTCCTGCAATATCCAAGTGAATCCACTGAGTGCCTTCCTCAATAAATTCTTCTAAGAAAGCCGCAGCCAAGCTTGCATTTCCACCCAAAGTCTTTGAGTTGATAATATCCGCTACCTTAGAACACTTTAATTCCGAATGGAAATATTCATCTACAGGTAAACGCCAAATCTGTTCTTTTGTAGCTTTTGAAGCACCCAAGAAAGGCAAATAGAAACTATCATCATTACTAAAGATTCCAGTATATGTACTACCTAAAGCACGAACACAAGCACCTGTTAAAGTTGCCATATCAATGACGCGTGTAGCCCCTAATTTTTGAGCCATTGTCAAGCATCCGCCAAAATTAATCTTCCTTCGGCATCGGTATTTGTGACTTCAATCGTTTTACCACTCAAACTTGTGATCACATCCCCATCGACAAAGCCATGTCCATTGATTTTATTTTCAGTAATTGGTAAAACACACACAATATTCTTTTCTATTTTTAATTCAGCTACTAATTCTAAAGCACAAAGCATATTGGCAGCCCCACACATATCATACTTCATACCATGCATATTGGACTTGATATTGTAGCCACCCGCATCATATGTAAGACCCTTACCAACAAGAGCTGTATAGTCTTCGTCTTCCTTACCGCCATCATAACGAATAACCACCATAAAACATGGTCTGTCAGACCCTTGATTTACAGCTAAAAGAGCACCGGCACCAATTTGTTCTAAATCGTCTTTTGCTAATACTTCAATTTCCATATCATACTTTTCAGCCACCATCTTCGCTTCATCCACCAAATGATCTGGTGTTAAAAAGTTTGCGGGCATATCACTCATTTCACGTGCATGATTTACAATACGGGCTACTGTTTTACCTTTTTCAAATTCATCTTTAAAACCATCACTCTCTAAATCATACACCTTCGTCTCTTTATAACTATACGCTCCATACAAAAGTCCAAAACCAGCCGCATACGCCGTGTTTTCATTGACATATACTAAATAGTCATCCGCCTCTACTTTACTAAAAGCTTCCTTGATATTTTTCTTGCCATCACCTAAACCAACGACTACGATTTTTTCACAATCCAATTGATGTAAAGTATAGATTGTAGTCACCTTACCAAATTCTAAATCCAATTTTACATCTTTAAAAGCCGCTAAACTTTCCGGTAAAGTCTCTCCTTCAAACAATCCAATACAAATATTTTTCATATCTATTTTCCCTCCGTCATTTTCTTTGATTTTTCACCACAAACACGCATAGCCGATTCAACACTCGCTCTAAAGCCTGTTCTTTCAAGTTCACAAACCGCATCAATCGTTGTTCCACCAGGTGAACAAACCATATCTTTTAAGGTACCTGGATGCATACCTGTTTCTAAGACCATCTTTGCACTTCCAAGTACGGCTTGTGCCGCAAATGTATAAGCTTGTTTTCGAGGCAATCCTTGAGCTACAGCTGCATCTGCCATCGCTTCAATAAACATAAAGACATAAGCAGGACTTGAACCACTCACACTGGTTACGGCATCCATCATGGTTTCTTCAACCACTTCGCATTTGCCAAAATTATTAAAGATAGACTGAACACAAACTTTATCTTCTTCAGTAACCAAATCATCAAACGAAATAGCACTCATCGCAGATAATACCAATGCGGGCGTATTCGGCATTGCCTTAATCACCTTTATATCTTTGCCAAAGTATGTCTTCACATCTAAAATGGTTACACCTGCCGCAATATCCACAATAATCACATCGGATTGGACACTGTCCTTGATTGTTTCAATCACCTTTGGATAATGCTTCGGCTTCACACTCAACACCAATACATCACTATTTTGTGCTACTTCTGTTTCACTTAAACTCGTTTTGACTCCATACTTTTCATGTAGTACATCTAAATTTTCCTGGTGATGATCACACACCCAAACTGTATTAAATACATGGTTCTGACAGATTCCTTCAATCATAGCTTTACCCATATTTCCAGCTCCAATAAAACCGATTGTTTCTCGCATAATCCCCCTCCTTAAACCGAATATGTCTTTCTTCTTGAAAACTCTTTTTGTTTGCCCTCATTCCAATCCTCTAAGTTTCGATAATATCCTGAAACACGAGAATAGATCTCGGTTGATTTCAAACATTTCGGACAAATATCTTGATGACCCAATAGATAGCCATGTTCTTCGCAAACCGAATATGTTGGCGTAATTGTGAATACAGGCACATCGTAGTTTTCATAAATGGTCTTCACAAGTAGGGCAACCATTTTCCAGTCCGCTATCCCATGATCAATGAAGACTGGAAATGAAGTGGCTCCACTATATTGATTTTGAAAATCTTGTTGTATATGTAAAGCTTCAAAGACATCATTCGTACTGGCGACGTCTAAATGCGTTGAATTCGTATAATATCCATGACTTTGAATTTCTGGATACAATTCCTTATCAATTTGGGCAAAATGTGTACATACACTTTCTGCCGGTGTAGCCTCTAAATTAACTTTTTGACTTTGATTTAAAAGTTTGTGATTTAAAAACTCTAAGACCTCCAACGAAAATGCTTGTGCATTTGGATCCATCAAATCCTTCTTTAACCATCTCGCATTCAAACAAGCCTCATTCATACCCACAATACCTAAAGTACCATAGTAATCATTAAAATCCGATATATAGGCCTTGGTATATGGATATAAGCCGGCCTCCAACAATTGATTTAACACTTGTCGCTTGACTTCAAAAGAACGAAGGGCCACATCACTTAAATTATCTAAACGCTTAAAGAAATCTTCCTTACTACTTGAAAGATACGCTAAGCGCACGATGTTTAATGTCACAACCCCCATACTTCCACATAAAGGTTTATAGCCAAAATATCCTTCCACATCTTGTTTTTCTTTTGTCAAAAAATAAGGCGTTCCATATTTGGCACAAGCCTTAAACAACTCTTCTTCGTGCATCCAATCAAAATCTGGATTTAAGTAAAGGGCAATAATTGGAAATTGAAAACCACGACCTGAAATATCGCCCTTATGGATAACTTCAAATAAGGCATCATGAAGAATCTTCATTTCCTTTTGACAATCTCCATATGTAAAATCACATTCACACCCGGCTACAATTGCCTTTTTGTTTATAAATTCTTGCGGAATATTCCAATCCAAAGTAATCTGACTAAAAGGAGCTTGGGTACCCCACCTTGAAGGAATATTTATCCCATATATAAAGCTTTCTAGACAATCACTGACCATCTTGACAGATAGCTTGTCCTGATGAATAAAAGGTACGAGTAACGTATCAAAATGTGCTAAGGATTGGGCACTGGCCCATTCATTCTGCATGATTCCTAGAAAGTTGACCATCTGGTTACATAACGTCGATAAATGCTTGGCAGGAAGGGATGAAATCATCTTATTCACAGAAGGAAGTCCTTTTAAAATGAGATCTTCTAAATACCAGCCTGCACTGCATCCTGTCAACATGTTGATATTATGAATATATAGATCCCCATTTTTATGTGCGTTGGTAATTTGGGCATCATACACTTCACTTAACCAATAATTCGAAGTGATCATACCTGAATTGGATAAAATCAAACCACCCACAGAATACGTTGCCATGGAGTTTTCATCTTCCAAAGAAATATTATCGTGTAAATACGAATTGACTAAATGAATATATTCATTGGCCGTCGATTGAATCTTACGTACATTTTCTCTTTGTTTACGATATAAAATATATGTCTTTGCGACCGGATAATAGCCAGATTCTGACAACGTTTTTTCAACACTGTCCTGAATCATTTCTACACTAATGCGATTGTCTTTGATCTTCGTTTGAAAATCAGCCGTGGCTCTAAGTACCAGTAAGTTGATAATCGCATCGTCTTTTTCCATATGTAAAGAATCAAACGCTTTGGATATGGCCGAAAAGATTTTTGACGGATCAAAACCAACTATGGACCCATCTCTTTTTTCGACTTCGATCATGCTTGATCCCCCCTTATCTTTACATGTTTAACATATTTTTCGAATATGTTTTTATATTTTAAAACAACTTCAAAACTAGGACGATGCAACGAATGATCAATGGTCGTTTCACTATCTTCAAAAGGCTGTAAAATCACTGTATCCACGCCTTGGATCCATTGTCCTAATTCTTCTATCGTTGCTTGATTATGCAATTCATCCACCAAAGTTACACAAATGTCATATGGTACAGCCGATTGCTTCAACAAATCTAAAGACTTCTCAATATCCTTTAGATCCATATCCTCAACCCCACACGTTTTCGCATAGGCACTCGGCGCATTTTTGATATCTAGACTGACATGATCTACCAATTTTTGTGCAAGGATTGTTTTTAAACGTTCATAGAACATACCATTCGTATGAATCTTAATTTTATAGTTTAAAGTCTTGGCATACTGTAGAAAGGAAACAACCCCCTCATGCATCAAAGGCTCTCCTCCCGATATATATATGCCATCTAAATCTTTACGATGACTCTCTAAATATTCATTGATTTTTTCCGTAACAATCGGATACATGTTTTCTTTTAAATACACCAAATCTCTTGAATGACAATACGGACACTTTAAATTACATCCCCCTGTATATAAAGAACAACTCAAATGTGAATCATAATCCGATAAAGATAATTTTTTTAATTTATAAAACTGCAGATTGGTCTGCTCCAAATCTGCATAGCTTCTGGCATGATTGGATAAAGTCTGATAAAACGTAGAAAAAACTTCAATCTGCTCTGCCGTTAGATCTTGTGTAATGTGATGCCACCAGTCTCTACGAATCCCATAGATTTCAGATATATGTTTTTTGGTGAGTGCCGTCGTATATAATTCTTTAACACGCTTATCTTTAGCACTTGTTAAGATGGAAACATAACCCAAAGTATTCAATTTTTGAACATTTTTTGTGACTGTACCCTTGTCATATCCACCAACCTGTACAATTTGTTGGAGGGAAATACCTTCATTCTCATAGATTTCAATCAAGATGGGAAGCTGGGCATAACTCAAATTCAAATCTTGCAGCATCTTATCATAATATTTCTGTGTACTTCGATAGAGGATACTTGATCCATCAATAAATCATTTTGTTTTTCCATACAAGTATTATAAGGTATTTTGATAAAGAAAAAAAGGACCGAAGTCCTTTTGAGATTATTGTGGTTTTGCGTCGAAATGTTCATCACGAACAACAACGTCGTGAGCTCCACCTTCGACAATACTTGTACTTGATACTAATGTAACCTTCGCATCTTTTTGAAGTTCAGGTATTGTTAAGCATCCACAATTACACATTGTATGACGAATCTTAGATAAAGATAGACCTACATTGTCTCTTAAGCTACCTGCATAAGGAACATATGAATCAACGCCTTCTACGAAAGACATTTTCTTGTCTCCACCAACATCATATCTTTGCCAGTTACGAGCACGAGCACTACCTTCACCCCAGTACTCCTTCATGTAATTTCCGTTTACACTTACAATCTTATTTGGAGCTTCTTTGAAACGAGCAAAGTAACGACCCAACATAACGAAGTCAGCACCAAATGCCAATGCTAATGTGATGTGGTAATCATGTACAATACCACCATCTGAACAAATTGGAACATAGATTCCAGTTTCTTCAAAGTATTCATCACGAGCTTTCGCAACATCAATTGTAGCTGTAGCTTGTCCACGACCAATACCTTTTTGTTCACGAGTGATACAGATAGAACCTCCACCGATTCCAATCTTAATAAAGTCAGCTCCTGCATCCGCTAAGAAACGGAAACCATCTCCATCTACAACGTTACCAGCTCCAACTTTTACGCTGTCACCATAGTGTTCACGGATCCATTTAATTGTTTCAGCTTGCCATGCTGAATATCCTTCACTTGAATCAATACATAAAACATCTACACCAGCTTCTACTAAAGCAGGTACACGAGTCGCATAGTCACGTGTATTGATACCAGCACCTACTATGTAGCGCTTTTTATCATCCAATAATTCATTTGGATTATCTTTGTGTGATTCATAGTCTTTTCTGAACACGAATGCCTTTAAGTGTTGTTCTTTATCAACAATAGGCAACTGATTTAATTTGTGTTCCCAGATTAAATCGTTTGCCTCAGACAATGTAATATCTTCATCTCCGACGATCAATTTTTCAAATGGTGTCATAAATTCCTTAACCAAGATCGAATGATCCATACGACTTTCGCGATAATCACGACTTGTTACGATACCTACTAATTTACCATCCGCTTGACCATTGTCAGTAACAGCCATTGTTGAGTGTCCTGTCTTAGTACGAAGAGCAATTACATCCTCTAATGTTGCTTCAGGGCTAATATTTGAATCGCTGCCAACAAATCCAGCCTTAGTCGATTTTACTTTACGAACCATAGCGGCTTGAGACTCGATTGTTTGACTACCGTAAATAAAACTTACTCCACCCTCACGTGCAAGTCACAAGCCATTTCTTCACCACTAACAGCCTGCATTACAGCACTTACCATTGGAATATTTAAAGATAGTGCAGGTTCTTCACCTTTTTTGAATTTTACTAAAGGCGTTTTCAAACTCACCTTATCCGGTGTACAATCCGGACCTGTGTAACCAGGAATCAATAAATACTCACTGAACGTTCTAGATGGTTCTTCAAAAAATTTTGCCATTGTTTATCTCCTTCTCAATTTAACCTATATTATATGTTTTGAGTTCTACGCCGTCAAGCCAAATTGACAAACGACGACACTAAATGGTGCAATATGAATATCCTGTGTTTCTAACGCATTACTATTTCCATCATCAAACAAGACTCTAGCTTCTTGGTCCAAATGATAATCATAAGGAATGTTAGTTGGATTAAAGAAAGCCACACAATGATCATCCCCTTTTTGACAAGAATAGACTAAGACTTGATCATAGATCGAATCAAATTGAACACCTTTTTCGATGTCTTCAACCGTGCTCAATCTAAAACAAGGATGTTCTTTACGAAGCTGGATCAATTCCTTTGTACGCTCTACAATTTCAATATGATGATCCCTTCTTTGATAATCAACACGATTGTAGTTATCCGAACGATTGTATGTATTCCCTAAACCTTGTTTAGTGCGTCCAAACTCTTGACCACAATGAATAAATGGAACCCCTTGTGCAAGTAATACCATCGCATTGGCCATAATCTGTCGTTTTTCTCTTAAATCACGGCTCTCCCCATGACAACATACTCTGTTTTTATCCCACAACGTATGATTATCATGACACTCTACATAGTTAATGACTTTCGCTGGACTATCAAACACATGGTCCATACAGCTTGCGGCCATTACGCATTTTACTTGATAGAATAAATCGGCTTGTCCTGACGCAAAGCCTTTTCGTGAAAGCTCATCATTCGATCCACGAACCACTTCACGGAAACGATCCGAGAAATGACCAACATGTGGCATCTTAGCTTGATTCAATTGCGAAGCACGAATCTCTTCCGCCACAAAGCTTGGCATATTCCAACCTTCGCCATAGATCATAAAATCAGGTTTCAATTTTTTACATTCTTCACTAATTTCATTCATTAAGTTATAATCTAGAATTCCCATTAGATCAAAACGGAAACCATCCACATCAAATAACTCAATGATCTTCTTACAAGTTTCTAAAAAATATTTACGCGCCATATATGGCTGTGTATCAATATCATTGCCACAGAAACTTCCATTCGAAAATTCACCTTCACGATTCATTAAGAAATAATAATCGGGCACCATATTTTCTAACGCAAAATTTTCTTTGACATACACATGATTAAACACTAAATCCAAATTCACTCGAATGCCTGCCTTGTGGCAATCATGCACCAAATTCGCAAACTCCTCGATACGTAACTTCGCATTCTTTGGATCTAGTGAATAAGCCCCTTCCAAACAACGATATTGTACAGGATCATAGCCCCAGTTATAGAAAATATTTGGATACACTTCATCCACACTGCCAAAGTCAAATACAGGCATCAATTGTACGTGTGTCACACCTAATGATTTTAAATAACTAAAACCCGTATTGTGTGCTTTTGTGATTTCATTTTCTTCCGTAAATCCCACAAATTTTTTTTGGATGACTCACACCAATTCCAGTTTGACTTGTCATATCACGAATACTTGCCTCATATATAATCGCATCGCATTCACTATCCATTGGCTTCAACTTGACTTTTTTTGGAAGTTTTAAACTCTTAGGATCTACAATCACACTGTATTGGCCATTCGGACACTAAAACAAGTATAAGGATCTGTTACCCCTTTATATTCTCCATTCACACGTACTAAGTAAGAATAGTGAACTCCATTTAAATCTTTATTGACAGTAAGCGAGAAAACCC
>ENA-OQIO01000078-OQIO01000078.1-human-gut-metagenome-genome-assembly--contig:-NODE-78-length-44352-cov-5.310164_pt1 | contig 44352 bp, 40 predicted proteins | sample MGYA00242573_ERZ504737 | MGnify/ENA primary metagenome ERZ504737 (study PRJEB26092, sample SAMD00036203) | human gut metagenome | host: Homo sapiens | study: EMG produced TPA metagenomics assembly of...
TGCAAATATTGCTCACGCTGTAACTCTGTAAGAGCTACTAAAGCCGCATTGAGCTTGGAGATTATTGCATTACCGAGGCAGGATTCGGCTCTGACCTTGGCGCTGAAAAATTCCTTGATATTAAGTGCCGTTTTGCTAATTTAAAGCCGTCTTGCATAGTTCTTGTATCTACTGTAAGGTCTATGAAATATAACGGCGGTGTGCCTAAAGAAGAACTTGCAAAGGAAAATCTTGCCGCTCTTGAAAAGGGAAGCGAAAATCTTGCTGCTCATATTGATAATCTCCATAAATTCGGCGTGCCTGTTGTTGTTGCTATCAACCATTTTTATGCCGATACAGATAAGGAAATTGAATTTATTGAAAAATTCTGTAAGCAAAAAGGCGCTGATTTTGCCGTTACTAAGTGTTTTGCAGAGGGTGGTGCAGGAAGTATAGACCTTGCAAATAAGGTAATAAAAGCCTGCGAAAAAGAAAATAATTTCCGTTTTCTTTATGATGTTAATATGCCGATTTATGAAAAAATCGAAACTATCGCAAAAGAAATTTATGGCGCGGACGGTGTTGAATATACTAAAGAAGCTAAAAAGAGTATTGATGAATTTATCAAACTCGGTTGCGATAATATGCCTGTTTGTATGGCAAAAACTCAATACAGCCTTTCCGATAATCCGGCTTTGCTCGGCAGACCTCACGGTTTTAAGATTACCGTTTCAAGCGCATCTCTTTCAAACGGCGCAGGTTTTCTTGTTTGTCAAACCGGCTCTGTTATGACTATGCCGGGGCTTTCAAAATCTCCTGCAGCTTATAAAATTGACATTGATGAAAATGGCAATACAGTCGGTCTTTTCTAAGGGGATACTATGAAGGAATATAAAACTCATTCGTATGAAGAAACTGTAAAACTCGGAGAAAGGGTTGCCAAAAGCTTGCCTAAAGGCTCTGTTGTGGCTTTTCTCGGCGGGCTTGGTATGGGCAAAACCGCTTTCACAACCGGATTTGCCAAAGGACTTGGCATTGACGTTGATGTTTCCTCACCGACCTTTGCAATTTGTAATACTTATATCGGAGAGGAAAATACGCTTTATCATTTTGATATGTATCGTGTTGACGGTTGGGATGACCTTTATTCAACCGGATTTTTTGACTTTCTTGAAACCGATGCATATATGGCGATTGAGTGGAGTGAAAATGTTTACGGTGCTTTGCCTGATGATACGCTGATGATTGAGATTGAACGTATCGGCGAAAATGAAAGGCTTTTTAAAATGTATAAAAAATCAGAGGAAGAAGAATGATTTTATCTGTTGACTCTTCGGCGGTTACGGCATCTGTTGCCTTGACTGACGGAAAAAAGGTTATTAAAAGTGAATTTATCAATGCAGGTCTTACTCACAGTGAAACGCTTTTACCTATGATTAAAAGGGTAATGGGGGACTATAAAATATCTGACCTTGATGCAATTGCAGTTACGGCAGGTCCCGGCTCTTTTACCGGTGTAAGAATCGGTGTGGCAACGGTTAAAGGGCTTGCATTTAATGATAATATCCCTTGCATCAGCGTTTCAACGTTAGAAGCGATTGCGTGTAATTTTCTTGATGAGGATTGCATTGTTTGCTCGGTTATGGACGCAAGGCGTATGCAGTTTTATAATGCACTTTTTGAAATAAAAAACGGCAAAGCGGTAAGACTTTGCGATGATAGGGCAATTTCTATTGACGATTTGAAAAATGACCTTAAAAAGTATGAAAAAGTAATTGTCGCAGGCGACGGCGCACGTCTTTGCTATGATAATTTAGGTATTGACAATATAATTTTAGCGCCTGAGGATAAAAGATATCAATGCGGTCAGGGTGTTGCTCTTGCTGCAGAAAATAAAGAAAAAATTTCAGCCGCCGCTCTTATGCCTGTTTATTTAAGGCTAAGTCAGGCAGAACGGGAGCTTAAGCTAAAAAAGAAAGACAAGGAGAATTAATATGATAGCATTAGGCAGTGACCATGCAGGTTTTTCACTTAAAGAGGAAATCAAAAAGCATCTTGACGAAACAGGAGTTGAATATGTTGACGTAGGTTGCTACTCACCTGAAAGGTTTGATTATGCAATTTCTGCTCAAAAGGCTTGCGATAAGGTAGTATCGGGCGAGTGCACGGCTGCAATTCTTTGTTGCGGAACAGGTGTTGGCATTTCTATGGCAGCAAATAAGGTTAAGGGTATTCGTGCTTGCTGTTGCAGCGATTATTTCAGCGCAAAATATACAAGGCTTCATAATGATGCAAACGCTCTTTGTATGGGAGAGAGAGTTATCGGGGCAGGTCTTGCAATCGAACTTGTTGACGTTTTCCTTAATACAGAATTTGAGGGCGGCAGGCACCAAAATCGTGTTGACCAAATAATGGCAATTGAAAAGGGCGAAAAGCTTTATTAATTGACATCTTTTATACATATAATTCAAATAAAAAACCCTCCTTGTTGAGCACTCAACAGGGAGGGTTAATTTTATGTGTATGTTTAGTTGTTTTCGGCGTCGCTGAGCTTTTGACCCATAAGCACACCCATAACAGATGCCATCATAAGTCCTCTTGTCCAGCCGGAGCTGTCACCGAGGCAATGAAGTCCTTTGATATTAGTGTTAAGATTTTCGTCCATCTTAACCTTGTTTGAATAGAACTTAAGCTCAGGGCTGTAAAGTAATGTTTCAGTTGAGGCAAAGCCGGGTACAACAATGTCAAGCATTTTGATAAATTCAATAATGTTTGTCATTGCACGGTAAGGCATAGCTGCTGTGATGTCACCTGCAACTGCGTCCTTAAGTGTCGGCTTAACATTACTCTTGTTAAGCTCATACTGCCATGTTCTCTTGCCGTCAAGGATGTCACCGAAGCGCTGTACCATAATGTGACCTGCGCCAAGCATATTAGTAAGTTCGCCGACCTTTTGAGCATATTCAATAGGCTGATTAAACGGCTCTGTGAAGTTGTGACTTACAAGAATTGCAAGGTTCGTGTTTTCGCTCTTTTTATCCTTAAAGCTGTGTCCGTTTACAACAGCAAGGTCGTTATCGTAGTTTTCCTGCGCAACAAAGCCGCCCGGATTTTGGCAGAAAGTACGTACTTTATTCTTCCACGGTCTCGGATAACCGATAAGCTTAGATTCGTAAAGCGCCTCGTTTACTTTTTCCATAACTTCGTTTCTGCACTCAACCTTACGCCGATATCAACAGTACCGGGTTTGTGAGCAATGTTGTGCTCAATGCAGAGCTTGTCAAGCCAATCAGCACCACGTCTGCCTGTTGCAATAACGATTTCAGGAGCATTGATGATAACGTCTTTACCTTTATCGTCGATAATTACGCCCTTGCAAACGCTGTCCTCTATAATGATATTCTTACATTCTGTTGAGAACATCATATCACACCGTTGTCGGCAAGGAAATTTTGAATTTTAAGATAAAGCTCCTGCGCTTTTTCTGTTCCTAAGTGGCGAATAGGGCAGTCAACAAGCTTTAAGCCTGCTTGATAGCATTCTTTCTGATTTCCTTGATAGCATCGCCTGTGTTAATTCCCTCAATCTTGGTATCCGCACCGAATTCAAGATAAATCTTGTCCGTATAGTTGATAAGCTCCTGAGCAAAGTCCTCACCGATAAGCATTGGCAAATCTCCGCCGACTTCATAGCTTAAGCTTAATTTACCGTCAGAGAATGCGCCTGCACCTGAAAATCCTGTTGTAATTGCACAGCTCGGCTTGCAGTTTACGCAGTGACCGACCTCAGCCTTAGGACAATGACGCTTTTCAACAGGTTTACCTTTCTCGATTAAAAGCATTTTCTTTTTTGTGCCACGCTTGATAAGTTCAAGTGCAGTGAAAATACCGGCAGGTCCGGAACCTACAATTATCAAATCGTAATTCATATATATACTCCTTTTTTTGCAAAATAAAGCCGTGCTGCAATAGCTCGACTTAAGTTTCATGTCTTATTATTATCTATTGCACATTATATTAGCATATTTGAAATAGTTTGTCAATACAAGAGGCAGCTTTGTTTTAATTATTGTTGCATATAAAATAATAATCTGTTATAATTTATTTGTAATATTATTTTTTATGAGGATTTTAATGGAACAGAGTAAGTCAATTAAAGAAATACTTGATACATACGGCAAGTATACAGGCCTTACCATGGGCACATCTATGAAGCCGCTTATTCACGAACAGCGTGATAATATTATTGTCGTTAAAAATAAAGGCAGGCTAAAAAAATATGACGTTCCTGTTTATGTAACGAAGCAGGGAAAGTATATAATGCATCGCATTGTTGAGGTGTGCGATGACCATTATGTTATTGTCGGCGATAATTTAACTAAAAAGGAATATGTAACAGACGATATGATTTGCGGTGTGCTTGTGGGTTTTTATAAAGACGGCAAAAAATATATCGATTGCCAAAATTCTAAGGCATATAAGCTTTATTCCAAGATTTGGGTTGCTCTTTTGCCTGTTCGCCCTTTTATTCTTCTTTTCCCAAGAGGGATTAATTGGATTAAAAGGCATATTTTCAAAAAGAGGTGACGTTTATTTATGGCTAAAAAAATCCGCAAAAAGGATAAAAATGTTCTTAAATGGATGTTCACTGTTTGCAAAAAGCAGGTGCCGTTGATGATTTTGCTTGTTGTTCTTAATGCAATTTACGGCGTTTCATCAGTCTTTTTTGCTAAGTTTTCTAAAAACATTATTGACGGTGCAACCCAGGCAAAGGATTTCAATATTGTTATTAAATTTGTACTTTGTATGCTCGGTTTGGTAGTATTTCAAATGGCTTTGAATATTACTAAAAACAGCTTGAGCGAGCGCTGCAGTGCAAGGCTTGAGATGATACTTAAAAAGTATATTCTTGATTTGGTGATTAAAAAGGACTATCAAAAAGTAACTAAGTTTCATACAGGTGATTTGCAAAACCGTATGTTTAATGATGCCACTCTTGTTGCATCGGGCTTTACTACAATTATTCCCGAATCGGCTTTCTTCGGCGCAAAGCTTTTGAGTGCGCTTATTTATTTAATTATCATTGATAAGATTTTTGCACTTATATTTATTGTCTGCGGGTGTACTGTTTTTATCATTACCCGCTTTTTTAGAAAAACGCTTAAAAGGCTTCATAAAAAAGTGCAGGAAACAGAGGGAAAAACACGTTCCTTTATTCAGGAAGTCTTGTCAAATATTCTTGTTATTAAGGCTTTTTCGGTTGAAAACAGAATTAATGAAACTACAGATGAACTTCAAGATGATAATTTTAAAGCACGTATGAGAAAACGAAACTTCAGCATATGTGCTAATGTAGGTCTTGGTGCCGTTTTCAGTGTGGGAACTGTTTTTGCCATTTGCTTTTGGTGCATACAGTATTTTGTTTAACGGTATGACGTATGGTACGGTAACGGCTATTATTCAACTTGTAAATCAGGTTCAGTCGCCGTTTGTTTCTCTTTCCGGTATTATGCCTAAGTATTATACCACTATCGCTTCTGCCGAAAGAATTATGGAACTTGACGATTTGCCGAATGAAAAAGAAATTAACAAAAAAGAAATTGATGTTTCGGCTACATATAAAAACCTTAATTCTGTTGAATTTGAAAATATTTCGTTTAAATATGACCGTGATATTATTCTTGATAACACCTCGCTGAGCATCAAAAAAGGTGATTTTGTAGCAATAATGGGTATTTCCGGTATTGGCAAAAGTACGCTTTTAAAGCTTCTTTTGGGTGTATTTAATCTTAATTTTGGTAAAATTTATCTTAATACAAACAACGGTAAAATCCCTATTGACAAAAATACACGAAAGCTTTTCTCTTATGTTCCGCAGGGCAATATGCTTATATCGGGAACAATTAAGGACAATATTACTTTTATTAATCCCGATGCAAGCGACGCTGAAATTGAGGAAGCAATAAGAATAAGCTGCGCTAAGCAGTTTATTGACGAGCTTCCGTTGGGACTTGAAACCGTAATAGGTGAAAAAGGTTTGGGTCTTTCCGAAGGGCAGGTGCAACGCCTTGCGATTGCAAGAAGTTTGCTTGCCGATTCTCCGATTTTGCTTCTCGACGAGGCTACCTCCGCTCTTGACGAAAAGACGGAAAGGAATTTTTAAACTAATCTTAAAGCGCTTGATAATGTTACTTGCATATTGTTTCTCATAAGAAAGCTGCGCTTGATATTTGTAATAAAACCATTCAAATCAAAAACGGTAAAATTATAAGCGAGGGATAAATATGTTGCTTACTAAATGGGGCAAAGAGCTTGATAAAAATAATCCCCTAAGTGAATATCCAAGACCGCAGTTCGTTCGTGACAGCTATATAAGTCTTAACGGAATGTGGAAATGTGCTTTTTACGATATGCCTGATTGTGATGACGAAATGTTTAGGTACGATATTTGCGTGCCTTTTTCGCCTGAGTCTTATCTTTCGGGTGTTCACAGAACGCTTGAACCCGGTGAATTTTTGATTTATAAGAGAAAATTTGAAATTCCAAAAGGATTTAATAAGGTAGAGTGTTTATCAATTTCGGTGCAGTTGACCAAATCGCAACAGTTTTTATTAACGGCGCAGAGGTCGGTTCTCATAAAGGCGGATATACACCGTTTAAATTTGAAATAACCGATTATATTAAATACGGTGAAAATGAAATAAGAGTAGTTTGCCTTGATTTTTCAGATACTAACGAATTTTCACGAGGTAAGCAGAAAATTAAGCGTGGCGGTATTTGGTACACTTGTCAAAGCGGTATTTGGCAAAGCGTTTGGCTTGAATCAACCCCTAAAAAATTTCTTGAAAAGGTAAAAATTACACCCGACTATGATAATTCAAACGTATCGTTTGAATATTTCGGAACAAATGATGTTGAGGTGTCAATCTTTGACGGCGATAAATTAATAGCCAAAACAAAGGATACTTGCGTATCAATCCCCGATTTTAAATCGTGGTCACCCGAATCTCCGTTTTTATATAATGTGGAATTTTCAGCTTGCGGAGAAACGATAAAATCATATTTCGGTATGCGTAAATTTTCAGTCGGCACTGATAAAGACGGTATCAAAAGGCTGTTTTTGAATAATAAGCCGTATTTCCATAATGGCCTTCTTGATCAAGGCTATTATCCCGACGGTCTTTTAACTCCTCCGTCGAATGAGGCAATGAAATTTGATATTGAATACGTTAAATCGGCAGGATTTAATATGCTTAGAAAGCACATTAAGGTTGAACCGCTTTTATGGTATCATTATTGCGACGTTAACGGCATTATTGTTTGGCAGGATATGATAAACGGCGGCGGCAAATACGGTCTTGAAATATCCGTTATTCCGTTTGTTAATATCACGCTTAACGATAATAATTATTCTACTTTTCACAGAACAGATAAAGAAGGCAGAAATTTATATTATCAGGAACTTGAAGAAATTGTTGATACTCTTTATAACTGCCCTTGTATAGCATTGTGGGTTCCGTTTAATGAGGGCTGGGGTCAGTTTGACAGCAAAAAGGCTTATGACAAGCTTAAATCTCTCGATAAAACTCGTATTGTTGACTCGGCTTCGGGCTGGCACGATATGGGCAAGAGCGACGTTATTTCAAAGCATATCTATTTTACACCTATTAAGGTTAAAAAGGGTAATCGTGCTTATGTTCTTTCGGAATTCGGTGGGCTCGGTCTTAAACTTAAGGGCCACACCTTTAATAATAAAATGTTTGGTTATAAAGTCTTTTTAAGCCGTGAGTCCTTGACTGAGGCTTATAAAAGGCTGTTTACAAAAACTATCATTCCTCAAATTAAGGACGGCTTGAGTGCTACTGTTTATACTCAAGTTACAGATGTTGAGGATGAACTTAACGGTCTTTTAACGTATGACCGTGAGGTTGAAAAGGTAGATTTTGAAACATTAAAAAAGATAAATGAAAGGGTTAAATTAAATGACTAAGGCAACTATTAAAACAAATAAAGGTGATATGAAGTTCAATCTTTATGATGACCTTGCACCTAAGACTGTTGAAAATTTTGTTACACACGCAAAAAACGGATATTATGACGGTCTTATTTTTCACCGTGTTATTAAGGATTTTATGATTCAGGGCGGCGACCCGACAGGCACGGGCTGCGGCGGCGAGTCAATTTGGGGCACTCCTTTTCAAGATGAATTTAATCTTGATGCAAGAAATTATTACGGTGCTCTTTCTATGGCAAACAGCGGTCCTAACACAAACGGCTCTCAGTTTTTCATTGTTCAGGCTAAGGAAGTTCCAAATACGCTTATTGAGCAAATGGAAGAACTTAAGGATAACGGATATCCGCAGCAGGTAATTGATAAATATAAAGAGGTTGGCGGTACTCCGTGGCTTGATTTTCACCACACGGTATTCGGCGAAATAACAGACGGAACTGACGTTTTAGAGGATATTGCTTCAACTCGTACAGGTATGGGTGATAAACCTGTTTATGATGTTGTTATTGAAACAATTGAAATAGAAGAGTGATTTTGACAAATTTACCCCTTCTCATTGGTTATAATTAATCATAGAGAGGGGGTATTTTTTGGTTATATATGTTGACGTTTTATTTGTAGTCAATTTCTTTATTACTTATTTGCTCCTCATTTCCACATCCTTTTTTGCAAAATCGGAGATTAAGCAATACCGTGCTGTAATTGCTTCCGTTTTGGGCGGTTTGTATTCTCTTGTCATTATTTTCGATAAATTGAATTTTCTTTTATCGGCAATCGGTAAAATTTTTGCTTCACTTCTTATTGTTTTTGTCGCTTTTGGCTTTATAAGGGTATGGACTTATTTTAAAAATTTTATCATATTTTATTTTTCAAATGTTCTTTTTCTCGGTGTGATATCTGCAATTTGTATGTTCTTTTCGCCTAAGGGTATGACGGTTAAAACTCAAACGTTTATTTTGATATTTCAGCCACCCAACTTCTTGTAAGTGCTTTTTGCGCCTATTTGGTTACATATATTATTATAAAAATAACAAATCGAACGCTTGCAAAAGGGGAAATATATTCTTTAAGTATATTTGTTGATAATAATGAATACAAGTTTTATGCTTTTGCCGACAGTGGAAATAAGCTTCGAGAACCGTTTTCCGATTATCCGGTTATAATAGTTGATAAATCAAAAATGCCTGAAAAATGCGAGCGCCTGATTCCGTGCCAAACGGTCTCGGGACAGGGAATGTTAAAAGCGTTTAAGCCGGATAAAATTATAATTTCAAACGGCAAAAATAAAATTGAAATAACAAAGGTTTACGTTGCGTTGTCAGACGTCAATTCAAAAAAATTCTCTGCTGTTTTATCTAATGAATTGATTAATATTTAAGGTGATTATATGTTGAATTTAATTAAAAAACTATTTTTAAAGTTGTTTAAAAAGCAAAAATGCTTCTATATTAACGGGCCGGAAACTCTGCCGCCTCCGCTTTCAAAAGAGGAGGAACAGAAAATAATGGACGAACTTCAAAACGGAATTGAGGATAACAGAGAACTTTTGATAATACATAATTTACGTTTGGTGGTTTATATTGCAAAAAAATTCGAAAACAAAACCACCTCGACTGAGGATTTGGTCTCTATCGGCACAATCGGTCTAATGAAAGCCGTCAAAACCTTTAATCCCGAAAAGAATATCAAGCTTGCCACTTATGCCTCACGTTGCATAGAAAATGAAATCCTTATGCATTTAAGAAAGGTTAATAATATAAAAAGCGAAATGTCTTTTGATGAACCTTTGTCTGTCGACTGGGACGGCAACGAACTTACACTTCGTGACGTTTTGGGAACGGACCCTAACGATGTGTTTGAAGAAATTGAGTATGATGATGAAAAAAGGCTTCTTCGTCAAACGGTTGCCGCCCTGCCTGAAAAGGAACGTAATCTTATGACGCTTCGCTTTGGATTAGACGGAAACGAAAGCTTAACTCAAAAGCAGCTTGCCGACAAAATGGGTATTTCTCAATCGTATATCAGCCGTCTTGAAAAAAGAATACTTCAAAAAATAAAAAATGAATTGAAGCGCTTGTCCGCTTAAGCATCAATCTAAATACCAAATAATTCTCTTTCGCATAGTATAAAATGTAAAATAATTTATTATGTGAAAGAGGATTTTTTATGACTTTATATATAAAGGTAGGCTCGATTACGAATGCTCAGCGTTCTCAACGCTCACTAAGGCAAAAAGGATATAAATCAATAATCAAAAAGCTTGAAAATCCGTCACCTCAAGACGGTTGCGGGTATATGGTTGTTGTAAACACTTATACAGAAGAGCCGATTTCGATTTTAATTAAAGAAGGTATACAGATTAGAGGAGTGGAACGAAAATGATTTATCTTGATAACAGTGCCACTACCAATCCTAAGCCGCAAGCAGTTAAAAATGCAGTAATAAGGGCAATGAATTATTATAGCTTTAACAGCGGCAGAGGCGGATATAAAGAAAGTGTAAACACTTCTGATATGATTTTTTCCTGCCGTGAAAAGCTTTCTGAAATGTTCGGCTTTCCTTCGGAAAATATTGCCTTTACACCAAATTGCACCACGGCAATTAATTTTGCAATAAAAGGAATTTTAAAGCCCGGTGACCATATAATCATATCTAATCTTGAGCATAATGCCGTTGCACGTCCTGTTTATGCACTTTTTAAAAAAGGAATTATTGATTACGATATAGCTGATTTTTCTTTTGATAAAGAACAAACAATAAATAATTTTAAAAAACTTATTAAACCTAATACAAAGGCAATTGTTTGTATGCACGCTTCAAATGTATTTGGCTGTGTTTTTCCTATTAAAGAGATAGGCAAGCTTGCCCAAGAAAACGGAATAATATTTATTGTTGATGCGGCACAATCCGCCGGAATTTTGGATATTGATTGCAAAAGTGATAATATAGATATCCTTTGCGCACCGGGCCATAAAGGACTTTATGCTCCAATGGGTATAGGATTTATTGCTCTTAGAGATAATGTTGAGATTGGTACAATTATTGAGGGCGGAACAGGTTCAAATTCAATGAAACTTGCTCAACCTGATGATATGCCTGAAAGGTTAGAATCGGGAACGCTTAATAATGTCGGTATTATAGGGCTTTGTGCAGGTATTGATTTTGTGGTAGGCAAAAGTGTTTCAAGTATATATAAACATGAAAAAAATTTAATGAAATATATTTACAAAGAACTTGCGAAAAATAATAATATTACGTTATATACTCCAAGCTTTAATGATGCTTTTCTTGCGCCGATACTGTCGTTTAACTATAAAGATTATCCGTCGGAAAAAACAGCCTCTTTTTTGGCTGATAAGAATATTGCATGCCGTGCAGGCTTTCATTGTTCAAAGCTTGCTCATACTGCTTTTGGTACTGACAACAGAGGAACTGTACGTATAAGCCCAAGTGTATTTACTAAATACAGCGAGTGTGAAAAATTTATTAATATCTTAAAAAAACTTTGAAAAAACTCAAAAAAACTAAAATAATTACTTTATTTATTAAACTGCGTGTGATAAAATATAAATAACAGTAATTAATAAACGAGGAAGTCAGTTTATGATAGTTAAAATAACAGATACATTTAATAAAATTTTGAGTGTATTTTCAACATTCGGAATATCGGATGCATTAGATATTATTTTGGTTGCCGTGATTATATATATTTGTGTTCGTATTATAAGAGAAACAAGGGCTATGCAACTTGCAAAAGGATTTATTTTTATTGCTATAGTTTATGGCATAGTAAATCTTCTTGATATGGAGGCTTCAAGCTTTATTTTTAAGGCGATTTTCTCCAATATTTTGATAATTCTTGTAATTCTTTTCGGTCCTGAGGTACGTAATATTCTTGAACAAATCGGCAATGGCACAACAGCTAAGAGTCTTAAGTCTCTTATCCATCCGGGTGTTGCTGTCGACATTGCAGAAATATCAAATTGTATTGAATGTGTATGCAAAGCATGTGCCAATATGAGCGACCAAAGAGTAGGCGCACTTATTTGTTTTGAAAACGATACTCTTTTGGGCAATGTAATTAAATCGGGTACGGTTCTTAATGCAAAGGCCTCAAGAGAACTTGTTGAAAATATTTTTTATCCAAAATCACCGCTTCATGACGGTGCTATGGTAATTCGTGACGGTAAGATTTATGCAGCAGGCTGCATTTTGCCGCTTACAAAAAAGACTGTTTCGTCTGCACTCGGTACAAGGCACAGAGCCGGAATAGGTCTTACTGAGGAAAGCGATGCTTTGGCTGTTATCGTCAGCGAGGAAACAGGTTCTATTTCGGTTGCAAAGGGCGGTATTCTTCAGCGTGATGTTTCTTACGGCGATTTAAGAGATATTTTAACAACAGAATTTATTCCGTCAGGTTCCTCCGATGATGATAAAATCATTACCCAAGCTGACTTGAAAAAAGTAAATTCCAGTGCAAGAGTAAATTCCATCGTGATTTAAATTTTGCTGGTTTAACAAGAAATTTTTGGACTAAATCTCTCGTTTTCTGCTATAATTAATGTTACTTATCGAAATTTCTCGATTTCTAGACATGCTAAATAGCTACTGGAATTCGGTGTGCTAGACTAAATTCCACCAGCCGCATCTTAAAAATGTGAAAAATTTACATCCAGTCTGACAGCAGATTTCGATTAGTTTTATTAATGGTTAAAGCGTATCAGCTTAGGCGTCAGATTAACCTTATCCGGTTCAATCGGCTTAAGCTGAAATGCTTTTAAGATATCTTCACCAAGCGTTTCTAATGCAACTTCATATGGTGTCCTTCCACTGAGGATTTCTCGCGGAGTGGAGTTGATGTGGTTTACGATGAGATTCACATCCCATTGTGTTAAGAATTCAAAAGAAGTTCCTTTCGGTAAAACCATACGAAGCATTGTGTGTGCTTGTTCTATAGCGCCTTTTTGTCCGCTGCGCATTGGATCACAATAGTAGATGCTGCTTCTCTGGATTCCATGAATGCCTGTCTCAAGGCTTACCGGATCTCCGAATTCGGAACCTCTATCAGTCAATATATTTTCAAAAACGGATATAAATTCATATGTGCCAGGCGCTTCTCTAAACGGTCAAAGGTAAGTCTTACAGCACCTTTGGTACATCGGTTAAGTAAAAAGGCAAGAAATAGCTTTTCTTTCGTAAAAAACAGTGTCAGGAGAGTCTTGTTTGATTCTCTTGAGGAATGGACTGTATCCATTTCCACAAAAGACGACAGGTCTAATGAACAAAAGTCAGAGTAGGTTCTGTGTGTAAAAACAGAACGATCAGTGATTTGTGTTTTATGACACTTTCGTGGTTTGAATTTTGCCTGTCTTTTCAAATCAATATTTCTTGCTGTGAAGAGTCCTTTGTCAATGTATGTGTACATAGAACGGACAGACATATCCAGTTCCGGGTGATTTGTAAGGATTTGATAAGGGGATTGCCCCTGCTCAATTAATGGAGATATGATCTGGTCTTTCTGATGGAGCTGGTGCTTGGTCATATTTATTCCAGAACGAGAAGATATCAGCAGTTCACGATATTTTCTGTCAGCAGCACGGCCGTTGTAATAGTATTTATGTGCAATCGTGCAGTGATTTATCTTTTTCGTGCAGCCATTGCAAACATATGGCGCTTTGTCCAATCGTTTACATCGTTCTTTTTCAAAGTCCTTGCAGGTCTGATTACATGTAGGACATGAGGCACATTTAATGCCACAGAGAAGGATTTTTCCACAGGCATTGGTCTTTTGACAATGGTAACGATGAATGCAAAAGTTCTTTGCGTTATAAAAAGTACCTTTGTGATACCAATCTGAAAGCCGATGAGCACGGACTTCTTTAGATATAGTTGTTGGATCTTTACATAGAAATGCTGCAATGTCTTTAAAGGGAGTCCCTTTTGCCAGTTCATTTTCAATATAGATACGATCATTTAAAGTAAGGTGTTTCTGGTTTCCTGGTATATATTTACTCATAATGATTCTCCTTCTACTGCTGTCAGAAGGAGTCATAACCATAACATGATTGTATGAAAGAGTAAATATCTACTGTGCGAGAGTAAATTCCATCACCCTATTGGGCGGTGGAATTTAGAAATTCATTTTTGGAATGTGCAAAATATAACAAAAAAGTACTGGACAAAAATGTCCTATACGAGGTAAAATGCATATATGTAATCAAACAGCACATTTGAAGGTTGTGCAGATAGTATTGTGTATATTTTACGAATTGGGGGGATTTTTCATGAGAATATATCATGCTAAGGATTATGCAGATATGAGCAGAAAGGCTGCAAATATCGTATCGGCACAGGTGATTATGAAGCCTAATTGTGTATTGGGACTGGCTACAGGCTCTACACCTATCGGCTTGTATAAGCAGCTCGTTGAGTGGTTCAAGAAGGGGGATTTGGACTTCTCAGAGGTTATGACGGTGAATCTTGATGAGTACAAGGGATTAAGCCGTGAGAATGACCAGAGCTACTATTATTTTATGCATCAGAATTTGTTTGATCATGTGAATATTCCGGTTGAGAATACTCACCTGCCAAACGGCATGGAGCCGGATTCACAGAAGGAGTGCAAGCGCTATACAGAGCTGATTCAGTCTCTTGGCGGTGTTGATTTACAGCTTCTTGGTATCGGACACAATGGTCATATCGGTTTTAATGAGCCGGGCGAGTCTTTTGACAAGCAGGTACACTGTGTGAATCTTACAGAGTCTACTATTGAGGCTAATAAGCGCTTTTTTGCATCGGCTGATGATGTTCCGAAGCAGGCTTATACAATGGGCATCAAGACCATCATGCAGGCTAAGAAGATTCTTATTGTTGCAAGTGGTGAGGATAAGGCAGAGATTGTTCACAAGGCTTTCTTTGGACCGATTACACCACAGGTGCCGGCTTCTGTATTGCAGCTGCACAATGATGTTACGCTTGTAGCGGATGAGGCTGCATTGAGTTGTTTGTAGATGTTTTTTAGTTGAGAAGGTGCATGTATATGATAATAAAAAATGCAAGGGTATTTACAGAGGATGGCAGCTTCATGCAAGGCGATGTTGTCGTTAAGGATGGCCGTTTTGACAGTGTTTTGGAGAGAACAGCTGACACGGACGCGGCTAATGACAGCGAATCGCAGGAGATTATAGATGCATCAGGTCTTATCATGATACCGGGTCTTGTGGATATTCATTTTCATGGATGCAAGGGAGCTGATATGTGTGACGGTACCACAGAGGCACTTGATGTGATTACAGCATACGAGGCTTCTGTCGGAGTGACGAGCGTGTGTCCGGCTACTATGACCATTCAAAGGGATGAGCTTTTGAGTGTCATGAAAAATGCCGGTGATTATAATTATCATGGTGGTGCACATCTTGTAGGTATCAATATGGAGGGGCCTTTTATCAGTCCTTCTAAAAAGGGCGCACAGGCGGCAGAGAATATCATGCGATGTGATTATGATTATTTCTGTGAGCTTCAGGATGCGGCCCAGGGCTTGATAAAGCTTGTAGATATCGCTCCGGAGGAGCCGGGCGCGATGGATTTTATAGACAGGGTAAGAGGAAGTGTTGTGGTTTCAATAGCACACACAGCGGCTGATTATGACACCGCAGTAGAGGCTATTGAGCATGGTGCAAGCCATGCTACACATTTGTATAATGCGATGCCACCGCTTCATCACAGGAATCCGGGAGTTATCGGGGCTGTGAGAGATTCAGAAAAGTGTCATGCAGAGCTCATTTGTGACGGTGTGCATATTCACCCGTCGGTTATCAGGGCGACATTTGCCATGTTTGGTGCGAAGCGCATGATTTTAATAAGTGACAGCATGAGAGCCACAGGGCTTGAGGATGGTGAGTATACACTCGGTGGACAGGCAGTGACGGTCAGAGGTCCGCTTGCTACACTCCATGATGGGACAATTGCAGGCTCGGCAACCAATCTGATGGATTGTATGCGTTTCACAGTAAGGCAGGCAGGTATTCCGCTTGAGGAGGCTATTATGTGTGCTACAGCCAATCCGGCTAAGGAGATTGGCATCTATGATGAAGCAGGCAGCATTTCTGCAGGAAAGAGAGCAGATTTTGTGCTTCTCAATGATGATTTGGATATTGTGAGTGTGTATATCGACGGAAAGGAGATATCATGTTAGGTTTTTTTAAGAATAAATCAAAGGGAAAGGTGATCTGTTCTCCGTGCAACGGTAGAGTGGTTCCTATTACAGAGGTTCCGGATCCTACATTTTCTGAGAAGATATTGGGAGACGGCGTGGCCGTGATTCCTTCTGAGGGCAGGTTTTACGCTCCGGCGGATGGTGAGGTGACAGCTGTATTTGATACGTTGCATGCTTTTACCATGACGACCACTCAGGGAGTCGAGCTGCTTTTGCACATTGGTCTGGATACAGTGGTACTAAAGGGGGCTCCTTTTACATCACATATTTCCGTTGGTGATCAGGTGAAGAAGGGCGACCTTTTGATGGAGGCTGACCTGGAGCAGATTAAGGCAGCAGATCTTAATGTCATTACTCCGGTTTTAATTGGCAACACTGCTGATTATAGTGAGATAAAGATGCTCAAAGAGGGTGATGTATCCGCCGGTGATGAGATTTTAAGTCTCGCGTAGATTTGAATATAATTATATAATAATAACGAACTTTATTGGAGTATCTCCAGTTTAGTATACATAATGTAAAGGAGGGGAAATTTATGAAATTTCTTCAAAAACTGGGTAAAGCTTTAATGCTTCCCGTAGCAGTACTTCCTATCTGTGGTATCCTCATGGGTATTGGATATTTTTTATGTCCTGCAACCATGCAGGGTGGTGACATCGAGGGAGTGCGTAATTTAATAGGTCTGTTTTTAGTTAAAGCAGGGGGCGCTTTGATTGACAACATGGCCATCCTTTTTGTAATCGGCGTTGGTGTCGGTATGTCGGAAAAGAACGACGGTACCGGCGGTATTGCAGCTTTAGCTTCATGGCTGATGATGACAACACTCCTGTCTACAGACTTTGTTACAACAATCATGCCATCTATCGCTGACAGCGCTACAAAGACACTTGCATTCGACAAGATTGCAAACCCATTTATCGGTATCTTAGCCGGTGTTATTGGTTCTTTGTGTTACAACAGATTTAAGGATACAAAGCTTCCTGACTGGCTGTCATTCTTCAGTGGCAAGCGTTGCGTAGCAATTATTGCAGGTGTTGTTTCAATCCTTGTATCTGTAGTATTACTGTTCGTATGGCCATTACTTTTCGGTGCTCTTGTAGCTATCGGTAAAGCAATCGTTGGTCTTGACGTAGTCGGCGCAGGTATCTATGCATTCCTGAACCGTCTGTTAATCCCTACAGGATTACACCACGCATTAAACAACGTATTCTGGTTCGATACTATCGGACTTGGAGACCTCTCTCATTTCTGGGCAGGCGAGACATCAAAGGATGTTTCATGGAGCCTCGGAATGTACATGTCAGGTTTCTTCCCATGTATGATGTTTGGTATTCCAGGTGCTGCACTTGCCATGGTTAAGTGTGCAAAGACTGCTAAGAAAAAGGCTGCCATCGGTATCCTTGCTTCTGCAGCTATCTGTGCATTCATCTGTGGTGTTACAGAGCCTTTCGAGTTTGCATTTATGTTCCTTGCTCCTGTTCTCTATGTGATTTATGCTTTACTTTATGGTATTTTCACAATGATTACAGTAGCTCTTGGATTTAGAGCAGGCTTCTCATTCTCAGCCGGTGCGATGGATTTATTATTCTCATCTTCACTTCCGGCTGCAGCAAGGACATGGCTCATCATTCCTCTTGGAATCGCAGCTTTTATCGTATTCTACATTGTATTCTATTTCGCTATCAAGAAATGGGATCTTAAGACCCCTGGTAGAGAGGACGATGATGTCGAGGCAGAGAAGAAGGCAGTGCTTACTAACAATGACTACACAGCAGTAGCAAAGACTATTCTTGAGGGCTGCGGTGGCAAAGACAATATTGCAAGCATTGACAACTGCATCACAAGACTCAGACTTGAGGTTAAGGATATCACTCAGGTTGATGACAAGAAGATTAAATCTGCAGGTGTTGCAGGCGTTATGAAGCCTGGCAAGAATTCTGTTCAGGTTATTATCGGAACCAAGGTTCAGTTTGTTGCGGATGAGTTTTCTAAGCTTTGCGAGTAGATTTGTTCTGCAATATAGCAGTGTTGATTCACATTAGGTGATTCACATAATTTCATAATACATGATTAAAAGCCACACCGGGTGTTATGCCTGGGGTGGCTTTTTTGAGTTCGGGCCGTAAGCCCCGCCCGGTCGTGGTGCACACGGAAATGTATAGCTTTACAGCAAGGGTTGAAAAACAAACAAATGTTTGCTATAATAAATGAAGCGAGGAAATAAAAGTATATTAGGTTTAGTAATTTAAGTATTCATTTAATTTATTGTAATTAGGGAAAATCCAATATCAATCGATTGATAGAAAGAGTGATTTTATATGAACATATGGCTAAAGTTAAGGAAAACAGCAGCAATTGCACTATGTGAGTTACTTGCAATTGCTACAATTTTTACAGGCTGTGCCTCCACTGATTTATCCGGCACTGAAGGTGCCGGGCATGCCGCAGGAGCTGTAGTGGCAGGTGAGGATTCTTCCGGTGCTTTAGGCAGCAAGGATAAAGTGGATGGGCCACAGGAGGATCTTGTAAACAACAATTCCTACGTTTCCCTCGATGCGATTCCGGCATATGATGGCAAGGCATACGTGGCTGTCAACAATAATGAGCCTTTTTTTACGGATAGCGATATGACTACCACTGCTTTTGAAAATTACAGTGATTTGGATTCACTTGGCAGATGCGGTGTGGCTTATGCCAATATCTGCAAGGATATTATGCCGACTGAGGAGCGTGGCAAGATAGGCATGATAAAGCCATCAGGCTGGCATACGGTGAAGTATGATGTGATAAAGGACAGGTATTTATATAATCGCTGTCATCTTATTGGCTATCAGCTTGCCGGCGAGAATGCCAATCCGAAGAATCTTATTACCGGTACGAGATACCTGAATGTGGAGGGGATGCTTCCGTTTGAGAATCTGGTAGCGGATTATGTAAACAATACAGGCAATCATGTACTCTACAGAGTGACTCCGATGTTTTCGGGCAGCAATCTAGTTGCAAACGGCGTTCTCATAGAGGCAAAGTCGGTTGAGGATAACGGTGGCGGCATACTTTTTAATGTCTATTGCTATAATGTGCAGCCCGGAGTCGGAATAAACTATGAGAATGGTGACAGCTGGCTGGATGGCACCACAGGAAGTGCATCATCAGGCTCAGATAGCTCAGCAGCAGAAAATAGCGCTGCAGATTCTTCAAACAGCGAGACGATGGTTCATATCACTGCAACCGGCAAGAAATATCACCGTGCGGGCTGTCGGACCTTGAAAAAGAGTGACACAGAGGTAACGCTTGATGAAGCAAAATCCATGGGCTTGTCTCCGTGTGGCATCTGCAATCCGCCGCAGTAGATGTGCATTAGCATTTGTAACCGTTCACAGCAGATGCTCGTTATCTTTGCAGTCCGTATAATTACCATAAACCCTTGACGATTGCAAAACCGAAAAGTATAATAGAATAGCTAATGAATTCAATATTTTAATATAGATGGAGGAAACCAAATGGCACTGAGCAAAAAGCCGGTCAACGGCATGAAGGATATACTACCTGCAGAGATGGAAATCCGTGATTATGTGACAAGCGTGATCAAGGATACATACAGAAGCTTCGGATTTACACCGATAGAGACACCATGCATGGAGAATATAGCAAATCTCACAAGCAAGCAGGGCGGAGAAAATGAAAAGCTGATCTTCAAGGTAATGAAGAGAGGCGAGAAGCTGAATCTGGAGACAGCAAAGGAAGAGTCGGATGTAGTAGACTTTGGAATGCGCTATGACCTTACAGTGCCACTTTCAAGATATTATTCAAACAATGCCAACAACCTGCCATCGCCGTTTAAGGCACTTCAGATGGGCAGTGTGTGGAGAGCAGACAGACCTCAGAGAGGCCGCTACAGACAGTTTACACAGTGTGATATAGATATACTCGGAGAGCCAAGCAATCTGGCAGAGATAGAGCTGATTACAGCAACCACTACCACAATCGGCAGACTCGGCTTCGAGAACTTTGAGATAAGAATCAACGAGAGAAGAATCCTAAAGGCAATGGCTGCTTACAGTGGTTTTGCTGAGGAGGACTACGACAGCGTATTTATCACACTCGATAAGATGGACAAGATAGGAGTGGAAGGCGTTGCAAGTGAGCTTGCACAGGATGGCTATCCACAGGAAAATATTGACAAATATCTTGATTTGTTCAAGCTTTTGGAGCAGACAAGGGATGTCACTGAGGGTGTAAATATACTTTCAGAAAAGCTCGGTGAATATTTAGACGAAGAAGTGGTTACAAATATGACAGAGATAGCTACTGCTGTCAATGCCACAAAGGGAGCAAAGTTTGAGCTCGTATTTGACCCTACACTTGTTCGTGGAATGAGCTACTACACAGGAACTATTTTTGAGATATCAATGCCTGAGCTTGGCGCAGCCTGTGGCGGTGGCGGACGATATGACAAGATGATTGGAAAGTTCACCGGAAATGATGTACCTGCCTGTGGTTTTTCAATCGGTTTTGAGAGAATTATCCTGCTTCTCATGGAGAGCGGCTTCAAGATTCCTGAGAGTCCAAAGAAGGTGGTTTATCTGGTTGAGAAGAAATATCCGGCAGACAAGCTTGTTGATGTCATGAACCAGGCAAAAGACGCAAGAGCAAACGGACAGCAGGTGCTTGTTGTGCGCATGAACAAGAACAAGAAATTCCAGAAGGAGCAGCTTATGAAAGAGGGCTACGAGGAGTTTGTTGAGTTCTTTAACAGATAGAAATCTGATAAGCAGCAGATTAGCTGTGCAGCAGCGGTACCAGACAGACATTAGAATAAATATATAGTAGAAATATAAGGAGCATAAAATGGCAGAATCAATGCAGGGCTTACATAGAAGCCATAGATGTACAGAGGTATCAAATGCCAATATCGGTGAGAAGGTCACCGTCATGGGCTGGGTACAGAAGAGAAGAAATTTAGGAAGTCTCATTTTCGTAGATTTAAGGGACAGAAGCGGAATACTTCAGATAGTATTCGGTGAGGAAAATGTAGGTGCAGAGGGCTTTGAAAAGGCAGGCACCTTAAGAAGTGAGTTCGTCATCGCAGTTGAGGGAATTGTTCAGAAGAGAACAGCTGCTGTCAATGAGAACTTAAAGACAGGTGATATCGAGGTTATCGCTACATCAATCAGAGTGCTTTCAGAGGCACAGACACCTCCATTCCATATTGAGGAGAATTCAAAGACCAGCGAGGACATCAGACTTAAATACCGTTATCTGGATCTTCGCCGCCCTGATATCCAGAGAAATCTCATGCTCAGAAGCAATGTGCTTCGCGTGATGCGTGACTTTATGGCAAACGAGGGCTTTTTGGAGATAGAGACACCAATCCTTTGCAAGTCTACACCGGAGGGCGCCAGAGACTATCTCGTGCCAAGCCGTATACACCACGGACATTTTTATGCGCTTCCACAGTCACCACAGCTCTTTAAGCAGCTTCTGATGGCTTCAGGCTATGACAGATATTTCCAGATTGCACGATGCTTCCGTGACGAGGATCTGCGTGCAGACAGACAGCCTGAGTTTACACAGGCAGATATGGAGCTTTCATTTGTAGATATCGATGATGTAATCGAGGTAAATGAGAGACTGTTAAAGCACCTTTTTAAAGAGGTCATAAATGTGGATGTTGAGATTCCGTTTAAGCGTATGCCTTGGCAGGAGGCTATGGACAGATTTGGTTCTGACAAGCCTGATACACGCTTTGGTATGGAGCTTTGCGATGTTTCGGATGTGGTAAAGGACTGTGGCTTTGGAGTATTCACAGGAGCTCTTGAAAACGGTGGCTCTGTCCGCGGTATCAATGTAGAGGGACAGGCAAAGATGCCTCGTAAGAAGATTGACAAGCTTGTAGAGCACGCAAAGGGCTGTGGAGCAAAGGGACTTGCTTATCTGTGCATCAATGAGGATGGCACATACAAGTCATCATTTGCCAAGTTTATGACAGAAGCTGAGCTTGATGCACTTGTTGCAAAGATGAACGGAAAGCCGGGAGATTTACTCCTTTTCGCAGCAGACAAGAATAAAATAGTATGGAATGTACTTGGAGCGCTTCGTCTCATGCTCGGAGCTGAGCTTGGCTGATTGATGAGAACAAGTACAATTTCCTCTGGGTAACAGAGTTCCCACTCCTTGAGTGGTCTGATGAGGAAAACAGATTTATGGCAATGCATCATCCATTCACTATGCCTATGGAGGAGGATTGGGACAAGATAGACTCAGATCCGGGCGCAGTTCGTGCAAAGGCATATGATATCGTACTCAATGGTACAGAGCTCGGTGGAGGTTCAGTGCGTATCCATCAGGATGACATCCAGGAGAAGATGTTTGAGGTGCTTGGCTTCACAAAGGAGCGTGCACATGAGCAGTTTGGATTCCTGCTTGATGCATTCTCATATGGCGTACCGCCACACGCAGGACTTGCCTTCGGTGTTGACCGTATCTGCATGCATATGCTGCATACAGACAATATCAAGGAGGTTATTGCATTCCCTAAGGTAAAGGATGCTTCGGACCTCATGTCAGAGGCACCCGGAACTGTAGATCCAAAGCAGCTTGAGGAGCTTGGAATAGCTGTAGCTGCAGAGGAAGATGAGGAATAACACTATAATATGAATTTGAAAAAAAATATTTTCAATGCGATTACCATAATACTGCTCGCCGCACTTATTGCGGGGGCAGTATTGCTTAATAATAGGATAAAAAAAGCTCGAGACACAGATGTCATATACCTCAGACAACACATCGGTGATACTTTCCGATGTGCAGACCATGCAGGATGATATCAAGTCCACCCTTGAGGAGGAGGCCAGCCTCATAACAGACTGGGATATTTCCTTAAAAAGTGCAGACTTTACCGATAAGACATACACAGTCTCTGTCTCGGTGGTGCCAAAGGAGTACACAGAGGATACAAAAACCAGTGTATTTTTCGGTACAAACGAGATACCGCTCGAGCTAGACGGCATCAAGTATACGGGTGAGGCCACACTTCCGCTGTCAGATGACTATGCAGGCAATGTGACATTTCTGTTTGTTGACGGAAATAAGAGAAGCACAGAGGTGCTCGATAAGTTTGAAGGTGTGACATCAGTGTTCAAAAATGTAGCATCCGGCATACTTGCCGATAAACCAACCTTTGACAATGGCAGCATAAAGCTTGGCACGGATGTAGATGTAGCGGTCATGGGAAATGATTACTTTGACTTTAACAGTGTGCAGCTCGTAGTTGCAAGCTCAGATACAGAGCTAAAGACATACGATATCAGACAGCTGTTGGCAGAAAACGGCACGGACAGTGCAGACTCTGCAGACACAGACTCCATCACATCCGCCTTAAGCCGGAAGGATGATGCCAAAAAAGATGGTTCAAAGAATAACACGGAAAATGATACCTCTGATGCCTCAAAAGAGGACGACGGTAAGCTCCATAGCCTCGAAGGCACAGTCAAAATCGAAGACTTAATCCCTGTCACAGCTGCAAGCAATATCAAAATATATGTCAAAGCAGTATCGGCACAGGGCTACACCTTCACATATGACCTGTTCGAGGGTACCGTAAATCAGGACATCACAGACTTTGAAACCACAGCCGACATATCCGGCGGCGACTACACAGTAACCGACCCGTCCGGCAGCAAATATGAACCATAAGAATATGATATAAAATAAAGCTCATTTCGCATAAGTGAAATGAGCTTTAAATTTAAAAAAGTAAAAAGTGCCGGACAAAATTCACGCCAGTGAAATAAGTCCGGCACTGCCAGAATGCAAGGCAGCAAAGCGCCTCGCTCATAAACCTGAATTAGCCGGAGAGTACACGGTGTGTTCCGAAGAAAAATGTGAACTGCCGCGGAGTTCCATAAAGTAAAAAGAAAGAAAATGTAAATAAAACCGTAATCTGTCCGGACAAATAACCGCGGCTGACTTCACATTATTCTGAGGAATATACTGTGTACTCTCCGGCAGTCTCACAACCTAAAAAGCGAGGCGCCACAAGGCGCCTCACCCTTCTTTTTGCTGAGCGGCAGCGTAAATATAAACTCAGTTCCCACACCCTCAGTACTTATCACATTTATATTCTCACCATGCGCCTGCACGATTTCTTTAACTATAGACAGGCCAAGTCCCGTACCGCGCTTATCCTTTCCGCGGGATAAATCACTCTTGTAGAAGCGTTCCCAGATCTTTGAAAGGCTGTCCTTTGGTATACCGATACCGTGATCCTTTACTGATATAAACACCTTTTCATTTCTGATACTCGTCTCAATCTTGATACTCGAATCATTATTTGAAAACTTCACAGCGTTGTCTATCAGGTTGTAAAGAATCTGCTGGATTTTGACCATATCACCGCGCACGAAAAGCTCTTTTCCGGTGAGCAGCAGGTCAAAGCTTAAGCCCTTTTCATTGCATTTACCCTCGAAGGTAAGGATTGTCGTGCGGATCATTGTATTGATGTCAAAATCGGCAATATCCAGATGTATGCCGTGATGACCGAACTGGTTCAGATCGATAAGACTCTTGGTGAGCTTATTAAGCCTCTCGGTCTCAAAAAGGATGATGTTTAAGTATTTATCCTGCATCTCAACAGGAATGGTTCCGTCCAGCATTGCCTCCACGTAGCCCTTTATCGAGGTAAGAGGGGAGCGAAAGTCGTGTGACACGTTGGAAACAAACTTGCGCTGATCCTCCTCAAGCGTATCTAGCTCCGTTGCCATGTAGTTTAGTGTGTTTGCCAGATAGCCGATTTCGTCATTGGAATGTACATCAATCTGGGCAGTGAAATCGCCCTTTGCATACTTCTTTGCGGTCTTTGTGATTTTGGAGATAGGACGGTAAATGGAGCGGCTCATCGTGACAAGCATAATAAATGCCACTACAAAAATGAGCGCTACAGTGTAAAAGGAGATATTCATAAAACCGTTTACACCTGCCGTGATATGGCTCATTGTCTTGTGAATGACTATGTAGCCGATATTCTGGTACGAGACATTTACCGGGGAAAATACGGACAGCATCCTATGCTTGAAGGAGCCGTAAAAATTTCCAATCATATAGTTGTCGCTGCCAAAATCGGTGACATCAAATCCATTTATCACTACAGGCTTAGAACTGTCATTTTGGATATCAATGCCTATTGACGGATCATCTGAGTCCATGAGCAGCTCACCGTCAGGGCTGACCACCCATACCTCGGCATCCATATAGTCGGCTACGATTTTCATGTGATTCTGGAAATCGCTAAGCGACATGGATGAACCAAAGTATTCACTGGCATAGTCACCTGCTATGATGGAGGCCTCCCTGTAGAGATTGGAAGCCTCCTGCTTTTCAATATAGTCTGTGGTGAGATGCTGTGTAAAGGTGCATATAATGAAAAAAGCGATGACACCGTAAATCAGGTAGCTGATTAACAGCTTAGAGTAGATGGTGTGCTTCATTATTATTTTACCTCAAACTTGTATCCGATACCCCAGACAGTTGCGATGCGCCAGGTTGGCTTGTCCTTGATTTTCTCGCGGAGACGCTTTACATGCACATCGACAGTGCGGGTGTCGCCGACATATTCATAGCCCCATATGTTGTCCAGAAGCTGCTCCCTTGTAAACACCTGATTTGGAGATGAGGCAAGAAAATATAAAAGCTCAAGCTCCTTTGGCGGCATATCAATCTGCTGTCCGTCATAAGTGACAGAGTAGTTCGACAGATTTACAATAAGCCTGGGTACTCCACACACTTGATATCTACGGAAGCATAGGCCTCCGGCTTTGCAGGCTGGAAGCGTCTGAGCACGGCCTTGACTCTTGCCACAAGCTCCTTTGAGTCAAAGGGCTTGAGTATATAGTCGTCGGCGCCAAGCTCCAGGCCTAAAACCTTGTCAAATACCTCGCCCTTTGCGGAGAGCATGATAATCGGCACATCGGACTTTGCACGTATCTCACGGCATACCTGATAGCGTCTATGCCCGGAAGCATGAGGTCCAAAAGAAGCATGTTTGGCTTGTAGTGCTCGAACGCGATAAGAGCCTGCTCACCGTCATTTACGATTTTGGTGTCATAGCATTCCTTGGTCAGATATAGAGATATAAGCTCTGCTATATTGTTGTCGTCGTCTACTATCAGTATTTTCTGTTTAACAGCCATTTCTAATCTCCTTCTTAAAATTTATTTATATTCCGTAAAAGTACATTGTCGTTATTTAAAGGTTGCGATGGTTACTCCGGCATCGCCCTCACCAAACTCACCGAGATGGTATTCCGCAATAGTTTTTGTCCTCTTTAAAAGTCCATGCACAGCCTTTCGCAGTGCACCGGTGCCTTTTCCGTGGACAATGCGCACTGATGAAAGATGAGCGATATATGCGTCGTCTAAGTATTTATCCAAGAGAGCAAGTGCCTCATCCGTAGTCTTTCCTATCAGGTTGATTTCTGATGAAACTGACAGCGATTTGCTCATCTTTATCTTGCTTCCGCTGCCGCCGTACTTCTTGGCAGGAGATACATCGTCGTTTAAGAGCACGAGGTCATTAATATTAACCAGCGAGCGCAGTATACCCATTTGCACATACAAATCGCCCTTGGCGTTTGGCAGAGTGTGGACGGTTCCCTTCAGATTGAGGGAGAGTACAAGCACAGAATCACCGATGCGCAGCTTCTTAGGCGCCTTGTGATTTGCCTTGGCAGTGTTTTTCTTGATGTCTGACAGCTTCTTTTCCTTGTCATTCATCTTGTCACGAAGGGCAGAGCGCTCCTTTTCCATCTGGCTCATAGGAGCCTGCCCCTGTCCGTATTTGTTGAAATTGCGGATGGTTTTGTCGGCAAGTTCCTTTGCATCCTGCAGTATCTTGTAGGCTTCCTCATTTGCCTCGCGTAAAATCTTGTCTTTGCTCTTGTCTATGCGCTCATTTTTCTCTTCGAGCTGTTTCTTGAGCTTTTCAATCTCGGCCTTGTAGCTGTTGATTTCAAGCTGTTCCTTTTCGATAGTCTGTCGCTGTGATTCGAGGCTTGCAATCAGATCCTCGAAATCGAGGTCGTTATCATTAATTCTGCTTTTTGCATCCTCGATGATGTTTTCGTCCAGACCAAGCTTTGATGAGATCGCAAATGCGTTACTCTTTCCAGGAATACCGATTAACAGGCGTAGGTAGGGCTTAAAGTCTCCACGTTGAACTCGCAGCAGGCATTTTCCACACCGTCTGTGGAAAGTGCATATACCTTCAGCTCACTGTAGTGTGTGGTGGCCATGGTGATGGCACCATACTGGTGCAGTCTGTTTAAAATTGAGATGGCAAGTGCCGCACCCTCTGTCGGGTCGGTTCCCGAGCAGAGCTCATCGAACAGGCAAAGGCTTCTGTCATCAGCTTTTTCAAGAATTTTTACGATATTGGTCATGTGAGACGAGAAGGTACTGAGACTTTGCTCAATACTCTGTTCATCGCCTATATCCGCAAAGACATCCTCAAAGATGGCGAGCTTTGACCTGTCAGCCGCAGGAATGTGAAGACCTGCCTGACCCATGAGAGTCAAAAGTCCGACAGTCTTTAGTGAAACAGTTTTACCGCCGGTGTTTGGTCCGGTGATGATGAGCTGCTTATAGTCCTCGCCGAGCCGTACATCTATAGGGACCACCTTTTTAGCATCCAAAAGCGGATGACGGCCCTTTCTGATATTGATATGTCCCTCGGTGTTGAACTCCGGTGCCACACCGTTATATGATTTAGCCAGATTTGCTTTTGCAAAAATGAAGTCAAGCTCTGAAAGAATCTCATAGTCCTGCTCCAAAGCAGCCGCATTCATGGCAACCTTGTCGCTGAGCGCTGCAAGGATTTTTTCAATCTCATCCTGCTCCTTTATGAAAAGCTCCTTGAGCTCATTATTCAAATTGACGACAGCCATCGGCTCGATAAAAAGGGTAGAGCCGGTAGATGACTGGTCGTGCATCATGCCGGGTACATTGCCCTTTGCCTCAGCCTTTACAGGCAGACAATATCTGCCGTCGCGCATGGTCACAACCGCATCTTGCAGATATGTCCTCGTTGTGCTGTTGTTCATGAGCTTGGTGAGTTGCGCATGGATTCTGTCGTTCATGCCGCGTATGCTCTTTCTTATCTTAAAAAGCTCAGGACTCGCATCATCGGCAATCTCTTCCTCAGATAAAATGCACCTCTTAATCTCGTCGCAGAGCGCAGAAACCGGTTCAATCCCTGAAAACAGACCGGAGAGTGAATCCTGCTTCTCATTATCCATGGCGCTTCTGCCATAAGCCTTCACGCGCTTTGCAACCTCCAAAAGACTGCAGATGCGAAGAAGCTCGGTCGTATTCAGAGCTCCGCCGATATCGAGTCTCTTTAGGGAAGCATGTACATTGTGTATGCCAACGAAGGACACTCCGCTGTCCTTATACAGGCGGCTTAGTGCATCGGCAGTGGTGGTCTGCAGATGTCTGATTTCGTATAAATCGGTGATAGGCTCAAGCGAAAGACACCGCTTCTTTGTCTCATCACATGCTGCGTAGCTGCTTAGCATGGTGAGGATTTTGTTATATTCCAATGTTTTGTAAACTTTTTTTATTCATTTCTATATCCTTATATTTTGGTAGTTGAATATTAAATTCATATTTACTGTATAGCTTATCATATTATAGCTGAAAATCTTCAAAAAAACCATAATAAATATGTATTAAATGATAATTACAAGATGATAACATAAAGTTTAATACATAACGAACCAGTTTGTTAAACGAGCCAAAAAGTAAGGGCTTGCAGCAGTCCGGCGGGTACATGCCACAAGCCCGTACTCAAAAAATATGGTTGCAACGCAATATAATTCAGAATATAATGTAAGATAGTAACTAAAGACATCTAATCAGGGTGACAATATGGAGCAATTTATCAGAGAAAAGATAAAGGATAAACCGCTGAATAAAAAAAGACTTGCAAAAAAAGCAGGCACAGCAGCACTATGCGGAGTGGCATTTGCAGTGGCTGCAAGCATTGTTTTTGCTATATTTCTGCCGGTTATCAACAGACAATCAAAAAAAGCTTCAGATGGAAAAAATAATAATGATGTGCAGATAGCCACACAGCAGCCTGGCATAGATGACAGCAATGATGCATATAGTGAAAATGGTACACAAAGCACAGAGTCCGGCACTTCTTCGGAGCCGTCTTCGCAGACATATCAGCCTACACTCGCAGATTATCAGGCAGTGCAGAACCAGCTCTACAGCGTGGGCGCTTCGGCCTCGAAATTTGTAGTAGGAGTCACGGGTGTGACAGATGCCACTGATATTTTCAACAATTCATATGAGACCGAGGGTCAGGGAGTGGGAGTGATACTGAGGGACAATGGAAAGCAGCTGATCATTCTGACAGAGAAAAATGTAGTGGATAAGGCGGATAAGCTTAGTGTAACCTTTGTAAACGACATGATGGCTGATGCTGCGCTGGTCAAGTATGACAGCAATACAGGTATAGCAATCATTTCCGTGGATAAGTCACTTCTGGACGACACCACAACAGGGGCTATAGCGGTTGCGGAGCTTGGTAATTCAAATATTGTTTCAAGAGGAGCATCTGTCATTGCGCTTGAGGCAAACTATGCCATTCTCACAGGTCTTGTAACGTCAACAACCAACGAGCTGTCGGCGCAGGACAACAATTACTCGGTGCTCACCACAGATATCGCAAGCAACAAGTTGCAGAGCGGTATACTGATTAATACAGATGGTCAGGTCATAGGGCTTTCGCTGCAGGATTTCAATCCGGCGGAGGAAAACAATACGCTCACGGCTGTCAGCATAAGCGACCTGTCACCTGTCATTGAAAAGCTCGAGAGCGGCGCAGATGTGCCGTACATAGGCATCACCTGTACTACAGTTACAGAAAAAATAGCAAACAGATATAACATCCCAAAGGGTGTTTATATAAAGCAGGTTACCATGGATTCACCGGCATTTGTCTCGGGGCTTCAAAGCGGAGATGTGATAGTTGCGGTAAACAATACAGATGTGTCGAATGTGTCCGCGTACAACACACAGCTTATGAAGCAAAAGCCTGAGGATACCTGCAATCTGAAAGTAAAGAGAAAAGGAAGCAACGGCTACACGGAGATTACCTGTCAGGTGAAAATCGGAGTGATGAATTAGCCGAAATTAGGAGGATATATGAAGTATATTTCAACTCTCCGCGAGGGAGAGAGAATCAATGAGATTTTTTTATGCAAGAGCAAGCAGACAGCCATGACCAAAAGCGGAAAGCCTTATGACAATGTTATCCTGCAGGATAAGACAGGCACGCTGGATGCCAAGATATGGGATGTGGGCTCAGTAGGCATTGAGGAATTTGATGCAATGGATTACATAGCCATAACCGGTGATATCACAAGCTTTCAGGGCAATTTACAGTGTTCCATAAAGCGTGCGAGAAAGGTGAACGAGGGAGAATATGACCCTGCGGATTATCTGCCGGTCAGCGATAAGGATGTCGAGGTAATGTATAAGGAACTCATGGGCTTTATCGGCTCTGTAAAGAATCAGTACCTGTCACAGCTCTTACATAGCTTTTTTGATAATAAGGAGTTTGAGCGCCGTTTCAAGTTCCATTCAGCCGCAAAGAGCGTGCACCACGGCTTTGTAGGAGGTCTTTTGGAGCATACACTCGGTGTGACGAAGAACTGTGATTATTTTGCAAAAATGTATCCGGTTTTAAACCGTGACCTGCTTCTTACAGCAGCTATTTTCCATGATATCGGAAAATTAAAGGAGCTTTCTACTTTCCCGGAGAATGACTATACAGACGCTGGTCAGCTCCTCGGACATATCATGATTGGTGCAGAGTGGGTAGGCGATGCAATCAAGAGCATCGACGGCTTCCCGGTAGTACTCGCAAACGAGCTTAAGCACTGTATACTTGCCCACCACGGCGAGCTTGAGTTTGGCTCTCCGAAAAAGCCGGCACTTGTCGAGGCACTTGCACTTAGCTTTGCAGACAACATAGATGCCAAGATGGAGACCTTCAGGGAGCTGCTTGTAAATGTGCCTGAAAACGATACAAAGTGGCAGGGCTACAACAGATTTATGGAGACAAATTTCCGCAGAACAAGTGTGTAAAAAGGCGGACGATATTAATCATAAATGAGGGGCAAAATACCTTTTGACCCTCATATCATTATACATAAAATAAAGAAGAGAAAAGCATGAAAAAAAATGACATATTTGAACTTGAAATAACAGATATGGGAACGGACGGCGAGGGTATCGGACATTATGATGGCATGACCTTTTTCGTAAAGGATGCACTGATTGGTGACGTCATAACAGCCCGCGCAACAAAATTAAAGAAAAACTATGGCTACGCAAGAGTGGAAGAGATTAAGACCCCTTCCACTTTTCGCGTTGAGCCGCAATGTGAGTTGCACAAGAGGTGTGGCGGCTGCCAGATACAGGCGCTATCCTATGAAAAGCAGCTTGAATTTAAAAATAATAAGGTGCGCAACAATCTCATGCGTATAGGTGGATTTTCCGAGGCAAAGCTGGACAGTAAAATGCAGCCGCCTGTTGGCGCTGACAATCCATACCGCTACCGCAACAAGGCACAGTTTCCGGTGGGATATGACAGGGATGGCAATATAGTGACAGGCTTTTATGCATCGCGAAGCCACAATATCATCCCGGTCGAGGACTGCAGGCTTGGGGTGCCGCAAAACAAAGAGATACTCGACATCATAAAGGAATGGATGAATGAGTGCGGCATCACACCGTATGACGAGAACACACACAAAGCTCGTGCGCCATGTGCTTATCAGATATGGTTTTACATCAAAGCAGATTATGGTGTGTCTTGTGATAAATGCAGATGAGCTGGAGCCTGAACACCTAGCAGCGGATACACTGTGCGAAAGACTCTCAAAAATCGATGGAATGACTTCGATTTCCTACAATATCAACAAGGAAAACACAAATGTCATCCTCGGCAAAAAGACGGTCTGCATATGGGGCAGACCATATATTGAGGACACCATCCATCTGCTTTCTTACCCTGATTTCACACCACAGGGGACAGGCATCACATATCAGATTTCGCCACAGTCGTTCTATCAGGTAAACCCGAAGCAGACAGAAAAGCTTTACAGCACGGCACTTGCATTTGCAGGGCTCACAGGAAATGAAAATGTCTGGGACCTCTACTGTGGTATCGGTACCATATCGCTCTTTTTGTCACAGAAGGCAAAGCAGGTGTACGGAGTGGAAATAGTGCCTCAGGCAATCGAGGATGCCAAAAACAATGCGAAGCTCAATGGCATCACAAATGCACAGTTTTTCGTAGGAAAGGCTGAGGAGGTGCTGCCACAGTTTTATGAGAATGCAAAGAAAACAGAGAATATCACTGATGATACAAAAACCACCGGACGTACAGATATGCTTCGCCCGGATGTGATAGTCGTTGACCCTCCAAGAAAGGGCTGTGATGAGAAGTGTCTGGACACAATGCTTGCGATGTCACCGGAGAGGATTGTATATGTGAGCTGCGATTCGGCAACATTGGCAAGGGATTTGAAGATACTCTGTGAAGAGAAGTATGAACTCATGAAGTGGCAGGCATTTGATCAGTTTTCTCATACGACGCACGTAGAAACAGTCTGCCTTCTGTCGAGAAAAGCCCAATAAATCAAAGGATTTCGCCATTTTGGGAATAAAATAGATGTGTGTTTCTGTTTCCGTAGAGTGATGATATAACCGGATGTTTACCCCAGGGGATAGGCTTTGGGAAATGGGAGATATACATTTTGGCGAAAGGATACTTTTTCGCAAAAGTTGTTTCACGTCATGAGGATGAGAAGATGAGTAATGATTTTGAGAATTCACAGGAGTATAGGAAAGCACTTGAGATAGCTAAGAAGCAGGAAGAATTATATAAAAATGTTACGAAAGCGATATCTCCAGAAGCGTTAGCAAAATTTCAAGAACTCAGTAACAAATTAAGCGAATGGAAGAATTCACTTAATAATATGCCGGGGCTTCTAAAGTTTGCAGAAATGCTCAAAAATTATCAGCAAGAGGTCAGAGTAACTGAAGGTTTAACTGAAGCTGAGTTTGAAGAAAAATATAGATCTGAAATTGAGTGGAGTGAAAAGTTCGGAAAAAATGGTTGGGTTATTTCTGAGCATTCAAATCTTGCAGATATTAAAAATTGGGAACAATTATTACGTGAAGGGGAAGCAAAGGTAGCAGAGTTTTTTGACGGAGAAGATATTGTAATTCTTGATGTGATTATAGAGGGATTACAAGAAAAGTATGTTTCGGACGAGATACAGTTATATTTTAAGAATGGTATGCAAGCTTTTGAAAATGAAGATTATATGACTGCAGCTATGTACTTGCTTGCATTACTTGATAATAGAGTGAATAAATTAGTTGATTTTCCGAACCAACATATGAGTTACAAAGTTAAATATTCTAATAGTGGCTTTGCAAATCAAATGGCCGAGGATTTTAGACAGCTTACCGAAAAACGAGGATTTATGTCAAAGAAAATATACTTTTTGGAAATGTATCCTTCGTTAATTGCATATTTGAATAGGATATTTATAGATGGCTCATACAAGTTCGAAAAAGGTATAGAACCTCCGTATTTGAATAGGAATTGGTTAATGCATGGTCGAATGAATAGAAGCATTGAAAGATATGAATGTATACAGATTTTGAATGCACTAAGTGTTATCGAGTTCATGTTTGGAGATAGGTAAGGAGCATTACGAATGAATAAAAGAGATGATTTTTCGCAAAAAACTATAGATACGTTGTGTGAAAGAGTGGGAGGAAAGTGTTCTAATCCAAATTGTAGAAGAGAAACAAAAGGTCCCCACAGCAATCCACAAAAAAGAGTATCAATTGGTGAGGCGGCACATATAACTGCGGCAGCTGAAGGCGGACCAAGATACAATCCGGACTTGACGCCAGAGGAGAGAAGTAGTATAGAAAATGGAATTTGGTTATGTAGGTCTTGTGCCAGATTGATAGATAGTGATGAAAGGGTATATTCGATAGAATTACTGAGAATGTGGAAGTATGCAGCTGAATACGAACAATCTTGCATTATTAATCAGACAGATAATTGGTTAAAAACAAACGTTGTATTTGAAAATAGAAAAAATATAGCGTGTAGGAAGGCAAAAGAAGCATTAGATAATTTGCACGGTATATTGCAATACGCATATGAATATTGGAAACATAATTTTGAAAATCGACATTATGGCTCATTTTTGGAAAATGAGCTGATGGAACATTGGGTTTTATATGAAGATGACTTAAGAAGAATTTATACATTTCAAGAGAAAAGAGTGCTTTTGAATGAGGTATTATTGGAGTATTCACTGGATTTAGGACCGGAGATATGTAAAGAAATAAATAATTATTGCAATTATTTGAATTTCTCTTATCAAAGTGATACTTGTGGTCTATATGATAATTATTGGAGATGCTTTTTTGAAATGTTGTCTACTTGTTTTGATATTTTATTGGGTATCAAGAACAATGTTGATGACATATTATACCGACAATATTCTGTATTGAAGTAATATCTTATGATAAATTAGTAAGAGATGCTAAACAGAGGAATCAAATTCTTTTTGACAAATTGTTTAATCCGAAAGTAAATGAGGTTTTAAATTCCAAGTTGTTAAACGAATAGGGTTAATGTATAGTCATGGTGCCAATTAGACATTTCTAATTGCACTACCCATTTAAAAGAAAAAGAACATTTAGAAGGCGGAAGAATTGAAGGTGAAAATATCAAAGCAAAGTTGCAGACAGGAGAGTTTGGTTTAGATATGGCAGAGTATATGGGCGAATATAAAATAATAAGAAGGATGGATGGTGGTGGAAATGCCAACGTTTTTTGTTGCGGAGAATGCAAGAGGTGAAGAGGTCGCGATCAAAATTCTTCGAGAAGAAAGTGGTAACGGAAAAAAGGCGGTAAAAAGGAATAGAAAAAAGAGAATACGTTTTAAGATTGAGACGGAGATGGTAGTTGGGATTCAAGATGAAATTAAAGGGGTTATTCCTATTTTTTCTTACGGATTACCTGATGAAAAAACAAAAAAATATTGGTACGCAATGCCAATTGCTATACCCCTTGAAGATAAATTGAAAGAAGTGAAAAGCCTTGAAGATAAAGTGAATTGTGTTTTGGAACTGGCAAGAACTTTGGAAGCGTTACATAAAAAAGATATTGTTCATCGAGATATAAAACCGAAAAATATATACTTTTACAATGGTAAGTATTGTCTTGGAGATTTTGGCTTAGTTGACTATCCTGAAAAGAGAGATTTGACGTCGCTTCAAGAAGCAGTTGGTCCAAAGGCTACAATGGCTCCTGAAATGAGATATAATGCAAAAAATGCTGATGGTAAAAAGGCAGATGTGTATTCTCTTGCAAAAACATTATGGATTGTATTGACTGGAGTAGATCATGGATTTGAAGGTAGATATGAAGAAGATGATGCGATAATTGGACTGCGTAATGACAAGAGGTATAAAAAGGAACATTTAGTGGAATTGGAAGAACTATTAAAGCAGGCAACAGAGTACGATCCGTCATTGAGACCTAGTATGGAAACTTTTGTGACAACACTTGAAAAATGGTTAGAGGTAGTAAGCAATTTTCAAAAGAGCAATTATAGTGAGTGGAAATATTTACAGAATAGGCTGTTTCCTAAAACAGTACCATTACATGCTGAGTGGAGAGATATAGATTCTATTATAAAAATTTTAAATGATATAGGAAGTATGTCTGGACTAAATCATATGTTTTTGCCAACTGGAGGGGGACAGGATGTAGAATCGGCAAAATACGCAAACGAAGAAGGGTGTATCTGTTTGGTAGCTGGAGGTTGTAACTACATATTTAAACCGTATAGGTTGGAATTAGAAAATTACGGGAAAAGAGATTATAGATGGAGTTATTTTAGATTACAATTAGAACCAATAGAACCTATTTCTAATGCGATATATGATGATTGTCGTGAATCATTGATAGAAGATTTTCCGGGACATTATATAGAGAGCAATCTGGCAAGTTATGGAAGATATGATGATGGAACAGAGTTTCCTAAAGGACACAGACAAGTCGACAGATTTTTGAATGGCTCGTTTGTTATCTTTTCAAAACAATCTGTATATAATCACATCTCTGGAACTTATGATGCAAGGCATAATAAAATGAGCAGTTTGGAATTTCGACATTATATTGGAACTATGAGACAATCATATTATATGATGAAAGATTTTACTAAATTTTCAAGCATTTACCAGAAGAATCCATTTAGTATTAAAGAAGAAAAAGAGGATGTAGAAACTCATAGGAGAATAGAAGAAAGTTGTAAGTTTGACAAATTTATCGAAGAAAATTGGAAATAAATGGTGCTTAAAAGATATTTGTGATGAAATAATAATAAAATGATGGTAAGTTGGAATTTGCTATTATGTTTCATATAAATGGTGGAACTTTTGGTGCAAGAAAATATGTGGCGGAGACAGGATATATTTGTGAAGAAGATGTTATACCGTATCCGGTAAGCAAGGATGGGAAATATTTATTTACAGATTTTAACGGAGCAGTTAAGGCTATTGTTGAAATGAAAGATTATATAAAAAAAATATGCAGTGAATCAGGGATAGTATGGCAGGAAATGGGTATTTATTTTACAATAAAACTGTTTCGGATAAAACCTCCATCACATATATTTACTGAAGAAGAAATTAAAGAAGTATTAAGAGCAGGAAATGACTTTAGGAATAACCGATTGGTTATTGATGAAGAAGGATATGCCCAGTTAATAGATAGTGATTTACATTATGAATGTTATCGATATCCAGTGTCTCAAGAGAGTTATGATGCTTGAAATAATTATGTTGGACAATACGCGAATTTGGATGATGTAGGTGAAATCTATCTGGCTATGCTTGATGGTTGGTTACATCACTTGCGTACAGGGCAAAGGTATGACGTTGATTATTATGATCAATGTGAAGATGCGGAAAAGATGTTAGCAGAAATAAAGCAATACTATCAATAGTGCGTGGGGTAAAATTTATCCCCCTAGGTGGAGTATGAACCTTTTCGCAAAAGGCAACAGTTTCGCTATTTAGTATAAGAAGTAACTTTCACCGCACGTAGAAAGTATTTGCCTCCTCGAGCGGGTGAGTAACTGAACTGGTTTAAAAGAATATGGTCGCAGATCGACGGAGGACACTCAAATGATTATATTTTCTTTCATATGCGAAAGGCAGACGGCACATATATTTCATTGCTCGACCATGGCAGGATAGTGGATTCAGTGCACAATGGCAGAGTATTTTATGTGATGATTATGGACTTAAAGTCACTGCAGAGGCACTATGGAGACTGCCTGGAGCTGGTGGAAAAGTAGAAAAAAGCAGATTGTGAACACATGAGTTCACAATCTGCTTTTTTAATAGTGCATACACAATTTATTTATCCGAATAAATCACATTTCCACCGCATACGGTGTACTTCACCTTGCCGGTCAGTTCCATGCCGGTGAAAGGTGTGTTTGATGATTTTGATGCATATTCGCATGGTACCCATTTTTCATCAGGATCAAAGATGACAAAATCTGCAGCAGCACCCTCTGAGATAGTACCGTAAGGCATGTGGTACAGCCTGGCAGGATTGATAGTCATCTTTTCCAAAAGCTCAAGCATGCTCAGATGGCCCGGTTTGACAAGGCTTGTGATACCAAGAGCAAGAGATGTCTCAAGACCGATGATACCGCTTGGAGCTTCGGTTACAGGCTTTGATTTTTCCTCGGTGCTGTGAGGCGCATGATCTGTTGCGATAAGGTCTATTGTGCCATCGATAAGTCCATCTATAATCTTTTGACGGTCTGCTTCAGTGCGCAGAGGCGGATTCATCTTGGCAAGGGTGCCGTGCTCTAAGACAGCATCCTCAGTCAGCGTGAAGTGATGTGGAGTGGCCTCGGCATGGAGCCTTGCACCAAGCTTTTTGTAGGTGCGGACTATATCAACAGATACACCGGAGCTGATGTGCTGTATTACAACATCAGCATCACTGCGCAGCGCAAGCAGACAGTCTCTTGCGACAAGGGCCTCCTCAGCGATGGATGGTGAGCCGTAGATACCGAGAGCGTCAGATACTTTTCCGTGGTTGATGCCGTTGTTTTTGATAAATGCAGGGTCCTCCTCATGGAGACTTATCGGCATATCCAGCTTTGCAGCATTTTGCATGGCTCTGTAGCAGAAAGCAGCATTTGTAAGCGGGATACCGTCATCTGTAAAGCCACATGCTCCGGCTTCCTTTAAAGCTGCCATGTCAACCTCATCCTGTCCTTTGAGGGAGTGTGATATTGCAGCGGCCTGATACATACGGATTTTTTCCTGCTTTCCACGTGTGAGGTTGTCCTTTAGAGTATCCACATTGTCCACTGTAGGCTTTGTGTTTGCCATGCACACGACGGTTGTGAAGCCACCCTTTGCGGCAGACAGGGAACCGGTGTGGATATCCTCCTTGTATGTGAAGCCCGGATCACGGAAATGCACATGTGTGTCGATAAGTCCAGGTCCGACAATCATTCCGGCTGCATCTATTATTTCTTCTTTTTCAGTTGCAGCAGCATCTGACGCACATGAGATGTCAGGTGCTATTTTTACTATGTTCCCATCTTTTACAAGTATATCCATCTGTTCGTAGAGACCAGAAGCAGGGTCTGCTACAATGCCGTTTTTTATTATCATGATAATCCTCCTGTAGATTGTACTTATTTTCTGATATATCCTAGTATAACAGTTTTAAACGAACTACACCATATCACTTGCATATTTTACCGGTAGTACAAGAAAATAATAATTACTGTTCACACCTAACAGTGTGACCAGCAACGAATACATCCCATTTAAGTAAATGGTATAGTTATTTAGAAAACGTTATCATAGTATAATGGAGAAGCACGAATTTGCAAATAAATTTCGTAACTGTTCAGTGCCTTCATAGCTGCGAGCCGCAAGCGCATTAGAATCAGCAGCGCAGAATAGTTACCCAATTTCAAACAAAAGTGAAAATTGAAAATGGGTCGCAATCATAATCGTCTGTATATATGGACAATAGAAAATTTTATAGATATAATATGATTTAAGGGATTCTGAATTGGATACATTTTGACCCTCACATCATTTTACTAAGTAGGACTAAATTGGCATAATGTACAATAGCATAGGTTGATAGCATAGTAGGCAGAACCTGGGGAGCTGTAATCCCTAAAACTTTTAAAACAGCACCCAAAATTTAGCCCAAAAGCCGGAAAAATTGTGGGAAAAGTAGATGAAACTGCAGAAATCTCCAAAACAGCTCCTAAAATTCAGCCAAAAAGCCGGAAAAATAGCGAGAAAAGTAGCTGAAACTGCAGAAATCTCCAAAACAGCTCCTAAAATTCAGCCCAAAATCCGGAAAAATTGCGGGAAAAAGTAGCTGAAATCACTATAAATCACAAAACAGCACAAAAAAATTAAAGGGAGAAAAACAATGAGCTTAATAAAAGGTATACATCACGTATCTATGAAGTGCAGCAGCACAGAGGAATATGAAAAGACAATAGATTTCTACAAAAACATTCTGGGAATCCCGGTCACAAGGGAATGGCAGGCAGGAATCATGCTTGATACCGGAAACGGAATTGTTGAGATTTTTAACGATGGAGATGATGCACCGGGCAAAGGTGTGATTCGTCATTTCGCATTCGCAACAGATGATGTGGATGCGTGTGTAGAGGCTGTAAAAGCAGCAGGATACGAGGTATTTATTGAGCCGAAGGATATAGAAATCGCATCAACACCGGTATTTCCGGCGCGCATAGCATTCTGCAAGGGACCACTTGGCGAGGAAATTGAGCTGTTTCAGGAAAAGTGATAGGACGTATTAATGGTTTTACAGGGGTATTATGCTATGGGAAAAACTCCAATTAAGCACACGCTTGCAGGCTATATTATAAAAAAAACAGATACCGAAGGATACCGGTCAGGAAAACTAACCGGAGAAAAACATTTGAACAAAATAACAGAAATGATGGAATTTGTTGGCGGACGCCGGAAACTAATCGATCAGGCAAGGTTCATAGAGAATAATACACAAGCAGGCCGCGATGGGAAGATAAGAATTAATTGGACTCAGGTCAACAGCGATATTAAAAAAATTGATTGTGATGTCAGCAGCATACCGGAGCTGTGTCGGCTTGAGGGTGTTGAGGATTCAAGAGCAAAACAGCTAAGATTGATAGAGTCTGTAAAACAGTGGAAAGCAGAGGTTGGTGACTGCGATTGGATATGCAGATATTATGATGATATTTTGGGGCGTCTGGAAGCCGGAAAGAGTGTCACAGAGGCTGAGGAGGATATGCGTTTTAAGTGTATCAATTCTATAACAAGAATAAAGGAGCCTGTGTGGGAGCGTGTTTTTAGTGCAAAGGTTTTTAATGATTCAAAGAAATTTGAAAAATGCTATCGACAAAAGATGGTATCAATTCTGACTAAATATTCTCCATATTATGAGAAGGATATGGAGGATTATGATACAGAGGGAGAGGAAGATGATGCCAAAGAGGATAAAAAGAAGTCGGGGCTTGAAATTTTGAAGATGCATGGTATTATGTCGTATGCACAGACAATGGAATGGAAGGGACCATTGTCATATAGAATTGATGATACATGTGTTATTGATACGTCAAAGCAGATTTATGGAACCATTATTAATACGCAGACACTTGAGCATGCAAGTCCGGTTTCGCTTGCAGGATGCAAAAAAATTATGACCATAGAAAATAAGGCTAACTATGAAAGTATGCAATATGATGAGAATACCTTGTATATTTTTTGTCATGGTTATTTTACTCCTAAGGAAGTGCATTTTCTAAAGAAATTAAGCCTTATTGTATCTAAGGAATGTGAGTTCCTCCATTGGGGAGATATGGATTTTGGCGGGATAAGCATATTCTTGTTTATTAAGGATAGAATTTTTGAAAAACTAATGCCTTATAGAATGGGGGTAGCGGATTTTGAGGAAGCATTAAAAAAAGACGCGGGAATACCACTTAAGGCTTCAACTAAGGAAAAACTGGAAGAAAAGGACGCAGGATTGCTTACTGAATTAAAAGAAGCAATTCTTGAATCGGATAAAACAATAGAGCAGGAAAGGCTCTTATGAGGCTGATTCGGAAAACTCTAAATACACATATATATTTGACAAATTATTAGAATGTGATTCATTCGCACAGCATACCTCCTTCGTGCATACAATAGCATGAAGGAGGTATGTTTGTATTATGAATCCATTTAAAATGAGCCGGAGAGAACCGGCGATTTATTTGTTGACTGGGAGAAATTCTGGGTAAAACCATATAACAAAAATGAGGTAAATCCGTATACAAGGACGAGAATCATATTGATGAATGGTACAGAATTTGAAAACGTGTGGTTTTCACATCAGTTTTCAAGAAGCGTAGGTGATGATGAGCTTAGACGAAAGCTTGCATACATCAGGAAAAGTGAGCAACAGCAGCAGAAAATACTAACACATTTAAAGCCGGCAGATGAGTCAGCATTGGAGCACACCATAGGCTACGAGCAGCTTGCGGTTGATCTGACTGCTCATCTTGCAAAACGAGTAAATGACAAAAATATTAAGTCTGCGCTCGATTTTGCCTTGCTCGAGGACTTTGATCATTTGTACCGCTATGCAGATTATCTTGATTTTACCACAGGTGAGCACGCAGAGAAGCTTGTCGGAGGCTATACGGAAATCACACCGGGCAGACCGACTATTTCACATCACAGGCATCCATATGATTCAATACGATATCCGATGACGGATAAATGCCCTGCGACAATGGATGTGCTGGCTGCAAACGTAATCACCGCAGCAGAACAGCAGACTATGAACTACTATATGAACACAGCGGCACTTTGGCCTGATGAGATGGGACGCAGGCTATATCAGGAAATCGGAATGGTCGAGGAACAACATGTCACACAGTATGGCAGTCTGTTGAAGCCATGCATGAGCCGCCTTGAAAATCTCCTTGTGCATCAGTATGTCGAGTGCTGGCTGTATTGGAGCTGTTATGAAACTGAGACAGATACAAGAATACGTGGCATATGGCAGTTTATGTTTGAACAGGAGCTTAAGCATCTGCATATTGCACTTGAGCTGCTAAGACAGTACGAGAAAAAGGATTGGCAGGAGGTCATCCCGGATGCTGAGTTCCCGGCTCCTCTTGTGCTGGAGAGCAATATTGAGTATGTCAGGTGTGTGCTTGGCAGTACGGTAAACGACACAGCATGTCGTGAAAGGTATGTGGATGTAAGAACCAATGCTCCTGAAACATTTATCAGATATCAGCGCATGGTCAATGACCCGGTAAGAAATGTAATGAGCCATACCTTTATTGAGGATTATATCCGCAAAAACGGGGAGGATTATCGCTTTGAGGTGGCGCCAAATCCGGTGCCGGAGCTTCGTGACCGTACAAAGGATAATATATGTGTGGGAAGACAGCCTCTTTGCAGGAATCGGTATTAGAAGCTGTTTTATATGCCATCTGTGGCATGTGATACCCGGCCCTGACGTTTTGTCAGGGCATTGCTGTGCAAAGAAGTATAACTCGATTGTATCTAAGCTATGGAGTAAGGGTTACTGTTCAGACGCAAGCTTGACACCACGCTGTCAAGCTATGCGCCATAGTGTTAATTATTGAGTGGTTACACTGTTAGGTGTGAACAGTAACGAGTAAGGCTCACAGAAGCCGGTTGACGAAATTATATAGGTGTATTAAACTGTAATCGGGTTAGAGAAGACTAATTACTTGCAGCTGTTTTACATTAAGTGGTTTTGAATATTCAGTTACTGTAAAATGATATACGAAACGATATATGAAATAATATGTTGAATAATAAAATATTCAAACTTCCCATATTTTATTTTGTGATACCGGCCTAGCATACAGTGTATTCCTCATATTTTTTTCTTCGGAACAACTGTATACTCTCCGGTAAATATAGTTTTATATATGGGAAGTTTGTGTAAAATAGAAAAATAGCCGAACATCAGAATAGGAGGCAACCATGATTACATCAACCATATTAGGTTTATTAATACCATTTATAGGCACGTCGCTCGGTGCGGCATGTGTACTTTTTATGAAAAATGAGCTTTCCGTAAAGACCACAAAAATGCTCAGTGGCTTTGCAGCAGGCGTAATGATTGCGGCATCAGTCTGGAGTCTTCTGATTCCTGCACTTGAGCAGTCACAGAGCCTTGGAAAAATGCAGTTTGTCCCGGCAGTAGCAGGCTTTATGCTCGGAATGTTTTTCCTATTGATACTGGATACGATAACACCGCATATGCATCTCGATAATTCAGTCGAGGGACCAAAGAGCAATTTCAGCAGACAGACAATGATGGTGCTTGCAGTTACATTACATAATATACCGGAGGGCATGGCAGTCGGAGTACTTTACGCAAGCTGGATATCAGGAACCACCACCATCACGAGGGCAGCAGCCCTTTCACTGGCAATCGGAATAGCCATACAGAATTTCCCGGAGGGCGCAATCATATCCATGCCATTACATAGCACCGGAAGCTCAAAGCTTAGAGCCTTTGTATACGGAGTATTGTCGGGAATAGTCGAGCCAATAGCGGGAATACTTACGATACTTGCCATCGGAATAATAGAGCCGGTGATGCCGTACCTGCTAAGCTTCGCCGCCGGAGCCATGATATATGTAGTTATAGAAGAACTCGTGCCGGAAATGTCGGAGGGTGGTCACTCAAACCGTGCCACCATAGCATTTATGGTGGGCTTCTGCCTCATGATGACACTCGATGTGATGTTGGGCTAGGCCTGGGCAAACCCTCATGGAGAGCGAGCCCGCGGCAACAGCCGTGGGCAAAGCGACAAGAAGGTAAATAGAGCCACAACCCCGCAATTCAAATGAATTGTGAAAAACTGTGAAAAAAAGGGAAATTTTTCCCGGATTATTTGGAAATTTTTAATAAAACGCAAATAAAAATAAAAT
>ENA-OQIO01000079-OQIO01000079.1-human-gut-metagenome-genome-assembly--contig:-NODE-79-length-44308-cov-3.640072_pt1 | contig 44308 bp, 46 predicted proteins | sample MGYA00242573_ERZ504737 | MGnify/ENA primary metagenome ERZ504737 (study PRJEB26092, sample SAMD00036203) | human gut metagenome | host: Homo sapiens | study: EMG produced TPA metagenomics assembly of...
CTCTTTTTTTACGCCTTCCTGCTTAGATTCTTCAGTAACACTTGTTGCGACATTATCGTGATTTATCTCTTTACTTGCACAGCCTCCAATCCATCCGATACAAAACATCATGCCAATTATGATCGTAATTAGTTTCTTCTTCATTACAATACCTCATCTTCTTATTATTAGTACTCGCATGTACTTTTTCAGAGTATATTACTCTTTATACCTGTAAATAGAATATCAAAAAATTAAAAAAATATTTATATTATGATGATTACGGAGGGTTAGATCATGAAAAAAATGAACATTGGTTTAGTAGGCGCTGGTTTTATGGGAAAGCACACATGGTAGCATTTTCAAACATGCCAAAACTTTTTACAGATGCACCATTTATCCCTGTATTTAAAACAGTATGCGACATTGTTCCTGAAATCGCAGAGGATTTCAAAGAAAGATATGGATTTGAAAAAGCATGTACAGACTGGATGGATATTATCAATGATCCTGAAATCGATATTGTAAGTGTTTGTACACCTAATAGTGAACATGCAGCAGTTTCCATTGCAGCATTAAAAGCCGGAAAACATGTAATCTGTGAAAAACCGATCGCATCCACAACCGAAGATGCGAAAGCAATGGCTGAAGCAGCAGCAGAGGCAGCGAAAAAAGGTATAGTTTCCATGAATGGTTACCAGTACCGTCGTGTACCTGCAATTGATGAAGCGAAAAAGATCATTGAATCCGGAAGACTTGGCGAGCTGACAAATATCAGAACTCAGTATCTTCAGAGCTGGTCTGCAGACCCATCTTCTCCATTATCCTGGAGATTTGAAAAAGCAACTGCCGGATCAGGAACACTTGGTGATATTGCTACACATGCACTGGATATTGCTCAGTATCTTGCAGGAAATATTTCTGAAGTTGTTTCTATTGTTAAAACATATATCACTGAACGTCCGGTACAGGAGGGCGGAGTTGACCTTCTTGGTACTGTAAAATTAGGACCGGATGCAAAGAGAAAACCGGTTGATGTTGACGACGAGGTAACAACACTTCTGAAATTTGAAAATGGAACTATCGGAAGCTGCGAAGCAACACGAATGGCATGGGGAAGAAACAACTATATTACATTAGAGGTTCATGGAACAAAGGGAAGCATTTCCTGGTGCTATGAACGTCTGAATGAGTTGAATGTATGCTATGGAATGGAAGATCAGGATGGAGAAAGAGGATTTAAAACAATCTACACAGGTCCTGCAAACCCACATGGCGATGTAACATGGAACATTCCGGGTATGAATATTGGATATGGTGAGTTAAAAGCAATTGAAATGTATGAATTTGGAAAAGCAATTGTGGAAGGATATCAGCCATCTACTAACTTTGGTGTTGGATACAGACTGGATCGAGTTTGTGATGCAATTCTTGAGTCCAATGAAACAGGTTCCTGGGTTAAAGTTAAATAAATGTGAAATGTGCGTAATTAAGTAGGAAAAACGCGATGATAAGAGTTGGAATAATCGGATATGGCTATATGGGCCAGTTCCATAAAAAAAAGATAGTTCAAAGTGGTCAGGCAAGTGTAGTTGCAATTCTTGATAAAGAACAAAGACGACGAGAAGAAGGTCTGTCTGATGGATATCATGTATATTCGGAAAAACAGCTGGAAACATTTTTCAAAGAAACTATGGATCTTGTCATCGTGGCAACTAAAATCGAAGAACGTGCATATTATGCCACTCAGGCAATGACTGCCGGTTTCCACGTTTTATGTGAGAAACCGGTGGCCATGAATATGAAAGAACTTGAAGAGATAATTGCTATATCTGATAAAACAGGAAAAAAATTCACAGTACATCAACCGAGACGCTTTGACAGAGATTATCTGATGTTAAAAGAAGTGATCGACAGCCATGTGATCGGTGATGTTCATACCATAGAGTCACGTGTTCATGGAGAAAGAGGAATCCTTTTCGGATGGCGTGGCAGAGAAAAATCCGGTGGAGGCTTATTGAACGATTGGGGAACACATCTGATCGACCAATATTTACAGTTGTTTCCGGAGGAAAGGTGATTCGCATCGAATGCAGGCTGAGATCAATTCTTGTAGAAGATGTGGAAGATTATGTGGAATTAAATTTAACATTCTCAAATAATGTATATGCAAAAATCGTCTTGACAACATTTGCTTTATGTGAAATGCCGCGATGGTTTGCACTTGGCAACAGAGGAACTTTGCGTCTGGATGATATGACAGGAGAAAACGGAAGCATTGTTCGTCTGAAAACAGAAGTAGATGTTGAAGAGTTATCGAAAAGGGGAAGCGTTGCGCCCAGTCTGACGTTAGCACCTCTGGACAATCTTTATAAAGAGAAAATTCCTCTGCCAAATGAAGGCGATACGACTATGTGTTTCTGGAATAGTCTTATTGCTGCATTGAAGGGAGAAGGAGAGTTCCTGGTGAAAACGGAGGATACCATACGTCAAATGAAAATTCTGGAGGCAGCCAGGCTTTCAAGTGAGACAAATCAGAGTGTTGATGTAAATATTTGATGAAAGGAAATTGACTATGAAGTTTGGACTTTTAACAGCAATTCTTGAAGGTACAACATTTGAAGAAGCAGTTGACTTTGCAGCAGAGAATCAGCTGGAATGTCTTGAAGTTGCCTGCTGGCCAAATACAGGTGGGGCTAAGAGACGCTATGCTGGTGTATGTCATATTGATGCGGAAGCATTAACAGAAGAAAAAGCTAAAGAAATCATCCAGTACTGTAAAGAGAGAAATGTAGAGATTTCATCTCTGGGATACTATCCAAATACACTTGATCCGGATCTGGAAAAGAGAAAACAGTATATTGATCATATTTATGCATTGATAGATGCCAGCAGTATGTTAAATGTAAATATGGTTACAACATTTCTTGGAAGAGTACCGGACAAAAATGTTGAAGAAAACCTGGAAATTGTAAAAGAAGTATGGCCTCCGATCCTGGAATATGCGAAGGAAAAAGGCGTAAAAATCGCTATTGAAAACTGTCCTATGTGGTTTACTGCAGACGAATGGCCGGGAGGACAGAATCTGATGACTTCTCCGGAAAACTGGAGAAAAGTATTTGAAGTACTTCCGTACGATAATCTTGGCTTAAATTATGATCCTTCTCATTTTGTATGGCAGCAGATTGATTACATTAAACCAATTTACGAGTTTAAAGATAAGATTTTCCATGTGCATTACAAAGATATCAAAATATACCAGGATAAATTAAATGATGTTGGTATTATGGCATATCCTTTGAAATACATGTCACCGAAGTTATGTGGTCTTGGAGATGTTGACTGGGGCAAATATGTATCAGCATTAACAGACATTGGTTATCAGGGCTACAGTGTAATTGAAGTAGAAGATAAGGCTTTTGAAGGCAGTCTTGACAATGCTAAAAAAGCAGTGAAGCTGTCAGCAAAATATTTAAGAAATTTCGTTGGTTGATTTCGCAGCCGGACGGAAAGGAGAATAAAAATGGATCAGAATAATGCAAGTCCTAAAAAAATGAATGTCGGTTTGATTGGTGCAGGATTTATGGCTAAAGCTCATTCCATTGCATATGCTGGTATGCCTATGTTTTTCTGGCCGGCACCAATCATTCCGGTCAAAAAGATGATCGTTGATATGAATGAAGCAATTGCCAGAGAAGCTAAAGATAAGTTTGCTTTTGAATCTTATTCTACAGATTGGCATGATGTTGTAAATAATCCGGAGATTGATGTTGTGGATATCTGCACTCCGAATAATGTTCATGCTGAAATTGCAATTGCAGCTGCAAAGGCAGGAAAACATATTATCTGTGAAAAACCACTGGCATTAACTGTTGATCAGGCCAGAGAAATGTATCTTACTGCAAAAGAAAATAATATTAAAACATTAGTAGCTTTCAACTATCGAAAAACACCGGCTGTTCAGCTGGCTAAAAAATATATTGAAGAAGGCGCTATTGGTGAGATCCTTGATTTCAGAGGAACTTATTTACAGGATTGGTCAGCTGATCCGGAATCTCCGCTGTCCTGGAGATTCCAGAAGAATATTTGCGGAAGCGGAGCTCTTGGTGATATAGGAACTCATGTGGTAGATATGCTGAGATTTCTGGTAGGAGACTTTAAAAAGGTAAATGCAAGAACAGCAACCTATATTCCGGAACGTCCGGTTCAGAGCGGACTTACCGATAGTCTTGGAAATGCACGTCTCAACAAGGATACACCGAGAAAAGCAGTAGATGTAGATGATCAGTGTATGTTTATGATCGAATGTGAAAATGGAGCCTTTGGAAGCATTGAAGCAACAAGAAATGCATGGGGAAGAAATAATTATATTACATTTGAAATCCACGGAACATTAGGCTCTTTATATTTCAATTATGAACGTCGAGATGAGCTGCAGGTATGCTTTGCCAGTGATCCGGACGATCGTCGAGGATTCAGAACGATCTATACAGGACCAAATCATCCATATGGAAATGGACTGTGGCCAATTCCTGCTCTTGGTATTGGTTATACAGAAACTAAAATTGTGGAATGTTATGATTTCTTCAATGCTATTGTAAACGATACACAGGCAAGCCCGAATTTTGAAGATGGATATGAAATAGAACTGATTTCAGATGCAATCCTTAAATCAGCACAAACTCATACATGGGTAGATGTTCATTAATCGTTACTGTTCACTCCGTTCTCAGTAACATAGCCAAAATTCATTCCAGTTTCCTGCGGCAATGGAATTTTAGCTTGTATGTCTCGGGATAGTGGTGTGTAAACAGCAGCTTGACTGGTTTCAGTATTTCTGCGAAGACCGAAAAAAGAATTGTAAGACTTGTCTTTTAGCGTTAGTATAAGAATAGTCTTAGAGCGTGTTTGAAAAATCATTCCCACAAATTATGACGCGCATCTTGCGGAAAGCATTTTTCAAACACGCTCTAGACTTGGAAAAAAGTTATAATAAGGTATAGTCTTTGAGGTCAAAAATCAGATAAAGGTTTCTGACCTTTTTTGTTTAATGAGGGATTATAAAATATGGAGACATTTTTTACAAAGGACAAAAAATTTTTATAAGGTGTTTTTCAGGTTAATGTTGGTTGTGGCGCTGCAGAATCTGGTGGCATATAGTGTGAATATGCTGGATAATATGATGCTTGGAAGCTATGATCAGAATGCACTTTCCGGGGCAGCTACTGTGAATCAGATCTTCTTTGTTGTAAATCAGCTTGCCATTGCAATCGGAAATGCCCTGATCGTAATGAGTTCCCAGTATTGGGGAAAAAAAGATACATATGCGATCAGGAAACTGACAGGAATTGTACTGATATTCAGTCTGCTGGCAGCGATGATCATCCTTGTTATATGCTCGGCATTTCCGGAACAATTGCTTGGCCTGTTCACAACATCACCGGATATTATTATGGAAGGTCAGACTTATCTTAAGATATTGAAATGGACGTTTGTCTTATTTCTGATCAGCAATCTTCTGATCTCCATGCTGAGAAGTGTGGAGACAGTACAGATTTCATTTGTTGTTTCTGTGATATCTCTGATCGTAAACGGCGGAATTAATTATACATTGATTTTCGGGCATTTTGGATTTCCGGAAATGGGGATTAAAGGTGCTGCAATAGGAACACTGACAGCCAGAAGCCTGGAGTTTTTGATCGTTCTGTTTTATGTGGCAAAGATTGATAAGAAAGTCCGGGTATTTGATGGTGGCTTATTAAGAGGAACATTCACAGCTGAGAACAGAAAACTGTGCAGGGATTTTATTAAAGTATCCACTCCTGTCATCCTTTCCGGACTGGTCTGGGCAATTTCAATCCCTATGCAGACTGCAATACTGGGACATCTTTCATCAGATGCGATTGCAGCAAATTCCGTAGCAACAACGTTCTTTCAGTATTTAAAAGTAATAGTAGTAGCGATCGCTTCTGCTTCCTCTGTAGTGATCGGAAAGTCTATCGGTCAGGGTGACAGAAATGAAGTGAAGGCTGTTGGACGGACATTGTCAGTGATCGATATTTCCATAGGAATTATACTGGCAATAGTTTTACTTATGCTGAGAAAACCGTTGCTGTCTATGTATAATCTCACAGAGGAAGCAACAATCCTTGCAGACCATCTGATGATAGTCATGAGTGTGGTCATGGTGGGAATGTCTTATCAGATGCCGGTTTCTGTAGGTGTTATTCAGGGCGGCGGAGATACAAAATTCCAGATGTATATGAATCTGATCTCAACATGGGGAATTGTAATGCCCCTGTCTTTCCTGGCTGCGTTTGTATGGAAACTTCCGGTGGAATGGGTAGTTGTAGCTGTCCAGTCGGATCAGCTGTTTAAATGTGTGCCTGTGTTCCTGAGATTCAGAAGTTATAAATGGATCAGGAAGCTGACTTGATAAGAACTGATTAAAGAATCATCATTTATTTAATCGAATCAAGTAAGTCCCCTGCTTCAATTGCGAATATCTGCTTGACTTAAGTGCAAAATATCTAAGAAACTTTGTAGGTTAAGAAAACAGTTATCTATTTGACAGACCGTTTTACCGGTCATAACAGAGTTTGAAAGAAAAGGAGAAAAATAATCATGAAGAGAAAAACATTAGCAATTTTAACAGCAGCTGCAATGGCAGCAGGAAGTCTTAGCGCAGGCGTATGCGTATATGCAGCAGATGACGCCACACATATTTATGTACTGACAGCACCGGAAGACCACGGATGGACAGGTTCTGTTGCAACTTCGCGAAAGAGAAAGTGGAAGAAGTAAACAACGACGGCAAATATACCGCAGAACTGATCACATCTGCAAATGCAGCAGAGCAGATTGTTAATATCGAAGATATCGTAGCTTCCGGAGAAGACAATATTGCAGTTGTTATCCAGCCAATCGATGACACAGTTCAGTCTGCAATCCAGCAGTTAGTAGACGCAGAAATCCCTTATGTTGCATTTGACCGTATCATTGACGGCGTTTCCTCAAGTGCAGTTTCCAATGTAAAAGGTGACAATGAGGGAATCGGAGCTGCAGCAGCAGCATACTTCGTATCCGAAGGAATGACACCGGGCGAAGCAGTTTATGTATATGAGGGAGACACTTCTTCTGTAACCTCTCTTCGTGACAGTGGTTTCACAGAATACCTGACAGGTGAACTGGAATACGACGGTGAAACAATCGCAGATGACAAGAAATGGACAGAGGATGATTTAAAATCCATCACCTATTCCGGAGCAATGAACTGGAGCCGTTCTGATACAAAGACTTCTTTTGAATCTCTTCTTGGTGACAGTGCAAATGCTGATATTAAATGGTTCTATGCAGAAGATGATGAACTTGCAATGGGAATCCTGGAAGCACTTCAGGGTGGCGGAATCGATGACGCTACGAAAGAAGCATTCCTTGGAAACAAACCATACATTACAGGATGCGGCGGACTTGACGAACTGTATGCAGTAATGAGAGGTGAAAGTTTCCAGGATATCGCAGAGCAGTGCGGTGGAATTGTTTCCGTAACTTACAGCCCTGCAATGATCCAGACTGCAATTCAGGATATGGTAGATCACCTTGACGGTGAAGAAGTAGAGCAGGATCATGTCATCGCATGCGAGATCGTAAATTCTGACAATGTAAAGGATTATCCATCATTCTAAAACAACAGATTGATGATATCATAAAACCCAAGTCATATTTTTTAACACAGTGGGGCCGTCCCTTAATCGCCCTTAATGGGACGGTCCCATATAGTCGTTTACAGTTGCTTATTATTCATTGAGGGGTGAAGGAGGAAAAAATGAGCCTATTGTGCATGAAGGATATCTGCAAATCATTTAACGGGATCCCCGTCCTGAAGCAGGTACAGCTGACGATAGAAAAAGGGGAAGTCCATGCGCTGCTGGGAGAAAATGGTGCCGGAAAATCAACGTTGATGAACATTCTTGCCGGTGTCTTTCCGGCAGACAGCGGCGAAGTTGAATTTAATGAAAAAAAGATAAGAAAAATGACGATCCAGCAGTCCGAAAAACTTGGGATCGCATTCGTTCACCAGGAACTGAACCTGTTCAATGACCTGAAAGTCTATGAGAATATTTTTCTTATGAAAGAATACAAAAAGAAAACCGGGGCACTGGACAAGAAGCGGATGATCCGGGAAACACAGCAGCTCTTTACAGAACTCGGAGTGGAGATTGAACCGGAAGAAAAGGTTGAAAATCTGAAGACCAGCCAGAAACAGCTGCTGGAGATTTCCAAGGCACTGTTTTTCCAGGCAAAATTGCTGATCCTGGATGAGCCGACTACCTCACTGAATAATGATGAGGTAGAGCACCTGTTCCAGATTATTCGCCGTCTGAAAGAGAAAGGCACAGCATTTATATTTATTTCCCATAAGATGCCGGAAATTTTCCGGATTGCTGACCGATATACAGTATTGCGAAACGGTGAGTTTATAAAAAGCGGAAAGCTCTCAGAAATTACACAGGAAGAGGTAACTGGTCTGATGGTTGGAGAGAAGTTTTCACATCAGGAGATTTACCAGAAAAGGGAGCTGGGAGAAAACGTTCTGGAGTTAAATGGACTGTCCGGACATGGATTTTCCAATGTAAATCTTACAGTAAAAAAGGCAGTATTGTAGGTCTGACAGGACTGCAGGGATCAGGAAGCAGCGAACTGCTTCAGGGACTTTTCGGAGCAGTAACGGTGACAGGTGGAACTTTGAAAGTTTCTGGAAAAGAATGCAGAATACATAGTATTCAGGGAGCGATGAAAGCAGGAATTGCCATGCTGGCTTCTAACCGAAAAGAGAATTCCGTAATCCCGGATATGAGCATTCTGGAAAATATGTATCTTTCAGAACAGGTTCTGTCTGCCCGACAACCACTAATCTCTGCCGGAAGAGAAAGAGAGCGTTATGAGAAATACAAAAAGCTGCTTTCCATAAAAGCCGCAGATCCCAAGGATCCGATCACGTCATTAAGCGGTGGAAACCAGCAAAAAGTTTTTCTTGCCCGCTGGTTAAATACAGAGGCAGGTATTCTCCTGTTGGACAATCCGACACAGGGAATCGACGTAGGAGCCAAAGCAGAAATCTATAAACTGATTCTGAAACTGGCAGATGCCGGAAAAACAATCCTGATCAACACACTGGAAATCCCGGAACTTGCCAAAGTGGCAGACTGCTGTGCTGTATTTTATGAAGGGACGATTATAAAGATGTTGCAGCACGAAGAAATTGATGAAAAAACAGTAATGCTGTATTCCACAAATGCAGCGCAGAAGGGAGAATCATAATGAACAAGAAAAAATCAGCTTCTGCAGGAATCATGAGCTTCTGCGGAGAATACAGTTATATTTTGGTATTTATTGCAATCTTTATCGTGTATGCTTTTACATCCAGCGGACTTACCTGGAGCGGAGTTATGAATGTATTCCGCCATTCCGCAGTTATCGGAATTATCGGAATTGGTATGGGACTGGTCTGCCTGACAGGAGAGATTGATCTGTCTGTAGGCGCCATGCTGGCACTGGACGGTGGATTTTCTGTTATTATTTTTAACATGACAGACAGTATCCTGCTGACATTTTTATTCGCGATCGTGTTTGGTGCATTCTGCGGTCTGGTAAACGGAGTGATGGTAGGTCTGGTGGAAATGCCGGCATTTATCGTAACTCTGGCAACTATGCTGATGTACCGTTCTTTTGCACAGTATTTCTGCCAGCATATGGATAAAGTACTCATTGGAAATGGAAGTTCTGTGTATAAGATGGCATCTGACAAGAGCTCTTATCAGATGCTCTACAACATGGGAAATGGAAAAGCAGCCAGCATCCCGTATGTGGGAATCGTTCTGATCGTGCTGACTATCCTGTTTGTATTTGTTACTACAAGTACCAAATATGGCAAGAAAGTCTATGCAGTAGGAAGCAACCTCAAAGGTGCGAGAATGGCAGGCATCAATGTTGCGGCCATGAAGATCTCTGTATTTTCGATCTGTGGTGCACTGGTAGGTATAGCAGCATTTCTCTGGATTGCCATGAACGCATCCTGCGACCCGGCAACAACAGGAACCAGCTATGAGATGTACGCCATCGCAGCAGTTGTTCTCGGCGGCATCAGCATGTCCGGTGGAAAAGGAAGATGCCTGGGGATTCTGTTTGGAGCTATGTCCTATACAGTTATCGATAAGATTATTGTCAGCCTGAAGATGGACTCCCTGATCAATAATGCAATCAAAGGAATGATACTGCTGATCGTGATCATGATCCAGGTGGCAGGACCAAAGATCCGTGGGAAACTTAAATAAAATTATATCCAGAAAGAACATAGATAAATATAAATCAGAGAATGAAAGGAGAGGCTATGCACATCACACGTGTATAGCCTCAATCCATTCTTTCTCCCTGAATCCGGTAAGTACAAAGTCATCCCCGATTACCAGCGGCCGTTTCACTAGCATTCCGTCTGTGGCAAGAAGCTTCAGCTGTTCATCTTCAGACATATCCTTTAACTTATCTTTCAATCCCATTTCCTTATAGAGCATCCCACTTGTATTAAAGAATTTCTTCAGCGGAAGACCACTTTTGGTGTACCATTCTTTTAATTCTTTATAGGTAGGATTTTCTTCTTTAATAGCCCGTTCTTCATAACTGATATTGTGTTCATCCAGCCATTTCAAGGCTTTCATGCAGGTACTGCATTTGCGGTAAACTAAAACTTTCATAGACATTCTCCTCGTATAGATTTATCGTGACTATTTACAGGTAATTACTTCCTCCATTATTGTTCCAGATAGATATATCATAAATTGGAAAGGGCGATTTTGCAAGAGAATGTTATGGAAGAATTGTAAGGTTCAGGTTTTCATGTTAATATATTCATATACAAAAGAAAAAACAGTCCCAGTTCCCCGGAGAGGAGAAATCATGCGTGATGAGACGAAGATGGACGTATATACGTCTGGAGTGACTGGCGCAGAGTATGATGCAGGAATGAAACAGCTTATGAGTAATAAAGAGATTATTGTTCCTATCCTGCAGATGACAGTGTCGGAGTTTAAAACGTGCTCACAGGAAGAAATTCTACAGTGTTTAGATATTTCTTCTATTACAAAAGATGATTTCGTAAGTGATATACCAAATATAGAAAGGGATTTGAGATTAACAAAGGAAGACAGTGAATTGTCGTCTCTGGTGGAGAAGCTGGTACGATTTGATATTCGGTTTAAAATAATAAATCCTAAATTATCTACAGAGAAAATAAGAGTGAATTTACATATTGATATGGAAGCACAGAAAAGCTACCGTCCAAGTAATCCGTCATACCCTATATTAAAACGTGCAGTATATTATGTGGCCAGAGACCTTTCATCTCAGTTAAGTACTATTACGCAGACTACAGATTATTCAAAGTTGGAAAAATGTTATTCCATATGGATCTGTGCGGAGGATGTGCCAAAGAAACTGCAAAATACGTTGACGGAATATTCTTTTTCGAAGAAGGACATCATAGGGATAGCAGATGAACCAGAGGATGAATATGATCTCTTAACGGTAATTATGATCCGACAGGGAAAAGAACCAGAAGAAAACGGAATATTTGAGTATTTGAACGGAATATTTGACGGTGATATAAACAGGATACAAAAATATTCACATATAAAATGGTCAGAACCATTTCAGAAGGAGGCGAGCAAAATGACAGGATTTGGAGATAGGATTTATGAAAAAGGAATGCGTACAGGAGAACAAAAAGGAATACAACAAGGACGCCATGAGGGAATGATTCTTGGAGCTCTTATGAGTGGAAAAACTCCGGAAGAGGTTGCTGAGATGCTGAATTTGCCTCTGGAGGAAATAAAAAAAGTTCAGGAACAACAGATGACTGCGAACAGGTAGTAAAAGAAAATTACTGATATAAAGTTAATAGGGAACTGAGAAAATTTGAAATTGAGAGAGGCTATGCATATTATGAGTGTATAGCCTCTTTTGCGTTGGTATTTATGTATTGTGAATATCTGCTGAAATCAATTTTCTGATTTTAATGCGTCTTCCAGGAATTTCACCGCATCTCTGACACAGTCATCACAGGAGCGGAGTACCTTTCCGGTTTCCACACCCTTTAAGTCTTTACATATTACAGTTCCATTCTGCTGTTTAAACTGATTCATGACAGAGCGGACAGTCTGAGAGGTTCCGGCTTTGTCCTGGTTAATAAGTCCAGCTACAACTGCAGCACCGGAGATTGCTCCGCATGTACCGGCCATAGTGCCAAGACCTGCACCGAATCCCTGTGTGATCTTTTTGAGTGTATCTTCATCCATAGATGCCTCTTTACAGAAAGAACAGGCCACAGCCTGTGCACAGTTATAGCCGTTATGTTTCTTTTCTACTGCTTTTTCACATCTTAAATTTTCCATATATAAAATCCTCCTGTGTATAAATTTTAACCGAATCAAGTAAGTCCCCTGCTTGACTTGCGAAGAGCAATAAGCAGTGGGTGGGGACTTGAAGATATAGTTTATGATAGCACCTGACGCCTGTTTTTACAACCTTCACAAAAATTTTCAATTTACAAAGATTTTACTTTAGCGTGGTTTTACATTTAACTTTGGATTTCTATAATAGCACTTGTAAATGAGGCAACAAGTTATAAAACATAAAGATATTAAAAAGGAAATGAGCCTTTCACTTTATATTAAAAACATGGCTCATGGAAGAGGAGAAAATTATCATGAAGAAAAAAATCGCAACAATCCTTACATCAGCAGTTATCGGAGCAACAGCTTCACAACAATCGTAAGTGCAGCAAGCGGAGACATCACAGTTGTATCCCGTGAGGATGGTTCCGGTACACGTGGAGCATTCGTAGAACTGTTTGGAATTGAAGAAGAAAAAGACGGTGAGAAAGTAGATATGACTACAGATGAAGCAAGTGTAACAAACAGCACATCTGTTATGATGACAACTGTTGCAGGTGATGAAAATGCAATCGGTTATATCTCACTTGGTTCTCTGGATGATACAGTAAAGGCAGTTAAGATCGACGGTGTAGAAGCTACTGTAGATAATGTTTCCAATGATTCTTACAAGATCGCACGTCCATTCAACATCCTTACATCTGATAAAGAAAGCGATGCAGCAAAGGATTTTGTAAACTACATTATGAGCTCTGACGGACAGAAGATCGTAGAGGACAACGGATATATCAAAGAAGCAGCAGATGCTAAGGCTTATGAAGCAGTAGACGGAGTTTCCGGTAAAGTAGTAGTTGCAGGTTCTTCTTCAGTAACACCGGTTATGGAGAAACTTGCAGAAGGCTATGAAGCAGTAAACAAAGACGTAACTATAGAAGTTCAGCAGAGTGATTCCACAACAGGTGTAAACATGGCAGCAGAAGGAACAGCAGATATCGGTATGGCATCCCGTGACCTGAAAGATGAAGAGAAAGACCTTGGTCTTACAGCTACAGTTATCGCAAGAGATGGTATCGCAGTTATTGTAAACAAAGACAATGATGTTGATGAACTTACAAGTGATCAGGTAAAGGCTGTATACACAGGCGAGACTACTACATGGGAAGATCTTGCTAAATAATGTAACAGATTTAGTTTCAGAGCAGTTCGCCTGTGAATGAAATAATACAGCAGGCGGGCTGTTTGTATGTCGAAAATCATATTCTGAGAATTATTGCAAAAGTGACAGGTTATGATTTTTGATACAGGGAAAGAAAGGTGTAATGAATGAACCACTTTAAAGAAAAAGCAATGAAATGTGTATTTCTGATCGCAGCCTGTACTTCAGTGCTGGCAGTGTTTCTGATCTGTGCATTTCTGTTTGCAAATGGTGTCCCGGCTATCGGGAAAATCGGTCCGCTGAAGTTCCTGCTGGGAACAAAGTGGAAGCCGTCAAATGATATTTTTGGAATCCTTCCAATGATCGTAGCAAGTATCTATGTAACTGCAGGTGCCATTCTTCTGGGGGTGCCTATTGCGTTGTTTACCTCTGTTTTTATGGCACGTTACTGCCCGAAGAAAATTTACAGACCATTGAAATCAGGAATTGAACTGATGGCAGGTGTACCTTCTATTGTGTACGGTTTCTTTGGACTGATTCTCATTGTTCCTCTGATCAGACAGCTTTTCGGCGGAACAGGAACCAGTATGCTGGCAGCCTGTGTTCTGCTTGGAATGATGATCCTGCCGACTATCATCGGAGTTACGGAATCTGCGATCCGCAGCGTGCCTGAGAGCTATTATGAAGGTTCTCTTGCACTGGGAGCAACCAAGGAGAGAAGTATCTTCTGTGTAATGCTTCCGGCAGCAAAGTCAGGTATTCTGGCAGCTGTAGTACTTGGAATCGGTCGTGCGATTGGTGAGACAATGGCAGTTGTAATGGTTGCAGGTAACCAGCCGAGAATGCCACAGGGAATCCTGAAAGGTGTCCGTACTATGACTGCAAACATTGTTACTGAGATGGGTTATGCAACAGGTCTTCACAGGGAAGCACTGATTGCAACAGCAGTAGTGTTGTTTATCTTTATCCTTATCATTAACCTGAGTCTTTCTTTACTGAACAGGAGGGCAGAACATGCAAATTGATACAGCAGTGGCAATTGATTTGTCCAAAGAAAAAAAGCAGAATGAGTCTTCTTTCTCAGATCAGATGAAGGCATACATTAAGCATCCGGGATCAGGTGTTCTTGCATTGCTTACCCTTTTAGGTGCAGTCCTGACATTTGCATTACTGTTCTTTCTGATCGGATATATTCTGGTCAAGGGTGTACCGTATCTGTCAACAGACTTGTTCAGTTTAACTTATAATTCAGAGAATCTTTCCTTACTTCCTTCTCTGATCAACACGTTCATCCTGACAATCGTTTCACTTGTAATCGCAGCACCGTTGGGAATCTTTGCAGCCATCTATCTGGTAGAATATGCGAAAAAAGGAAGTAAGCTTGTAAATGTGATCCGTATTACAGCAGAAACACTTTCAGGAATTCCTTCTATTGTATATGGCCTTTTCGGTATGCTGTTTTTCGTAACAGCACTGCATTGGGGACTTTCCCTTCTGTCCGGTGCTTTCACACTTGTAATCATGATTCTTCCTCTGATCATGCGTACTGCGGAGGAAGCCCTGAAATCTGTTCCTGATTCCTATCGTGAAGCCAGCTTCGGACTTGGAGCAGGTAAGCTTCGTACGATTTTCACCATTGTCCTTCCGTCAGCAGTACCCGGTATTCTGGCAGGTGTGATTCTGGCCATCGGACGTGTGATAGGTGAGACTGCAGCCTGATTTATACAGCAGGTACAGTTGCAGAGGTTCCGAAGAACCTGATGGGTTCCGGACGTACGCTGGCACTTCATATGTATGTGCTGTCAGGTGAGGGGCTTCATATGAATCAGGCATCTGCGACAGCAGTTGTTATTCTGGCATTTGTTCTTGTAATCAATTTCCTGTCCGGAGCAGTTGCCAAACGAATTGCGAAAGGATAAGAAAGATGAGTGAGAATGAAAAAATAACAGTTGAAAATATGAACTTACATTACGGAAAATTCCATGCGCTAAAGAATATAAACATGGCAATTCCGGAGAAAGAAATCACAGCTTTTATCGGACCGAGTGGCTGCGGTAAATCTACACTTCTGAAATCTTTAAACCGTATGAATGACCTTGTTGAGGGATGTGTGATCACCGGTAAGGTACAGCTTGACGGTGAAGACATTTACGGAGATATGGATGTGAATCTCCTAAGAAAAAGAGTGGGAATGGTATTCCAGAAGCCTAATCCTTTCCCTATGAGCATTTATGATAACATTGCATATGGACCAAGAACACATGGAATCCGTTCCAAGTCTAAGCTGGATGATATTGTGGAGAAATCTCTCCGTGACGCGGCAATCTGGGATGAAGTAAAGGATAGATTGAAAAAAAGCGCACTGGGTATGTCCGGTGGTCAGCAGCAGAGACTTTGCATTGCCAGAGCACTGGCAGTTCAGCCGGAGGTACTTCTGATGGATGAGCCTACATCCGCACTTGACCCTATCTCAACTTCCAAGATCGAGGAGCTGGCGATGGAGTTAAAGAAGGATTATACCATTGTTATGGTAACTCATAATATGCAGCAGGCTACACGTATTTCTGATAAAACAGCTTTCTTCCTTCTGGGAGAAGTAGTTGAGTTTGATGATACTGATAAACTGTTCTCTATGCCTTCTGACAAGCGTACAGAGGATTACATTACAGGAAGGTTTGGTTGATTATGTCAAAGTATTTCGAAAGACAACTGGAGGAACTGCACGTTCAGCTTATCACACTGGGAAGCTATTGTGAGAAAGCAATTTCATTCTCTGCAAAAGCAATCCAGAAGGTACAGAATGAAGAGATTGCCCGCCAGGTTTTTGAGACGGACAGAGATATTGATGCCAAAGAAAGAGAGATTGAGAATCTGTGCCTGAGTCTTCTGCTTCATCAGCACCCGGTTGCAAGAGATTTAAGAGAGATATCTGCAGCATTGAAGATGGTTTCTGATATGGAACGTATCGGTGACCAGGCAGCAGATATTGCAGATCTGTCTTTATATGTTGCAAAGAATACCACTGCGATCCCGGAGACTATCACACAGATGGCGGAAGATACTGTGCGTATGGTAACTGAGAGCGTGGATGCTTTTGTAAAGAGTGATCTGGAGCTGTGCAGAAATGTCATTGACAGAGATGATGTGGTGGATGATGCGTTTAACGAGATTAAAGAGAAGCTTGCAGATATGATCTACGGAGGAAATCTGGATGCCAAGACCGGACTGGATCTTCTTATGACTGCAAAGTACTTTGAACGTATCGGTGATCACGCAGTGAATATTGCTGAATGGGTAGAATATTCCATCACAGGACAGCACAGAAATAATGAGCATCAGGATTATCTGAATAATTAATTGAACAGAGAAAGTTTCTGGTTTTGAGTAAAATGACTGGGAGTTAGAAACTTTTTATATCCGCAGGCGGGAATCGTTTGCGGATATTTGAGTTATTATTTATGTTATAGGAAATTACTTCGTAATGTTCCTATAACATAACAAAGCCCTTCGGGCAGGATCGCACTGCGGCGGAGTGGAATTATGTCGCTGAAGCGACCCGCCGCAGGCGGAGAATCCTGCAAGCAGGATTCTTAGTGATATCTGCCTGAGGTATTAAATAAAAAGGGGAAGTGAAGAGAAGTGACAAAAAAAAATCTTTAAATCTATAATGTTTGTATGTGCATTGGTTCTGGCTGTGGGACTGGCTGCTGTAATGGGAATCCTTTACCGTAATTTTGACAGACAGATGAGGAAAGAGCTGTCTAAGGAAGCTGCTTATCTGGCATATGGTGTGGAGCAGCAGGGCTTGAATTATCTTAAAAATATTAAGGATAAAAGTGCAAGAATTACTTATATTGATCAGGATGGAACAGTACTGTTTGATAATGAAGCTGATGTTTCTGAGATGAAAAATCACAGTGACAGAACTGAGTTTCAGAAGGCAGAGAAATATGGTGCAGGAGAATCTTCGAGATATTCGGATACACTTTCTGAGAAAACCATTTATTATGCACTGCGTCTGAAAGATGGTACGGTACTGAGAGTTTCCGGTACGCAGGATTCGGTGCTGGCACTGGTTGAAAATCTTATATTTCCTTTATGCGGGCTTTTATGTCTGATGCTGATCTTATCAGGAATTATGGCATCTGCAATATCAAAACGAATTGTGAAACCAATCAATGAGCTGGATCTTGAAAGTCCGGAAGAAAATCTGATTTATGAGGAACTTTCTCCTCTTTTAAGTAAGATACACAGACAGAATCGGGAAATTCAGAATCAACTGGAACTGGCGAAACAGCAGCAGGAAGAGTTCGCTCTTATCACAGAGAATATGCAGGAAGGGTTGATCGTGATTGATAAATATACGATGATCCTTTCTGCAAATTCCAGTGCATGGAATCTGTTTCATATGGACAGAGTGTGTCAGGGAGAAAGTGTTTATTGTCTGGATCGTGAGGAAGAATTCAGACATGCCATTGAGCAGGTGCTTAGTGGAGAACATACGGAACTGGTACTGAAATTAAATGGAAGTGATATTCAGCTGATCGCTAATCCTGTTATACGGGATAAGAAAACCGAAGGTGCGGTAGTGCTGCTTGTTAATGTAACGGAAAAGCTTGAGAGAGAAAGTCTGCGAAGAGAATTTTCCGCAAATGTCTCTCATGAGCTGAAGACACCGCTGACTTCTATTTCAGGATTTGCGGAGATTATGCAGAGTGGTCTGGTGAAATGTGAGGATATTCCCCAATTTGCAGGGCGTATTTATAAGGAATCTCAGAGGCTGCTGCAATTGGTTGAGGATGTGATCCAGATATCACAGCTTGATGAGGAGAAGACTTCCTATACCTGGGAACCAGTGGATGTTTACCAGGTTTGTAAAAATGCGTTTGAGAGTCTGAAGGAAAAAGCGAAGAGACTGAACGTGCATCTTTATATCTGCGGAGAATATATGAAGATGGAGGCAGTACGGACACTTCTGGAAGAGGCGGTTTATAATGTCTGCGATAATGCAATCAAGTATAACCGGAATGACGGAAGCGTGAGTGTTTTTCTGACACAAACTGCGCAGGAGATTCAGATTGTGGTAAAAGATACAGGTGTGGGTATTCCAAAGGAAGACCAGGACAGAGTGTTTGAGAGGTTTTACAGGGTGGATAAGAGTCACTCTAAGGAAATTGGGGGTACAGGACTTGGGCTTTCGATTGTGAAACATGCAGTTGGGGCTCTGAAGGGAAGTGTTATACTGAGAAGTGAAGAAGGAAATGGAACGGAAATTTGTATGAAGTTTCCTAAGGTGCATAAAGAATAATTGGATATTACTAGGGGGACGCGCGAAGCAGCATCTCTCTGTGAGTTCAGTTCCGGGGGCTAAGTAACTCTAAGGTTTGAAAAATCCGCTAAAAACATGAAGAAAAATGCAAAACTCGCTTCGTTGCAAACTTCGCTCAAACACGTTGCTATTTTTCTTCATAACGCGGATTCCCCAAACCTAAGAGTTACTAAGCCCCTCCAAATTCACCCACAGAGAGATGCTGCTTCGCGCTGGAAACTGGCTGTGATAGTTTTTTTGCACAAAGGATGCTATCTGTTTCAAAGGTGGGACAGGTAGGGTTCTTTTTTTGATTTGGCGGATTATTTTAATGGGAATATTTAGTGTTTTCAATGGGGGAGTTTTCTGATAAGATGAAGATTGAAAATTGTTGGAAAACGGTCATTGGGAGAGCTGCTGAGAGATGTTTTGATAGTGAGTTGAGATGGCTTTTGTGGAGAAAGGAAATAGATATTATGAATAGTTATAAGCTGGATTTGGAGAAGTATGCTGCATTGGCGAGACAGGCTGTGGCTGAGGGGTGTGTGTTGCTGGAGAATGAGGGACAGGCGCTTCCGTTGAGAGATGGGGAGAGGGTTGCTGTTTTTGGACGTATGGCGTTTCATTATTATAAGAGTGGGCTTGGCTCTGGTGGTTTGGTGAATACGAGGTATGTCGTGGGGATCTGGATGCTTTGAAGGAGTGTGAAGGGGTTCATCTGGATGAGAAGCTGATGGGGATTTATGAGGATTGGATTATGGAGAATCCTTATGATGAAGGTCAGGGTTGGGGGCGTGTGCCTTGGTGTCAGAAGGAGATGGATGTGACAGAGGAGATGCTTGACTGTGCGCGCAGGGATGATGTTTCTTTGGTTGTTATTGGCAGAACTGCGGGTGAGGATCAGGATAATAATGCGAAGGCTGGCAGTTATTGTCTGACGGAGACGGAGGAGGATATGATCCGCCGTGTCTGTGAGGTGAGTAAGCGTACGGTTGTTGTGCTTAATGTTGGTAATATTATTGATATGAGCTGGGTGCAGAAGTATCATCCGCAGGCTGTTCTGTATGTATGGCAGGGTGGCCAGGAAGGTGGAAATGGTGTTGCTGATGTGCTGACTGGTAAGGCTTGTGCGTGTGGTAAGCTGACGGATACGATTGCTGCTGATATCAATGATTATCCATCTACTGAGAATTTTGGGGATCCGTTTAAGAATTATTATAAGGAAGATATTTATGTCGGATATCGTTATTTTGAGACGTTTGCGAAGGATAAGGTGCTTTATCCGTTTGGGTATGGGCTGTCTTATACGACTTTTGAGACGAGAGCGGAGATTCTTAAGAATACCGGGGATGAGATTACGGTGTCTGTGACGGTTTCTAATACCGGTGAGGTAAGGGGGAAAGAGGTTGTTCAGGTTTATGTGAAGGTTCCGCAGGGGAAACTGGGAAATCCGGCCAGGAGGCTGATTGGGTTTGCGAAGACGAAGGAGCTGGCACCTGGAGAGCAGGAAGAGATTTGTATTGTTATTCCAAAGTATGATATGGCTTCTTATGATGACAGCGGTGTGACAGGGCATAAGTCTTGTTATGTTCTGGAAGAGGGATGTTATGAGATTTTTGTCGGCAGTGATGTGAGAAGTGCGGTGTCTGTCGGATGTTATGAGGAAGAGTTCCGGGTGATTGAGGAGCTTGAGGAGGCTTATGCGCCGGTTGAGAAGTTTCAGAGGATGAAGGCTGTTTTATTGCCGGATGGGACTTATCAGGCGGTGACTGAGGATGTGCCGGTCCGTACGATTGATCCTCAGGAGCGTAGGGCGAATGAGATGCCGGAAACTTATGTCTATACAGGCGATAAGGGATATAAGCTGGTGGATGTGCTGGATAAGAAGGTTTCCATGGAGGAGTTTGTTGCGCAGATTAGTGAGGAGGATCTGATCGCGATGTTCCGGGGTGAGGGTATGTGTAGCCCGAAGGTTACTGCGGGAACGGCGGCTGCTTTTGGCGGAGTGACAGATGGCCTGACTGCGCTTGGAATTCCGGTTGGATGTTGTTCGGATGGTCCGTCCGGTATTCGTATGGATTGTGGTACGAAGGCGTTTTCACTGCCGAATGGAACTTCTCTTGGCTGTACTTTTAATGTGGAGCTTGTGGGTGCATTGTATGAGATGACTGGTAAGGAGCTTCGTCTGAATAAGATTGATTCTCTTCTTGGACCAGGTATGAATATTCACAGAAATCCATTGAACGGACGTAATTTTGAGTATATTTCTGAGGATCCGATTCTTACAGGCAGGATTTGTGCAGCTCAGGTGAAGGCTATGGCGAAGTCTGGAATCGGAAGTACGATCAAGCATTTCTGTGGTAATAATCAGGAGGTTGGAAGAAGTACTTCGGACTCTGTGATCTCTGAGAGAGCTTTGCGTGAGATTTATCTGAAAGGTTTTGAGATTGCGGTAAAAGAGGGTGGTGCACGTTCTGTAATGACTACTTATGGAAGTGTAAATGGGCTCTGGACTGCAGGTAGCTATGATCTGTGTACAACTATTCTGAGAAAAGAGTGGGGATTTCAGGGTATTGTCATGACTGACTGGTGGGCGAAGTCCAATTATGAGGGTCATCAGGCAGAGGTAACTGCGAAAGCTCCTATGGTAGCTGCCCAGAATGATATTTATATGGTAGTGAGTGATGCGAAGTCCAATCCGGAGAATGACGATGTGGAGGAAATGCTTCATGCAGGAAAAATTACTGTGGGAGAATTGCAGAGGAATGCAGCCAATATCCTGGGATTTCTGTTAAAAAGTCCTTCTGTTTTATTGTTGACAGACAGAATATGTAAAGAAGAGCTGGAGGCTATAAATACAAAGGAAGAGGACGATGTGGATGCCGGAAGTCTGGTAAGTATTGAAAGTGATTCGGTGACACAGAAAATTGTAATTGACGGTGCATTATTACATCCTGCAAAGGGAAAGGCAGATGTGATTGCTGTGACTAACGAGTTCATGGGTGATTTCACAATGAAGTTTACTTTGAAATCTGATCTTGGTGAGCTGGCTCAGCTTCCGGTTTCTGTATTTTTGGATAATATTCATAAGATGACTGTTTCAGTACAGGGAACCAATGGAAAATGGGTAGAAGAAAGCCGCATCCTGAATATGGGATTTGGTCATAATCACTATATCAAATTTTATTATGGTGCGGATAATCTTGAAATTAAAGAAATTGTGCTGACTCCGAATAGGTAAGACCAATTTTAGAAACGCTTGCAAAACTATATCCTTTATGGCATAATTATGAAAATACTCAGAACCTGCGAAAGATGAGTGATAATTGCTTTATAAAAGTGGTTATCTGTGGACTTTTTTAATGCGGAGCGGGCTGTTCAGAGGAAAAGTGTTACTGATGATTAGAACAGTGTTAAGAGTGATGAGGAAAAGATAATATGTCAGGTTTTACAAAGGAAATTATTGCAAAGACTTTTACAGAATTGCTGGATGAAAAGCCCATGTCTAAGATTACGGTGAAGGATATCGTGGAACGATGTGGTGTAAACAGAAATACTTTTTATTATCATTTTAAGGATATTCCGGATGTAGTGGAGTTTATTTTGAAAAAGAAGTGGGATGAGATTCTGGAACACCCACAGGACAGAGCCTCTATTCTGGAATGTATGGAAGAATGGCAGATCTGGTGAGAAATAACAGAAAGGTTATGTTTAATGTTTACAGATCAGTGAAAAAAGATACGTTCCTTTTTTATATGAATGAGATTTCCAACTATATTATTATGGAATATTTTCGGAAAAATGCAGATCAGTTTGATCTTGATGAGGGAGAAATCCGGATTCTGATTCAATATTATAAGTGTCTGTTTATGGGATTTCTGATGGAGTGGCTGGATAATAATCTGAAATCTGATTTTGGAGAAGAAATGCGTCAGGCTTCCCGGCTTTTTGAAAAGCACCCGGAGCTACATGCGGTATTGAACAGATCAGAATAGAGTGAAAATACCTGTTGTTCCTGATATTTATTATAGCAATTCTCTTAAATGTATTATCTGAGAGAAGCGTTATAGGTAATTCCTTTAATTTTCATATTATACAAAATTAAGCTTATGTCTGTTTTTTGGACATGGGCTTTTTTTTGTCTATTTATTGTTAAAAAAATCACAGCTATAATAGCAGCCATAAAGAGATGAAAACAAGAGCCTGACAGTCACAGGTTCGGGTATATTTCAGAAGGGAGGAGCAATAGGATGGATGCACTGAAGCAGTTAAAATTAGCCAAGAATGGTTATATTATTATGTCTGTATTATTTATGGTTCTGGGTGCCTGTCTGATTATCTGGCCGGATTGTTCGATGGCAGTTTTCTGTACAGCAGTAGGGATTATGCTTATTGTATACGGATTGATAAAGATTCTGGGATATTTTTCCAGAGATATCTATTGTCTGGCATTTCAGTTTGATCTTGCCTTTGGAGTGCTGCTGGCAGCAGTAGGAATTATTATTATAGTACGCAGGAACGTAGTGGTGAATCTGATCTTTGGAATCTTTGGACTTCTGATCCTTGCGGATGCATTATTTAAAATTCAGATGTCGATAGATGCAAAGAAATTCGGGCTGAATCTCTGGTGGAGGATTCTCCTGGTAGCGATTCTGACCGGTGTTCTGGGATTTTTACTTTTGATAAGGCCGTTTGAGGCAGCAGAGATCATGATGATCCTGGTTGGTGTTTCGGTTCTGTTTGAGGGAATTCTGAATCTTTGTGTGGCGATTTACACTGTAAAAATTATTAAAAACCAGAAACAGGATATCATAGATATGGATGAATATTGATAAAATAATAAAAATATACCTGATACACAGGTGTTTATATATATATCACATCACAACAAGGAGGAGCAATCACATGAAATTAATGGACAAAGCAAAACAGGCTGCACTTGCAGCAGCAGTTAAGACAGGTCTGGGTTATCTGGAGAAGGACCCGGAAGTAAATATACCAAAACTGATGGAACTTGTAGATAAATTTGTACCGGATGGCTGGTATGAGTCACAGAGAAATGCAATCCGTAATGCAATCCAGAATAAGGACAGCAACTGGTATAAACTGATCCTGAGGATTTATGAGCTGGATCCAGGAGTACGTGAAGCATTCTTTACAAACTTTATTATCAATGCCAGCTTAAAAGGAAGTGCACTTCAGGAAGAAACAGCAGAAGAGAACAACTGTAATGTTCCATGGGCAATCCTTCTTGATCCTACAAGTGCCTGTAATCTGCACTGTACAGGATGCTGGGCAGCAGAGTATGGTCACAAATTGAATCTTGATTTTGACACCATCTGTTCTATTGTAGAGCAGGGCAGAAAAATGGGAACTTATATGTACATATAGTACAGGTGGTGAACCGCTGGTACGTAAGAAAGACCTGATGCGTATCTGCGAGAAATATCCGGACTGCGAGTTCCTTTCCTTTACAAATGGTACACTGATCGACGAAGAATTCTGCCAGGAAATGCTTCGTGTTAAGAACTTTGTTCCGGCAATCAGCCTGGAAGGTTCTGAGGAAGCAAACGACGGACGTCGTGGAGAAGGTGTATATCAGAAAGTTATGCATGCAATGGAACTTCTGAAAGCTCATAAACTTCCGTTTGGTGTATCTACCTGTTATACTTCTGCAAATGTGGACAGTGTAAGCAGCGAGGAATTTTTCGATCACATTATTGACTGTGGTGCATTATTTGTATGGTTTTTCCATTATATGCCGACAGGTAATGACGCTGTAGTAGAATTAATGCCGAATCCACAGCAGCGTGAGAAGATGTATCACAAGATCAGAGAGTATCGTTCTACAAAAGCTATTTTTGGAATGGATTTCCAGAATGATGCGCAGTATGTAGGAGGATGTATTGCAGGAGGAAGACGTTACCTTCATATTAATGCGAATGGTGATGTAGACCCATGTGTATTTATCCATTATTCTAATGCAAATATTTATGAAAATACTCTGCTGGAAGCATTGAAGAGTCCGATCTTCATGGCATATCATGACGGTCAGCCGTTTAATGAAAATATGCTTCGTCCATGCCCGATGCTTGAGAATCCGCAGAAGCTTCGTAAGATGGTTGAAGAATCCGGTGCGAAGTCTACAGATTTGCAGTCTCCGGAGTCTGTGGAGCATCTTTGTGCGAAATGTGATGCTTATGCAGAACATTGGGCACCGAAAGCAGAGGAATTATTTCCTGTAAAAAATAAGTAACTTAATAATAAGAAAAAATATTAACTCAAAACTTAGCCAAAGTTATCAGAGAAAGTTCCCTGTCCGGTCATCCCCTGTCCGGATGGGGAACTTTCTCGTCTTTGAATAAGGGGACGCGCGAAACAGCATCTCTCTGTGGGTTCAGTTCCGGGGGCTAAGTAACTCTAAGGTGGAGAAAATACGCTAAAAGCATGAAGAAAAACGCAAAACTCGCTCCGTTGCAAACTTCGCTCAGACAGGTTGCTGCTTTTCTTCATAACGCGGATTTTCTCCGCCTAAGAGTTACTAAGCCCCCTCCAGATTCACCCACAGAGAGATGCTGTTTCGCGCTGTTGATTGATTGTGGAAGGAAGTGTGTGAAGCATTTTATTGTTAAAAATAACTTGCCTGAGTGTGCGACATGTATTAAGGTTATGGTGTTAACCTGTATAATGGACATGCAGAAGTTCTCGTAAATAATGTATTTAAGAGGATTGCTGTAGATTTTTTAGTATGAGAGAGTGAGTAGGGATGTTAAAAACTTTTTTAGTAGAGGATGAAGTTGTGATCAGAGAGATGATTAAGAAGATGATTCCCTGGAAGCAGTATGGGTTTGAACTGGCAGGAGAAGCATCTGATGGGGAGATGGCACTGCCGTTGATATTAAAGAGCAAACCGGATCTTCTGATCACTGATATTAAGATGCCGTTTATGGATGGCCTGACGTTATGTAAATTGGTGAAGAAGGAGTTGCCGGACATTAAGATTGTGATTCTTAGTGGCTATGATGACTTTAACTATGCGAAGCAGGCGATCAATATTGGTGTGGAGGATTATCTGTTGAAGCCAATTACTAAGAATGCATTTATTGAGCGTCTGGAGGAGATTCATAATCGTTATGAACATGAGAAGACGCAGAAGGAATATTATGAGAAATTCAAACTGGAGATGCAGGAGTATGAGAGGAATGCGAGCGTGATTTCTTTGAATCTCTGGTGAGAGCGGACTTTGATCTGGAAGAGATTTATCGGAGAGCAGATCGTTTGAATCTTGATATTGTGGCAGAGGCTTATAATATTCTGATTTTTACACCGGATGCTTCAGACAGCAGTTATAATTCGTCGGAAGGATATTCAGACTGGGAGGCAGAAGTACATAAGAAGATTGAGAATTATTTCCTCAGTCATCCGGTTGCGATGCTTTTCAGACATCAGGTGTTCAGTTATGCGATCTTGGTCAAGGGGCAGCGAGACACGATAAAGAAGAATACATGCGAATGTGTGGAAACAATTCAGAAGATCATGGAAGAAACCAGAGCAAATGTGGACTGGTTTGTGGCAGTCGGCGAGGAGGCAGACCGTCTGAGCAGAATTAAGCAGAGTTATCACACGGCTGCAAGAACTTATGCATTCCGTTATCTGTATGACGGGCATATTCTTTATTACAATATGCTTGAGCAGGTAAAGGAGAATTCAGCAGATACTTCAAAAACAGAAGCTGTTCAGCTTAAGAATGTGAATATCAATGCCCTGAATCCGGAAATCCTTCAGAAATTTTTAAGCAGTGGTCTGGAAGATGAAGTAGACAGTTTTGTCCATGATTATTTCCATGCTATTGGCAGGGAACCGATGGAATCACTGGTGTTCCGTAATTATGTGGTTTTGAATGTGCGTTTTTCTGTACTGTCATTTCTTAAGAAAATTGGATATGATGATACGGAATTGTCCAGAGAAGAGACAGATGATGTTGTGAAGAAGACAAGCCAGTCTACAGAAGCTTCTGTTGCATATGCAGAGGAAGTCCTGAAACGGGCCATTGCAATCCGTGATGAAAATGCAGGCAGTCAGAACAGAAGTGTGTTGAAGCAGGCAATAGATTTTATAGATGGACATTATATGGATGAAGAGATTTCTCTGAATAGAGTGGCGCATGCGGCGAATGTGAGTGCCAATCATTTCAGCGCGCTTTTCAGCCAGAATATGGGACAGACATTTATTGAGTATCTGACTTCGCTTCGCATGGACAAGGCAAAGGAGCTGCTTCGCTGTACTTCCAAACGTTCCAGTGAGATTGCAGGGGAAGTGGGATATAAGGATGCGCATTACTTCAGCTATCTTTTTAAGAAAACTCAGGGAATGACTCCGAGTGAGTATCGTAAGACGAGAGGAGAAGTCTGATTCATGAAGCAGAAACAGGAGAAGCTGGAAACAAAGATGAAGTGGATGCTTCTGAGCACTATGATCCCTATGACAATTCTGATCATAGTGCTTCTTGTTTTTTTCTGGCATTATACAAATGAATATAATCAGTTGTCTAATAATCTGGCGGTGAGTTCGGAATATAATGCAAACTATAGAAATTCCAATAATGATATGAGCTTTAAAGATGAAGTGGATATGGATATCTATTATGTGACTATCGGGCGAAAAGGTAAGGACGGGCTGCCGACAGAGCAGGTAGACAAGGCAATCAGTACTGTGGAGAGTCTGAAGAAAACCACATCAAAGAAGGAAAGCCTGCGTTCTTTGAAATATCTGACTAACTATCTGGAGAATCTTAAGAAACGGATGAATCAGCTTCTTGAGATAAAGAATTATCAGGAACGACAGGAATTTGTGGCAAATAATACAGAAATCCTGACCACGCTCTTTGAGAAAGAAATGCAGAATTATATTTATCAGGAGGCGACGGAACTGGTGCAGATAGAGTCTCAACTGGCTGGAAATGTACGTCTGACGATCATCACTATGTGTGCGGCGATTTTGGTTGCTACGGCTATTCTGCTGCGGCGTTCTTTCCGTCTGACATACAGCATTACCAAACCGATTTCTGAAATTCTCCATAATATTAAGAAGGTTGGAAAAGGAGAGTACAAAACTATTAATGCAGTATCTGCTGATAGTGTTGAAATCCAGGAGCTTGATGCCGGTACCAGAAAGATGGCAGGAAGGATTGAAGGGCTTCTTGAGAATGTGCGTAAGGAGCAGGAGGTACAGCATATGACGGAGCTGCAGCTGATCCAGGCACAGGTAAATCCGCATTTTCTGTATAATACACTGGACACTATTGTGTGGCTGGTGGAGGGTGGTATGCAGCAGGATGCAGTGGATATGATCACAAGTCTGTCTGTTTTTTTCCGCACTTCGCTTTCGAAGGGGAAGGATATCATTCCGCTGTCGGAAGAGAAACGCCACACATTGAGTTATCTGGAGATTCAGCAGTCAAGATACAGGGATATTATGGAATTTGAGATTAATATTCCGCCGGAACTGGATGAAGTGATGGTGCCGAAGCTTACTTTGCAGCCGTTAGCGGAGAATGCTCTTTATCATGGAATTAAGAATAAGCGTGGAAAAGGTAAGATTCTTATTGAAGGATTCAATCTGGGAGATGATATGATGCTGAGAGTGACTGACAATGGTCAGGGAATGACACCGGAACGTCTTTATGAAGTACAGGAAGCCATCCGCACCGGCGAACGTGCCGGGTTCGGACTTGCTGCGGTGTCAGAGAGAATTGCACTCTATTATGGTCCGGGTTATGGACTGAAGATTTCTTCTACAGAGGGAGAAGGTACGGTTATGGAAGTGTATATGGCGAAAAAAATTAACCTGGATAACAATTCAAGAACAGTTTTATGGCCTGCTGATAGAGACTTACGAAGGTCTGCCAAATAATGGAATGTATGAATTATGTCGACTAATGCTGAATTGTGCAAAGTGAATACAAAAGAAAGCTGATAATTTATTTCTGTATTTATAATGCACAATAAAAAATCCAACTTCCGCAATAAAAAAATAAACTTTGTATAAATTATGAACAAAATATGATAGAAGAATAAACTTTTTGCGGAAAATATTCTATGGAATTTTCCTGGATTTTTACTATAATAAAGACATCTTAAATGAATCGGGAGGATTTACAAAATGAAGAAAAAAATCGTGTCAGCTTTATTAACAGCAACAATGGTATGCGGTATGAGCGTTGTTCCGGCAGTGGGTGTAGCAGCAGCGGACGACACAATCACAGTTGGTTTCTCACAGGTAGGTGCTGAATCTGACTGGCGTACAGCTAATACAGAATCCATGAAATCCACATTCAGCGAAGAGAACGGATACAACTTAATCTTCGACGATGCACAGCAGAAACAGGAAAACCAGTTAACAGCAATCCGTAACTTCATCCAGCAGGAAGTTGATTATATCGTACTTGCTCCTGTAACAGAAACAGGATGGGATACAGTACTTCAGGAAGCTAAAGATGCAGGAATCCCTGTAATCATCGTAGACCGTATGGTTGATGTATCTGATGACAGCCTTTACACAGCATGGGTTGGATCAAACTTCAAACTTGAAGGTCAGAAAGCTATGGCATGGCTGGATGCATATCTGGAAGCAAAAGGACGTGGAGATGAAGATATCAATCTTGTAGATATCCAGGGAACAATCGGTGCATCTGCTCAGATCGGACGTACAGAAGGATTTGATGAAGCTGTAGAAGCTCATGACAACTGGAACACAATTGCACAGCAGTCTGGTGAATTTACACAGGCTAAAGGCCAGGAAGTTATGGAATCTATCCTGAAACAGAGCGGTGATGATATCGACGTTGTTTACTGCGAGAACGATAACGAAGCATTCGGTGCAATTGATGCAATCGAGGCTGCTGGTTATGAAGTTGGTGGAGAAGAAGGTCAGATCCTTGTAATGTCCTTCGATACAACAAACGCAGGTCTTACAGATACATTAAGCGGAAAAATCACACTGGATACAGAGTGTAACCCATTACACGGACCGCGTGTACAGGAAATCATCGAGAAACTGGAAGCAGGCGAAGATGTTGACAAACAGGCATATGTAGAAGAAGAAATGTTTGCAGCTGATGATACAGTTACATCTATTAAAGTTGAAGACGCTGATTATGAAGTAACAACTATTACTCAGGACATCATTGATGGACGTGCATATTAATTATCAGTAAAATCCGGAGCGTGGTTCATAATTCGGAGAAACCCGGGTTGCGGACCACGCTACCTTTATGCCATGAATTAACCCGCTTTGCTGAAAATATTCAGTGATGAGGGGTAAAAACCAGTATAGAAAGCAGGTGGAAAGATTATGGAACAAAATGTAGTATTGGAGATGCGTGATATTTCCAAAAATTTCACTGGCGTCCGTGCCCTTTCCCATGTGGACTTTACCCTTCGTAAAGGTGAAATCCACGCACTGATGGGGGAGAACGGTGCAGGTAAATCAACACTGATCAAGGTGCTGACCGGTGTTCATGAATTTGAAAGCGGTTCTATTCATATGGCTGGAAACAGTAATGCAATTGTAAATCATTCTCCGCAGGAGGCACAGGCAAATGGTATCAGTACTGTATATCAGGAAGTAAACCTCTGTCCGAACCTGACTGTTGCCGAAAATCTCTTTATCGGCAGAGAGCCAAGAAAGTTCGGAATGATTGATTGGAAGCAGATGAATGAGCGCTCAGGAAAACTTCTTGAGAGCCTGGACATTCATGTGCCGCCAACACAGATGCTGGAAGAGTGTTCCATCGCTATCCAGCAGATGATCGCAATTGCCCGTGCAGTTGATATGAAATGTCACGTGCTGATCCTCGATGAGCCAACTTCTTCACTTGATGATGACGAAGTTGAGAAGCTGTTCGTACTTATGAGAAGACTTCGTGATGAAGGGGTAGGTATTATCTTCGTTACCCATTTCCTTGAACAGGTATATGCATCTGCGACAGGATCACAGTTCTTCGTAACGGTGAACTGGTAGGAGAGTATGAGACAAAGGATCTTCCGAGAGTTATGTTGGTTGCCAAGATGATGGGTAAAGACTTTGATGATCTTGCTGACATCAAGGGTGAGCACAAAGATAAGAGACAGGAAAAACCTGAACCTGTTATCGAAGCAAGGGGAATTTCACATAAGGGAACCATTAAACCCTTTGATATTACTATTAACAAAGGAGAGGTTATCGGTCTTACCGGACTTCTTGGTTCCGGACGTTCAGAGCTGGTTCGTGCAATCTATGGTGCAGATAAGGCTGAGACAGGAACCCTTAAGGTAAAGGGAAAAGAAGCAAAGATCAACAGTCCTCTGGATGCCATGAAACTTGGTATGGCATATCTTCCGGAAGACAGAAAAGCAGAAGGTATCATTGCAGACCTTTCTGTAAGAGAAAATATTATTATAGCGCTCCAGGCTAAACGTGGTATGTTCCATCCATTAAGTAAAAAAGAAATGGAGGAGGCAGCCGATAAGTATATTAAATTGCTGCAGATTAAGACAGCCAGCCGCGAGACACCAATCAAGAGCCTGTCTGGTGGTAATCAGCAGAAGGTTATCCTTGGCAGATGGCTTCTGACAAATCCGGATTATCTGATTTTGGATGAGCCAACCCGAGGCATTGATATCGGTACTAAGACTGAGATTCAGAAACTGGTTCTTGATCTTGCAGATCAGGGAATGGCAGTTACATTTATCTCCTCAGAGGTTGAGGAAATGCTCCGTACCTGTTCCCGTATGGCAGTCCTTCGTGATGGTCAGAAGGTTGGTGAGCTGGAAGAGGATGAACTTTCCCAGAGCGGAGTTATGAAAGCTATTGCCGGAGGTGACGATAAATAATGAATAAGAGTAAATTAAAGAAAATAACAAGTGCGCGTCTGTTTCTTCCTATCGTGTGTCTCATCGCCGTACTTTTGCTAAATGTGCTCAAGACACCGGACTTCTTTAATGTATCGATCCGAAACGGCGTACTTTATGGTTATATCATTGACGTTATCAATCGTGCTTCAGAGCTGGTTATTCTTGCAATCGGTATGACGCTGGTAACAGCAGCATCCGGTGGACAGGATATCAGTGTTGGTGCGATCATGGCTGTAGCAGCTGCTGTTTGCTGTCAGATCCTTTCCGGTGGACAGGTTTCTGTAAATGAGTATCAGAACTCGATTATTATTGCAGTGATTGCTGCACTTCTTGCATCTGCATTATGTGGTGCATTCAATGGATTTCTGGTTGCTAGGCTGAATATTCAGCCGATGGTTGCAACTTTGATCCTTTATACAGCCGGACGTGGTATTGCACAGCTTGTAACAAATGGACAGATTACTTATATTCGTGTGGATTCTTTTAAGATGGCAGGTGGTTACATTGGAAAGTGTCCGATCCCAACTCCTATTTTCTTTGCAATCATTACAGTTTTAATTGTTTACCTGATTCTGAAGAAAACAGCACTTGGTCTTTACATTGAAAGCGTTGGTATTAATGGAAAGGCAGCCCGCCTTGTTGGATTAAATTCCACAATGATTAAATTCCTTACTTATGTTATTTGTGGTGTGCTGGCTGGTATTGCCGGAATCGTAGCATCCAGCCGTATCTATTCCGCAGATGCAAACAACATCGGTCTTAACCTGGAAATGGATGCCATCCTTGCTGTAGCACTTGGTGGAAACTTCCTTGGCGGTGGTAAATTCAGTCTGATCGGCTCCGTAATTGGTGCTTATACTATTCAGGCTCTGACCACAACACTTTATGCAATGAACGTAAAGGCTGACCAGCTTCCTGTTTATAAGGCAATCGTGGTAGTCATCATCGTTACTCTGCAGAGTGATGTATTTAAAAAATATATTGCCGGCTTAAAAGCTAAAAAGAGTGTGGCAGTAGAAGGAGGTCAGAAGTAATGAAAGCAAATGGAATGCAGAAAAAGAAAATGACAGGAAACGGCTTCCTGCTTCTGATAACTATCGCATTATTCGCAGTAATGTATATCGCAGGTATGATCATCTTTGCTGATAAGGGTTTTGCAAAACCTCAGATGTTTCTGAACCTGTTTGTATCCAATGCGGGACTTCTGGTTATTGCATGTGGCCTTACAATCGTTATGATCACCGGAGGTATTGATATTTCCGTTGGTTCTGTAACAGCTCTTGTTTGTATGGTTCTTGCAGATCTGATGGAGAATAAGGGTGTAAATACATATGTGGCAGTTTTAGTTGCACTGCTTATTGGTGTTGCTTTTGGTGTTGTTCAGGGCTTTCTGGTAGCATACCTGGATATCCAGCCATTTATTGTAACCTTGGCAGGTATGTTCTTTGGACGTGGTATGACAGCTATTATCAGCACAGATATGATTTCCATTAAGAATGAGTTATTCCTGAAATGGGCAAACTTCCGTTTCTATATGCCTTTTGGTTCTACTAATAAGAAAGGAAAATTTATTCCGGCTTATATTCCTCCTACAGTAGTGATCGCAGTAATCGTTGTTATTATCATTGCAGTTCTTCTGAAATATCGTAAATTCGGACGTAAGCTGTATGCGATCGGCGGTAACCGTCAGAGTGCATTAATGATGGGTCTGAATGTTAAGAGGACTATGTTCCAGGCTTATGTGCTGGATGGTTTCCTTGCAGGTCTTGGTGGATTTCTGTTCTGCTTAAACAGCTGTGCTGGTTTTGTTGAGCAGGCGAAAGGTCTTGAGATGGATGCGATTTCTTCAGCGGTTATCGGTGGTACGCTTCTTTCAGGTGGTGTTGGTACACCGATTGGTACTTTGTTTGGTGTATTGATTAAAGGTACAATTTCCAGTCTGATTACTACTCAGGGTACTTTATCAAGCTGGTGGGTAAGAATTATTCTTTCTGTACTGCTTTGCTTCTTTATTGTTATTCAGTCTGTGATTGCTTCTATGAAGAAGAAAAGTAAATAAGGCGTGATTATGCAAGCTGGGACTCGTGGAGAGTTCTGGCTTGTTTTTTGCTATAGCAGGAGGGACGTGCGAAGCAGTATCTCTCTGTGGGTTCAGTTCCGGGGTCTAAGTAACTCTAAGGTGGAGAAAATTCGCTAAAAGCATGAAGAAAAACGCAAAACTCGCTCCGTCTCCGACTTCGCTCAGACAGGTTGCTGTTTTTCTTCATAACGCGGATTTTCTCCGCCTAAGAGTTACTAAGCCCCCTCCAGATTCACCCACAGAGAGATGCTGCTTCGCGCTGGGAATTGGCTGTGGAAAGTGAGAATTGTATTTTATACATAATTTAAATAGTGACTGTTTTATCTATGCGATTAAAATAAGCAATAGCGAAGCGTATTGCGTTTTTATAAAAGTTTCACTATGAATTACCAGCGCAGAAAATATTATAGTTCAGGTGCATTTGCAGGGGTCTTAGATATTCTTAGTCTAAAAAAAATCTGCGTTATGAGCCGGCTGCATCACGTGTCTGAGCGAAGTTTGCAACGGAGCGAGTTTGACAAGCCGGCTCATGCTTTTAGCAGATTTTTTCAGACTTAGAAGATCTTAGACCCCGAAACCGCACCTGAACTATAATATTTTCTGCGCGTCCCATTTAACTATAACATTCACACTTCCAAAACATTAAATATTCCTAAATACGTTTTTGTTAATGGTAGTGCTTTAGCTGTTTATAACTGCGAATTATGATGGTTTGCTTGATATTGAGGGGATTTTACTCTATACTTTAGGCAGTAGAAATATATGGATAGAAAAATGTTGCGGAATATATGACTGGCAATGTTAGGAGTGGTTTTATTGCTTTACTAATTGCTGATTATATAGTACAATCGTAACTTATTATGCGTTTATTTTAGGAGGATTATTATACAATGTGGATTGCAGATGGATGGAAAGATTATGAGGTTATTGATACTTCCTGTGGGGAGAAGCTGGAGCGTTGGGGGGATTATCTTCTGGTGAGGCCGGATCCGCAGGTTATATGGGATACGCCGAAGGTGAATAAGGGCTGGAAGCATATGAACGGGCATTATCACAGAAGTAAGAAGGGCGGCGGTGAATGGGAGTTCTTTGATTTGCCCCAGCAGTGGGATATTCATTATAAGGGACTTACCTTTAATTTGAAACCTTTTAGTTTTAAGCATACCGGGCTTTTTCCGGAGCAGGCTGTGAATTGGGACTGGTTTGGCAATAAGATCCGCAATGCGGGACGTCCGGTGAAGGTGTTGAATCTTTTTGCATATACAGGTGGTGCGACTCTGGCGGCAGCGGCTGCGGGAGCTTCTGTTACTCATGTGGATGCTTCTAAGGGTATGGTTACCTGGGCAAAGGAGAATGCGGTTGCTTCCGGTCTGGGAGATGCACCGATACGATGGCTGGTAGATGACTGTGTGAAGTTTGTTGAGCGTGAGATCCGCAGAGGGAATCATTATGATGCAATCATTATGGATCCGCCTTCTTATGGACGTGGACCGAAGGGTGAGATCTGGAAGATTGAGGATTGTATCCATGATCTGATCAAGCTGTGTACAAAGATTCTCAGCGATGAGCCTTTGTTTTTCCTGATCAATTCTTATACAACAGGTCTGGCACCTGCAGTTCTTACTTATATGCTTTCTACTGAGCTTAAGAAGTTCGGCGGACATGTGGATTCTCAGGAAATCGGGCTTCCGGTAAGCTCTAACGGGCTGGTTCTGCCTTGTGGCGCTTCAGGAAGATGGGAAGCGTAAATTTGTTTCCTTTTGTTTGTTATTGACGAAAATCTGCTTTTTAGCTGAATCAGGTAAAGCTCTTGCTGAGGTTGCGAAAATGATTTTTCAAACATGCTATAAGCAGTAGATCGGAGGAAACGTGATTATGAAGGAACTTAATTTAAAACATGAAGCCAAGCGTTACGGCTGTGCGGTTCTGGCTGCAACGATCATGGCGTTGAATATTAAGACATTTGTTCGTGCAGGCGGCCTTTTTCCGGGAGGATTTACAGGACTTACTCTGCTGCTCCAGAACATTTTTCAGACATTTATGGGGATTGCAGTTCCGTATACGCTGATCAATGTACTGCTGAACTCTATTCCTGTATTTATTGGTCTGAAATTTATCGGAAAGAAATTTACCATCAGTTCTGTCTGTGTGATCGTGCTTTCCGGTCTGCTTACAGATATTATTCCCAGTCAGCCGATCACTTATGATACATTGCTGATCAGTATCTTTGGCGGTTTGATCAATGGTTTCTGTATCAGTCTCTGTCTGATCGGTAATACCAGTACAGGTGGAACGGATTTTATTGCGATTTATTTTTCCGAGAAAAATGGCAGGGATATCTGGAATTATATCCTGTGTGGAAATGCAGTGATCCTGACTGTGGCAGGTTTACTTTTTGGATGGGACAGGGCACTTTACTCTATTATCTTTCAGTTTACCTCTACTCAGGTGATTCAGATGCTGCATCAGAGATATAAGAAGCATACGCTGTTCATTATCACGAAGGAGCCGTATCAGATTTATGAGGAGATTTTCAAACTTACCAATCATACGGCGACACGTTTTGAAGGTACCGGATGTTACACAGACGAGAAGACCAGTATGATCTATTCTGTAGTCTCTACAGAAGAAGCAAAATATCTGGTAAAGAAGGTACATGAGATCGATCCGAAGGCTTTTGTAAATATTATCAAAACCGATTACATAAACGGAAGATTTTACCAGAAAACAGATTATTAATTACTTGTATTCCCTTTCTGTGAGCGTATAATACAGGATATAAGGAATCTGTTCGTTCATGGAGTTTGTACTTAAAATTGGATGAACAGTAACCGGCACAAAAGGAGGGTGATATATATGGGTAATGCAACAGAAAGCACACTTCCTCACGGCAATACCTCAGGCTATGACCGCAAAGCCTGCAGGACATGCGCCTGTTCCACCTGTTATGAGCAGGAGTTCTGCGACAGATGCAGTTCCTGTCAGAATCAGTCACGGAAATTAGACAGGTGTAATGCTTACGAGGGGGCATATAACTATTAACCTCAACATATCCCTATCTGCTGCAAAATAATAAACAGTGGATGGGGATTTCTTTATAAAAAACAGTTATTATATTATAAGTATAAGCAATGTTTTTCTATAGCAAGCCTCTTAATCAATATGCATTATTTACGAGGGTTGCTATAAGTTTACAGATTCATAAGATGTATCTGATATAATAATTCTGTTACTTACTGATATAAACTTTCCGTAAGTTCTTTTGCTGATGAACTTTGCTATAGAATTTTTTTGGGGATGGCAGAATGTTGAATGGTTACAAAAGAACAATTATTTACAGGAGAAGAAAAAAATATGATCGTATATCACTATTGCAGTTTAGAATCATTGAATTCTATTTTGAAAAATCGTTCCCTCCGTCTGACAAATATCCTGAAATCCAATGATTCCATGGAGATCAGCTGGATCTGCAGGTATTATGACGCAGAATTTAAAAGAGCTTATGAAAATGCTTCAGATTTATTCAGATCAAAGATTTCATCAGAGAGATTGATGGGATATGTGAAACTGTTTACAGATGAATTTTTCAATGAAAATCATGCAGACTTCAGATATTATGTAACCTGTTTTTCGTATCAGAATGATCTGCTCAGTCAGTGGCGGGGATATGCGGATGACGGGCGCGGAGCTGCCATCGGATTTGACCTGGATGTATTAAAAGAAGTTGTAACGGTTTCTCCGGAGATTTCAAAGCCGTCAATTGTGTCATTACATAAGATCAGTTATTCTGAAGCAGAGCAGAGAGAAGTTGTACATCAGATAGTGCAAGAATTGGTTGATGAAATCGAGAAGATATTACAGAAAGAAGAACAATGTCGGGAAAGCATTGAGGTGAAGCAGGATTATGAAATAGAAGTACTGGATAAAGTCATGAACTGTTTTGAGAAAAAGTTTTTGAAATTATTTCAGGAATCTGTTTACATGAAAAATCCGTTTTTCAGAGAAGAAAGCGAAATCCGATTGTGCGAGTTTTCGCCGAAACAGTTTCTGATGGGAAGAGAAGTTGAACTTTCTCTCGGTGCACGTTTATATAACTATTCCTACTATGTAAAAGAAAGTCAGCTGATATCTTATGTGGATTTTGATTTTTCAGATTGCCTTGACCGGCTGATAAAGGAACTCGTTATAGGGCCAAAGTGTCTGATGTCAGAGAGAGACATGGAATATTATCTGACAACGCTCGGTCTGTCGAATTGTCGGGTAAAGAAATCGCAGGGGACATATCGGTAATATATTTATAGCAATTCCCTTATATGGCATATCAGACATCATGGAAAGGCAGATGAAAGACATGAAAAGAAAATTACCATTCAGAAAAGTGGCGGTATTTCTGATACTGGCATTATTTCTGACAGCAGGCATCAGTATGCGTGCAGTTACCGTAAATGCGGCTACATATGTAAAACAGGACAGAACCTCTGTCAGCATCACATCAGGGAAAACCGGCTGGCAGAAAATAGGCGGGGATTATTACTTCTATAATTCCAAAGGTCGTCTGATCTGTGGATCTTTCAAATACAAGGGCTATTATTACTATAGTATTGCCAACGGTAAACGATTTACCGGCTGGATGAAACGTTCCGGCAACAAATACTATTATAATCGTAAAAATGGTGCCATGTTCCGTAATCGCTGGGCTACAGGAGATAAATATACCTATTACTTTAATAAATCCGGCGTGGCGATCGCCAGGCAGTGGCTTACTCAGGATGGAAAAAAATACTATTTCCTCAGCAATTCCACCATGGCAAAGGGCTGGCAGAAGATAGGAAAATATTATTACTATTTCAGTAAGAAAACAGGAGTGATGGCAAAAATACCTGGATAGGTAAATATTATGTAAACAGCAAAGGGCAGCGTGTAAAATCTTCAGATACTAAACCGACAAATACTAAACCAACAGTTACTCAAAGCGGCAATACTTACGAATACAAAAGCAGCACTCTTAATATTAAACTTGAACGCAAATCAGTCCATGGAATTTCCTACTGGGTAGCGCATATAAAGACATCCAATGCCAAACAGCTGAAATCCGCCCTCTCCAACGGAACTTATGGCGGATCCCGACAGACAACCTCTGATGCAGTATCCTCAAATGGAGGCATTATCGGAGTAAACGGCAGTGCTTTCGACTATGGTACAGGAAAACCATCCCCCCTTGGCATGTGCATCAAAAACGGGATTATCTATGGTGATTACATGACCAGTTATTCAGTCATGGCAGTAAAGAAAGACGGAACCATCTATACTCCGACACAGGGACTTATGGGAAAAAATCTTCTTGCAGCCGGTGTAAAAGATACATATAATTTTGGTCCGGTTCTTATTAAAGATGGCGAAGCCCAGCTTCCATGGGCTGAAACAGAAAAATATTATCCACGTACAGCGGTAGGAATGGTAAAGCCCAACGATTATGTACTCCTTGTAACAGATACCGGCAGCTATAATGGTCTTAATCACTGGGATATGGTGAATATTTTCAAATCCTACGGCTGTACTTATGCTTACAACCTGGATGGAGGCGGTTCTGCAACCCTGTACTTTAATGGAAAAGTAATGAATAAACTTATCGGCAATACTCAGCGTCCATGCGCAGACTTCCTTTATTTCACCCGATAATCCTTTTCCAGATAAGAATCTCGTCTGCTTGCACATGCTGCCAAAGCCCAGCACACAAGAATCAGCAGCCCGATCCCCATAGCCAGCACAGCAAGCAGGATTACGATAATTGCGTGGATAAACATAGACATGGATGACCTCCTTTCACAGTCATTCGGTTATGAACTGAGCAGCGAAGCAGATGATTTTATCCGCCTGACTTGTCTCATTCACTGACTTGGATAAAAATGGATGTTGTATAAGAAGTAATAAAAAGATATCAGGATGACCTGACAAGAACAATTAAGACAGTTAAAAGATCTGTTAACTGATTTAAATATACGCTGTCACACTCAAAAAAGCAAGCCGAAACTTTCGAGGGATTTCGACTTGCTTTTTGGCTAATTATTTACGAGGCTTGTTATAAGTATCAGAGAAAGATGTTACGGCAATCCAGAATGAATTTGGGTTACGTTACTGAGAACAGAGGGAACAGTAACGATTGTTTTGGTAAAATATTAACAATTCCATAAAAACACTTGACAACCCTACTTTACCATACTAAAATGTAAAAAGCAAAAAAACTGTTGCCGTAGGAAAAACAAATGATTGCCCTATACGGAAAAAGGGACATCCTTCTATGGCAGAACAAGGAGGAATATTATGAAAAAATACAGCGACATGAGCAAAGAAGAACTGCTTACACTCAAAGCACAGCTGGATAAAGAATACGCAGATATCAAAGCAAAGGGCTTAGCTCTCGATATGTCACGTGGAAAACCGTCAGCAGACCAGCTCAATCTCTCAATGGGATTAATGAACGTATTAAGCAGCGATTCAGACCTCAAGTGCGAAACAGGAGTAGACTGCCGTAACTACGGTGTTATCGACGGAATCCCGGAAGCTAAACGCCTCCTTGGAGAAATGTCCGAAGTAGATCCGGACCACATCATCATCTACGGAAATTCAAGCTTAAACGTTATGTTTGACAGCATTGCACGTTCTATGACACAGGGTGTAATGGGAAATACCCCATGGTGCAAACTTGATAAGGTAAAATTCCTCTGTCCTGTACCGGGATATGACCGCCATTTCAAGATCACAGAATTCTTCGGAATCGAAATGATCAACGTGCCAATGACACCACAGGGACCAGACATGGATATGGTAGAGAAGCTTGTCAGTGAAGACGCATCCATCAAAGGAATCTGGTGTGTGCCGAAATACTCCAACCCACAGGGATATACTTATTCAGCAGAAACAGTAGAGCGCTTTGCGCATCTGAAACCGGCAGCACCTGATTTCCGTATCTACTGGGATAACGCATACAGCATTCATCATCTCTATGATGACAATCAGGACTTCCTTGTAGAAATCCTTGAAGCATGTGCAAAAGCAGGAAATCCTGATCTTGTATATAAATTTACATCAACATCAAAAGTCAGCTTCCCGGGTTCCGGTATTGCAGCAGTTGCAGCTTCCAAAGCAAACCTGGAAGATTTCCGCAGCTACATGCAGATCCAGACAATCGGACATGACAAATTAAACCAGTTACGTCATGTAAAATTCTTCAAAAATATCGACGGTCTTCATGAACACATGAGAAAACATGCGGCAATTCTCCGTCCGAAATTTGAAATGGTCCTTAACACACTGGACAGAGAACTTGGCGGTCTTGGAATCGGCGAGTGGACAAAACCACATGGTGGATACTTCATTTCCTTTGATTCAATGGAAGGATGTGCAAAAGCTATTGTTGCCAAAGCAAAAGAAGCAGGTGTTGTACTTACAGGAGCAGGTGCAACTTATCCATATGGAAAAGATCCGAAAGACTCCAATATCCGTATTGCACCAAGCTTCCCGACTCCTGAGGATCTTGGAAAAGCAGCAGAAGTGTTCGTACTCTGTGTTAAACTTACAAGTGTAGAGAAATTACTGGAAAACGCATAAAAGAGAATAATCGTATTTACTTTCTGGATAAATAATGTGATAATAAAACTGCCCGGCATAACTTCTTGCCGGGCGGTTGCTGTTTATAAAAAAGAAAGGAGAGGATGTCGTGAGCAGCAGAAAGAAAATCATGATCACCCTGATCATAATCTTGCTCCTGCTGACTGCCGGAGTATATGGATATGGTGTATACTATTTCACAGAGCATTTCTTACCGGGATCAATGGTAAACGGATTCAACTGTTCCTATATGACAGTATCCCAGTCAGAAGAATTGCTTACGCAGAAGGTGGGAGCATATGTTCTTACTATTGACACCAGAAATAACGGACAGGAAAGTATCACAGCAAAACAGGCGGGACTTTCCTATGACTCAGATGGAAGTGTTGATAAACTGATCAGAAATCAGGATCGTTTTACATGGTTTCTTGCTTTTAATCAGCACAGGAATTATGAAGTGTCCTCCTCCATTAAATATGATGAGCAGAAGACAGAGGCTGCCATTTCCGAACTGAAATGTATGCAACAGGAGAATATGACAGAGCCTTCGGATGCTCATATAGAAGAGAAAGACGATAAGTTTGTAATTGTTCCTGAGCAGGAGGGAACTGCACTGAAACCAGAAAAAACAAGTCAGGATATTATAGATGCTCTTGTCACAGGACGAACGCCGGTTGATCTGGAAACAGATGGATGCTACAAAGAACCGAAAGTTTATCAGAGTGATGAAACTTTGACGAAGAATTGTGACCTGATAAACAAACTTACGGATGTAGTGATAACCTATGATTTTGACGATTGCACAGAGACCGTAGACAGAGATATGATCAAAAACTGGCTCACAACAGATGAAAACGGTCTTTATACACTTGACAAAAAACAGATAGAGCATATATCAGTGAACTGTCGGCTAAATATGATACGGTTGGAACAGAGAGAACATTTAATACATATGATGGTCGTGAGATTACTGTCAGCGGAGGGAATTATGGCTGGCAGATCGATCAGAAAGCGGAGCTGAAAGAACTTACAGAACTGATAAAAAACGGAGAAACCCAGGTCAGAGAACCTGTTTATTCCCATGAAGGTCTGGTCAGGAAAACAAATGATATCGGATATACGTATATAGAGATTGACCTGACGGCCCAGAGAATGGTATTCTATAAAGATGGAACGCCGACTGCGGATGCGCAGATCGTATCCGGAAATCCATTCGTGCCCAACTGTGCAACTCCTGTGGGATGTTATACAACAGGTGAAATGAAGAGCGGATGTACAGTGAACGGAGAGGACTATCCTTCTGCTGTAAATTACTGGATCCCATTCGATGGAAATCTGGGGATCAGTGATGCTCCATGGAGAATGGATTTCGGAGGACAGCTTTATGAATTTGAAGGCACACATGGAAGCATCTGTGCACCATCCGATCAGGTGCAGATCATTTTCAGCAATGTTGAGAAGAACACACCGATTGTTATTTATGAATAAAGGAGAAAAATGATGAAGATTGTAGTATTAGCGGGGGGAACAAGTACAGAACGTACTGTCTCCATTACATCAGGAACAGGAATATGTAAGGCATTACGACAGAAAGGACATCAGGCGATTCTTGTGGATATTTTCTGCGGCATTGAGAATGTGGACCGGGAGAATCCGTTTCCGTCAGAGTATGATGTGGACGCAGCATCAGAATATATGTCAGCATTTAACGACAGGATTGAACAGATGAAAAAGAGAGAAGAAGCTTCTTCGGACCAAACGTGCTGAAATCTGCGAGGCGGCTGACATTGTTTTCCTGGGACTTCATGGTGCGAACGGAGAAGATGGAAAAGTACAGGCAACATTTGACCTGATGGGAATCAAATATACAGGAACCGGATATTTAAGCAGTGCCCTGGCAATGGATAAGGGAATCACCAAGCAGATGTTCCTGATGAATAATGTACCAACACCGCGGGGAGTGTCTATGGTAAAAGAAGAAATGACCACAGATCTGAAAGCACTTGGAATGGAATTTCCTGTAGTTGTAAAAACCTGCTGTGGCGGTTCCAGTGTAGGTGTTTATATTGTGAATGATCAGGCCGAATATGAGCAGGCTCTCAAAGACGCTTATTCTTATGAAAATGAAGTCGTGGTCGAAGAATATATAAAAGGACGTGAATTTTCAGTAGCGGTTGTGGACGGAAAAGCTTATCCGATCATCGAAATTGCTCCGCTTCAGGGATTCTATGATTATAAGAATAAATATCAGGCCGGCTCTACGATTGAGACCTGTCCTGCCGAAATTTCACCGGAACTCACAGAGAAAATGCAGCATTATGCGGAAGCAGGAGCCAAAGCTCTGTTTATGGAAGGATACTGCCGTCTTGATTTCATGATGAAGGAGAATGGAGATATGTATTGTCTGGAAGCAAATACTCTTCCCGGAATGACACCAACCAGTCTGATTCCGCAGGAGGCAAAAGTTCTGGGAATCGACTATCCGACTTTATGTGAGAAACTGATTGAAGTTTCCATGAAAAAATATCCGACGCAGGATTTCACATTATAGAGCGTGTCTGCAGTAATTTATAGAATTGTTATAGATGCATTATTAAGAGAATTGCTATAACAGGAAAGAAGATATAAAAAATATTATGAAAAACTTAACTCTTGAAAATATCGCCCGCGTATGCGGCGGTACTTATTATGGTCCGGCTGATAAATTACAGGAAGAAGTAATGTCTGTTATCACAGACAGCAGAAAAGCAGAAGAAGGATGTCTGTTTGTACCTATTGTGGGGGAACGTGTAGATGCTCATAAATTTATCCCACAGGTAATGGAAGAAGGGGCACTGG
>ENA-OQIO01000080-OQIO01000080.1-human-gut-metagenome-genome-assembly--contig:-NODE-80-length-43492-cov-3.518160_pt1 | contig 43492 bp, 45 predicted proteins | sample MGYA00242573_ERZ504737 | MGnify/ENA primary metagenome ERZ504737 (study PRJEB26092, sample SAMD00036203) | human gut metagenome | host: Homo sapiens | study: EMG produced TPA metagenomics assembly of...
AGGGGCGACGCGTGGGCAGGGGAACTTTGGGCTAGCCGCTAACTCCGGCTATTATTCACGAGGGTCAGCTACCCTCGCGAAAGCTACGTAAGCGTCGGATCTCAAAGCTTCTCCTAACCGCCCACCAGTGCGTTCGCCCCTTCCCTCCCCGCTCCCGCCCGTCCCCTTCTCCGGCGTCCGCCTCATAACCATTTCCCCGCAAAATCCCATCCCCCTCTTCTTTTTTTGTGCGAAATATGCTATTCTATAAATATCTATGGGCAATTGACCTGCCCGCGATCCAAAGGAGGTTGAAGTTGATGAAATTATCAAAGATTCTAGAACGTTTGGAATATACATGTCTGCAGGGCACTCTCGATCAGGAAATAGAGGAAGTCGTTGCGGATTCCAGAAAAGCAAAGGAAGGTTCTCTTTTTATCTGTATCCGTGGTGCTGTTGTGGATGGTCATACATTTGCAAAAAGTGTAGCCGGACAGGGAACGAAGGCAATTATCGTGGAAGAACCGGTAGAAGTGCCGGAGGATGTGACAGTGATCCAGGTAAAGGACAGCCGGTATGCGATGGCACTTGTGGCAGCAGCCTACTATGATTATCCGGGAGATAAGTTGCGTGTGATCGGAATCACCGGAACAAAAGGAAAAACCACAACGACCTACATGGTAAAATCCATTCTGGAAAATGCCGGTTACAAAGTGGGTCTGATCGGAACCATCGAAACAATCATCGGAGATATCGTGATCCCGTCTGCAAATACCACACCGGAATCTCTTCTGGTGCAGAAATATCTGCGACAGATGTTGGATGAAGGCTGTGACTGTGCAGTGATGGAAGTATCCTCCCAGGGACTGATGCTTCATCGAACCGCAGGATTCACCTTTGATATCGGTATCTTTACCAATATCGAACCAGATCACATTGGACCGAACGAACATACCAGCTTTGAACATTACCTGTCTTGTAAAAAGATGTTACTTCGTCAGTGCCGGATCGGTATTGTCAACAGAGATGACGAACATTATGAGAAGATCATTGACGGACATACCTGCAGCCTGGAGACTTACGGATTTTCACCGGAGGCAGACCTTCGCGCGGTCAATCCTGAACTGCTTACAAAAAAAGGAGTGCTGGGAATCTCCTATGATCTGCAGGGACTGTTGAATTTCCGGTGGAGATCGATCTTCCTGGAAAATTCAGTATTTACAATTCTCTGACGCTATTGCAATCTGCAGACATTTTAACGTATCTGAAGAAAACATATGCAAAGCCCTGAAATGTGCAAAAGTAAAGGGCAGAATTGAGATGGAAAAGGTATCCGATGATTTCACTCTGATGATCGATTACGCACACAATGCGATGAGCCTGGAATCCCTTCTTACCACACTGAGAGAATATAAACCGAACCGTCTGGTATGTCTGTTTGGCTGTGGTGGTAACCGTTCCCGTGACCGTCGGTTTGAGATGGGAGAAGTGTCCGGTAAGCTGGCAGATCTGACGATCATCACATCCGATAACCCGAGAAATGAAGAGCCTCAGGCGATTATTGATGATATCAAAACAGGTATCAGCAAGACAGAAGGAAAATACGTTGAGATCATCGATCGGAAAGAAGCTATTGCTTACGCCATTCATCATGGACAACCGGGAGACATCATTGTACTTGCAGGAAAAGGTCACGAAGACTATCAGGAGATCAAAGGAAAGAAATATCCGATGGATGAACGTGTGCTGATCCGTGAGATCCTGGAAGAAGATGCAAAGAAAAAAGCATGACAAAGACATATGCGGATATTATCGTAGATATTACCAGTGAAAAACTGGATAGATCCTTTCAGTATCTGGTTCCACAGCATCTTGAGGGGAGGTTACAGCCGGGGATGCAGGTGCAGGTTCCTTTCGGAAATGGAGGAAGGATGATCAAAGGATACGTGATCCGGGTGACGGATCAGCCTTCTTTTGATGTCAGCCGCATGAAAGAGATCCGGGGAGTGGAGACAGGAAGCAATTCCATTGAATCCCGCCTGATAGCACTTGCTGCCTGGATGAGGGAGCAGTATGGCGCCACGATGATTCAGGCGTTAAAGACGGTACTTCCGGTAAAACAGAAGATGAAACAGAAAGAAGAACGCTGGATCCGTCTGTTGCTTGAAAAAGACGAAGCAGAAAATCAGCTGGAACTGTGCCGTAAAAAACATTATGTGGCCAGGCAGAGACTTCTCGAGGCACTGCTTGAGAATGATACGATCTCTTATACATTGGCAATGGATAAACTGCATCTGACAGCCAGTGTGATAAAGGCCATGGAGAATACAGGGATGATCCGGGTACAGGCTACGGAAGTGTATCGTAATCCCATCCGGACTACGGAATGTGAGCAGACAAAAGCACTACTGTCACCGGCACAGAGAGAAGTGGCGGATGGGATTCTGAACGGCTGGAGAGAAAACGATTTTCGCCCGGTGGTGATTCACGGGGTAACCGGGAGCGGAAAAACCCAGGTATATATGGAACTGATGGAAGAAGTGCTCAACCAGGGAAAGCAGGTGATCCTGTTGATCCCGGAGATTGCGCTGACTTATCAGACAGTGCAGCGTTTCTATCGGCGGTTCGGAGACAGAATTTCTGTTTTACATTCCCGGCTTTCTCCCGGCGAGCGCTCCGATCAGTTTGAACGGGCAAAAAAGGGGGAACTGCAGGTAATGATCGGACCGCGATCTGCACTGTTTACCCCGTTTCCGAATCTCGGGTTGATCGTGATCGACGAGGAACACGAAACTTCTTACCAGAGTGAGACGGTGCCCTGTTATCATGCCAGAGAGACTGCGATTGAGAGAGGCAATCTGGAACACTGTCCGGTGGTACTGGGAAGTGCCACACCATCGGTAGATGCGTATTATCAGGCACAGAACGGAACGTATCGGCTGTTTGAACTGAACAGCCGATATGAAAACAGGCAGATGCCGAAGGTTTATTCTGTAGATTTGAGGAAAGAATTAAAACAGGGGAACGGTCGATTCTGAGCAGTATTTTACAGGAAAAAATTGAAGAACGGTTAAAAAAGAAAGAGCAGATCATGTTGTTTTTGAATCGTCGCGGATATGCGGGATTTTTCTCCTGCCGTTCTTGTGGAACAGTGATGAAATGTCCCCACTGTGATGTTTCTCTGTCACAGCACCGGAACGGAAAACTGGTGTGCCACTATTGCGGGTATGAGACGAGACAACCACAGCAGTGTCCGGTGTGCGGATCACCCTATATCGGAGGATTTCGTGCGGGAACGCAGCAGATCGAAGAAATTATAAAAAAGAGGTTTCCACAGGCAAAGGTTTTGCGGATGGATCTGGATACAACCAGAAAAAAAGAAGGACATGCAAATATTCTGGCTGCATTTGCAAACCAGGAGGCAGATATCCTGATCGGTACGCAGATGATCGTCAAGGGACATGATTTTCCGAAAGTGACGCTGGTCGGAGTGCTGGCGGCGGATCTTTCACTGAATATCAGTGATTACCGGGCAAGTGAGCGGACTTTTCAGTTACTGACGCAGGCAGCGGGAAGAGCAGGAAGAGGAGAAAAGCCCGGAGAAGCGATTATCCAGACATATCAACCGGAACATTACAGTATTCAGGCGGCGATGCATCAGGATTACCGGGCATTTTATGAAGAGGAGATCGGTTATCGGAAACTTCTGGGTTATCCACCGGTATCCAATCTACTGGCGATCCATGGAAGCTGTGGTAATGAGGAACTGCTGGAGACAGGAATGCAATATATAAAAAAATTCCTGAACCGGGTGGACAGTCACGGACAGCTACAGATCATCGGACCAGCAGATGAAACCGTATCGAAGATCGCCGATATGTATCGAAAAGTAATTTATATAAAACAGGAGGATCACCAGCTGCTGCTGCGGGCAAAGAGCAGACTGGAACAATATATAGAAGTAAACAGCGGATTCAGGGAAATTCGGATCCAGCTGGATTTTAACCACTGACAGGAGGAAAAAGAATGGCAATCAGAAAAATCAGAACTATGGGAGACAGAATCCTGAACAAAGTCTGCAGACCGGTGGAAGAGATGACACCAAAGATTCAGGAACTGATAGAAGATATGCTGGAGACCATGTATGATGCTTATGGTGTGGGACTGGCGGCACCACAGGTGGGAATGTTAAAACGAATTGTTGTGATTGATGTCGGAGATGAGAATGGTCCGTATGTATTGATCAATCCGGTGATCAAAGAGACTTCCGGGGAACAGACAGGGGAAGAAGGATGTCTTTCGGTACCAGGCAAATCCGGTGTGGTGACAAGACCGAATGTAGTAACCGTAGAAGCACTGGATATTAACATGGAACCGTTTAGTCTGACAGGAGAAGGACTTCTGGCACGTGCAATCTGTCATGAATGTGAACATCTGGACGGTATCTTGTACGTGGAACACGTGGAAGGTGAGCTGCACGATGTGAATTACGAAGAAGAGGATGGAGAATAGATGAGAGTAGTATTTATGGGAACCCCGGATTTTTCTGTGGGGACTTTAAGAGAGCTGGCGAAGGCCGGTCATGAGATTGTCGGTGTGATCAGCCAGCCGGATAAACCAAAGGGCAGGGGAAAGAACCTGCAGCCCACACCGGTCAAAGAGGCGGCGATGGAACTGGGACTTCCGGTATATCAGCCCAAAAAAGTAAGAGATCCGGAATTTATCCAGGTGATGAGAGAACTGAATCCGGATGTGATCGTTGTGGTGGCGTTCGGACAGATAATTCCGAAAGAGATTCTGCATATGCCAAAATATGGATGTATTAACGTACACGCATCCCTGCTCCCGGCCTACCGTGGTGCGGCTCCGATTCAGTGGGCTGTGATTAACGGTGATAAAGAATCCGGTGTTACTATTATGCGGATGGATGAAGGTTTGGATACCGGAGATATGATCAATAAAGTGATTGTTCCGCTGAATGAAAAAGAGACTGGCGGCAGTCTGTTTGACCGTCTGAGTGAGTCAGGGGCCAAACTTCTGGTTGAGACACTTCCGATGCTGGAAGACGGCAGTGCCGTTTTTGAAAAACAACCGGAAGAGAGTACAACGCCATATGCAGCCATGATCAGTAAAAAAATGGGTGAGTTGGACTGGGCAAAATCAGCAACAGAACTGGAACGCCTGATTCGCGGACTGAATCCGTGGCCAAGTGCATTTTCCCATCTGAACGGAAAAACTTTGAAAATATGGGAAGCATCTGTGGAAGAAGAAAACGGTGAAAAAAAAGCACCGGGAACTGTACTGCAGGCAGATACAAAAGGATTCCGGATTCAGACCGGGGAGGGGATTCTGAAGATTGATACCCTGCAGCTGGAGGGGAAAAAACGAATGGATGCGCAGGCATTTTTACGTGGCTATACGGTGGAAGAAGGGATGATACTTCCCTGTTAGTATATCGTTTTTGAAAATAAATGCGCCATAGACTTGGCGGCGGATCCGATTGCACAGTTCTTGAAGCCTCAGCGTAGCCACTGCTGCGTCTGTGTTTTCAGAACTGTATACCGGTATAAATGATATACCGGTGAATCAGTGGAAATCGATGCCAACAGAAACAACCGGAGGAAAAAAACGTGGCAAATGGAACAGAACTTCGGGGAATCGCCCTGGAGATATTATTGGAAATTACACAGGAAAAAGAATACAGCCATCTGGCAATCCGAAATGCTCTGAATAAAGTTCAGTATCTTCCGAAACAGGACCGTGCATTTATCAACCGGCTTGTGGAGGGAACTCTGGAATATATGCTCCGGATCGATTATGTTCTGAATCAGTTTTCCAGTGTCAGAGTAAATAAGATGAAACCGGTGATCCGTAACATTCTTCGAAGCGGTGTTTATCAGCTTATGTTTATGGACAGCGTGCCGGACCCTGCAGCCTGCAATGAAGCGGTAAAACTGGCACAGAAAAAAGGATTTTACAGCCTGAAGGGATTTGTCAACGGCGTAATGCGTAACGTGGCAAGAAAAAAAGAAGAGATTATTTATCCGGATAAGAACAGGGATCCGGAGGAATATCTGTCGGTTTATTATTCAGTACCGCAGTGGCTGGTAAAACGATGGGTACAAACTTACGGAACAGAAACAACGGAATGTATGTTGAAAGATTTTCTGACGGATCATCCGCTGACAATCCGATGCCAGCTGTATCGGGTGGAGCCGGAACTGACGGTCAACAGTCTGAAAGGCCAGGGAGCAACGGTTGAACAGGCACCATATCTTCCGTATGCATTCTATCTGTCAGACTACAGCCATCTGGAAGGTCTTAAATCTTTTGTGATGGGACGATTTGTAGTGCAGGATGTAAGTTCAATGCTGGTAACGGAAGCAGCAGATCCGAAACCGGGAGATTATGTGATCGATCTTTGTGCAGCACCGGGAGGAAAGAGTCTTCATATTGCAGATAAGATGCAGGGACAGGGTATGTAGATGCAAGAGACCTTACAGATTATAAAGTGGGTCTCATTGAGGAAAATATTGAAAGAACACAGACACTGAATATTCGTGCGCACCGGAAAGATGCTACACTTTTAGATAAAGAATCCGTAGAAAAAGCAGATATTGTACTGGCAGACGTACCATGTTCCGGTCTTGGAGTTATTGGAAAGAAAACAGATATCAAGTACCGTACGGATGAAGATAAGATTCAGGAGCTGGCAGTGCTTCAGAAACAGATCCTTCACAATGCAGCTTCTTATGTAAAACCCGGCGGCATTCTGATTTACAGCACATGTACGATCACTTCGGAGGAAAATCAGAGCAATGTGGCATGGTTTACGGAGAATTACCCATTTGCACTGGAAAGTCTGGATCCGTATCTGTGTGAAGAACTGCACAGTGAAACCACCGCCCGGGGCTGGCTGCAGCTGCTTCCCGGAGTGCATAAGACAGATGGTTTCTTTCTGGCAAGGATGCGGAAAAAGTAAGAGAAGCACCGGATGGACAGCTCTGTAAGAAACCGATGCGGAAAAATGCTGAGAATACATCAGCGATAAAAAGAGGAAAAACAATGGAACAATTAGATATCAAATCGCTGTATGAAGAAGAACTGAAAGAAAAGATGATTTCTCTTGGAGAAAAGCCGTTCAAGGGGAAACAGCTGTATCAGTGGCTTCATCAGAAAGCAGCGGGAAGCTATGAGGAGATGACGAATCTGTCAGAAGGTCTGCGGAAAAAGCTGACAGAACAGGAACCACTGACACATCTGGAAGTTGTCGAAGTTCAGACTTCAAAGATTGACGGCACACAGAAGTATCTGTTTCAGCTGGCAGACGGTAACGTGATCGAGAGTGTATGGATGCAATACAAGCATGGCAATTCCGTATGCATTTCTTCTCAGGTTGGCTGTCGGATGGGATGCCGTTTCTGTGCATCACGATCGGTGGACTGACCAGAAACCTTCTGCCCTCCGAGATGCTGGATCAGGTCTACCGGATCCAGGAACTGACCGGGGAGCGTGTGTCGAATGTGGTTGTGATGGGAACGGGAGAGCCGTTGGATAATTATGATAATCTGATCCGATTTATCAGAATTCTGAGTGATGAAAAAGGACAGAATATCAGCCAGAGGAATCTTACGGTGTCAACCTGCGGGCTGGTACCGCGGATCCGACAACTGGCAGAGGAAGATCTGACAATTACACTGGCATTATCTCTTCATGCACCAAATGATGAAAAGAGAAAAGAACTGATGCCGATCGCCTATAAATATTCTTTGTCTGAGGTTCTTCCGGCATGCAAATACTATTTTGAAAAAACAGGAAGAAGACTGACGTTTGAATATAGCCTGGTGGGCGGAAAGAACGACAGTCAGGAAGATGCCAGACAGCTGGCAGGACTTGTACGCGGATTAAATTGTCATATTAATCTGATTCCGGTTAATCCGATAAAGGAACGGAATTTTGTACAGTCTGACAAAAAAGTAATAGAGAATTTCAAAAATAAACTTGAAAAATATCGAATTAATGTTACTATTAGAAGAGAAATGGGCAGGGATATCGATGGAGCCTGTGGTCAGCTGAGGAAAAAATACAGTGACCGGCAGGAAAATGCAACAAAAGACTCCGCCGAAGAAAAATAAAAGTGACTGTGAAGGTACTGAACAGTTACAAATAAAAAGACAAGGGAGAAGCTGGCATGAAGTCATTTTCTTTGACAGATGTAGGACAGGTCAGAAGTCAGAATCAGGATTATGTATATGCGTCCGAGCAGCCGATAGGAAATCTTCCAAATCTGTTTGTGCTTGCCGATGGAATGGGCGGGCATAATGCCGGAGATTTTGCCTCACGCTGTGCCGTTTCTGTAATCGAGGCATCAGTAAAAAAAGATATGAGTTTTAATCCTATAAAGATCATGCGTCATGCAATTGAGGAAGCGAATGAAAAGATTCATGAGCTGGCGAAAGCAGATGCAGGAAAAGCCGGCATGGGGACAACACTCGTGGCGGTGACCGTTGTGGGATATTATGCGTATGTGGCCAATGTGGGAGACAGTCGTCTGTATATTTCCGGTGAACAGGGTCTGGTGCAGATCACCAGAGACCATTCCTGGATCGCCGAGATGGTGATGCGGGGAGAACTCAGTAAAGAGGAAGCCCGGAATCATCCGGATAAAAACATTATCACTAGAGCATTAGGAGCGTCCGAAGAGGTGGATATCGATTTCTTCGATGTACAGCTGGAGGAAAAGAATCGGATTTTGCTGTGTTCAGACGGACTGAGTAATATGATAGCGGATGAACAGATCCAGGAGATCATTCAGAGCGCAGAAGATATCGAACAGTCCGGCAGACAACTGGTGGCAACTGCCAATACAAACGGGGGCAGAGATAATATATCAGTAATTCTAATCGAACCATTTACAAACGAGGTGAAAGAATGTTAAAAGAGGGAATGATTGTAGGAGAAAGATACGAGATCATCAGCAGAATCGGCAGCGGCGGCATGGCAGATGTCTACAAAGCAAAAGATCATAAGCTGAACCGTCTCGTAGCAGTGAAGGTAATGAAAGCGGAATTCAGCCAGGACAAAGGCTTTATTTCCAAATTCCGCAAGGAAGCACAGGCCGCAGCAGGTCTTGCGCATCCGAATGTGGTAAATGTCTATGATGTTGGGGAGGATAACGGCATTTACTATATTGTTATGGAGTTGGTACAGGGAATTACCCTGAAAGACTATATTACAAGAAAAGGAAAACTTTCCGTAAGAGAGGCAACGAGTATTGCGATTCAGGTTTCTCTTGGACTGGAGGCGGCACATAAGAGCAATATTGTGCACAGAGATGTAAAACCGCAGAATATTATCATATCTGTAGATGGTAAAGTAAAGCTGTCTGACTTTGGTATTGCGCGAGCAGCTTCTTCCAATACCATCAGTTCCAATGTGATGGGATCGGTACATTACAGTTCACCGGAACAGGTACGTGGTGGTTACAGTGATGCCAAGAGTGATATTTATTCGCTTGGTATTACCATGTATGAGATGGTAACGGGACATGTTCCATTTGACGGGGATACTACTGTTGCAATTGCAATCAAGCATCTGCAGGAAGAAATTGTATCACCCAGAAAATATGTACCGGATCTTCCATACAGTCTGGAACAGATCATTCTGAAATGTACACAGAAAAGCGTTGACCGCAGATATGAAAACATGTCAGAAGTGATCGAAGATCTGAAACATTCGCTGCTGGATCCGAATGGAAATTTTGTTGTAGTGACACCGCTGGCACAGCATGCACAGACGGTGATGCTTTCCAATGATGAACTGGAAGCCATCAGGGAAGGACGTTCAGGATATGCCACTCCTCAGAAAGATACGTATGAGGAAGAAGAGGATGATGACGAAGAAGAATATGATGACGAGTATGATGACGATGAGGAAGACGATGAGGATGGCGAAGTAAGTTCCAAACTGGAAAAAGCTATGACGATCGGCGGATTTATTATCGGTGCGATCATTATCTGTATTCTGATTTTCTTTATTGCACGGGCAGCAGGTCTGGTAAATATCGGCGGAACTGCAAAAAAAGATGACACTCAGCAGACAGAACAGGAAGAAATTGATGATACAGTAGATGAAAACGGACAGGTATCTGTACCGAAGCTGACCAGCATGACAGAAGAAAATGCGTTGAGTGTTCTGGAACAGCTTGGCTTAAAGGGAAATAAGACAGGAGAAAGTCAGTCTTCCGAATATAAAGCAGGAACCATTATGTCTCAGGAAACAGAGGCAGGAACAAAGGTAGATCAGGGAACGGTAATTAACTATGTTGTAAGTTCGGGAACAGACGCACCGAGTGTGCCGAGTGTAACCGGTAAATCGCAGAGTGAGGCAGAAGCTCTGATCAAAGCACTGGGTCTGAATACTGAGATTCAGCAGGATTACAGTGATACGGTAGCCATCGGAAAAGTTATCAGTGTAAATCCTTCCGAAGGAACAAAGGTAGACGCAGGATCCACCATTACGTTGGTTGTCAGTCTGGGGGAAGAGAACAAACAGGTAGAAGTACCGAATGTCATCGGACAGGATGAAGCAACAGCGAAGAAATCACTGAATGATCAGGGATTACAGGTAAATGTTGAGACAACTACAGATGCGTCCGGTAATGTGGCGGAAGGCTGTGTGGCAAATCAGAGTGTGGCAGCGGGAACTTCTGTAGACCCGGGATCTACTATTACGCTTCAGGTTTATCATGCGCCTGAGACAACAACTCTTCCGAATGAGGCACCTGCAGAGGGGGATACTTCCGGCAGTGATACCGGAAGCTGGACTTGTAATGTAAAACTGGATCAGCCATCTACGTATACCGGAGGACCGGTACAGCTGACTTTGGTGCAGAATGTCAATGGTCAGAACGTGGAGACTGTGATTCTGGACGGACAGACGATTACATTCCTTATACACTGGCAATTGCCGGTGCAGATGGGGTGGATACCGGAACCGTATATCTGCGGGAAATGGTAGACGGAGATTATGTAGAACGTGGACATTATTCTAATGTGCCGTTTAAACAGTCTTAAGAGGTATCTATGCAGGGAAAAATTATAAAAGGAATTGCCGGATTCTACTACGTGGACGTAGCAGAGTCCGGAATTTATGAATGTAAAGCAAAGGGAATCTTCAGAAAAGAGAAGAAAAAACCTCTGGTAGGAGATAATGTAGAGATTGAGGTTCTGGACGAAAAAGAAAAGATCGGAAACCTGATACAGATTCTTCCAAGAAAAAATGAACTGATCCGGCCGGCAGCGGCAAATGTGGATCAGGCACTTGTGATTTTGCAGTCCGTCAGCCGGATCCGAACTACCAGCTGCTGGACCGCTTTTTGATTGCAATGGAACAGCAGGAGATTCCAAGTATTATCTGTTTCAATAAAAAAGATCTGGCAGAGCAGAAAGAACTGGATCAGATGTATCAGATCTACAGTTCCTGTGGTTACCAGGTGCTGCTTACCAGTGCCGAACAGGAGAAAGGAATCAGCCGGATCCGTAAGATCCTGGAAGGAAAAACAACAGTGGTTGCAGGGCCATCCGGTGTGGGAAAATCATCGCTGACAAATCTCTTACAGGAAGAAGTCAGTATGGAGACAGGCGAGATCAGTAAAAAACTGAAACGTGGTCGTCATAGACCCGCCATGCACAGCTTCTGACAGTGGGAGAACACACTTATCTGATGGATACACCGGGATTCAGTTCTCTGTTTGTGGAGGGAATGGAAAAAGAGGAACTGCGGTTTCACTATCCGGAGTTTGCAGAATATGAAGGAAAATGCAGGTTTCAGGGATGCGTGCATGTTCATGAGCCGGAATGTGCGGTTAAACAGGCGGTGGAAAAAGGAAAAATTCAACAGACAGCGTTATGAAAATTATGTCAGCTTTATGAAGAGCTGAAAGAACAGGAAAAAAGGAGATATTAAGCGATGTATCAGTTATCACCATCTATATTGGCAGCAGATTTTAATTGTCTTGGAGAGCAGATCCGACAGGTGGAAGAAGCGGGAGTGGAATGGCTTCATATTGATGTGATGGATGGAGCATTTGTTCCGAGTATTTCCTTTGGGATGCCGGTGATCGCATCCATTCGGAAAAACAGTTCTCTGTTTTTTGATGTCCATCTGATGATCGAGGAGCCGGGAAGATATATTGAAGAATTCAAAAAAAGCGGAGCGGATATGCTGACCGTACACGTGGAAGCATGTAAGCATCTGGACAGCACATTACGGGAGATCCGTAAAGCCGGAATGAAAGTCGGTGTGGCGATCAATCCGGGGACACCGGTCAGTCAGCTGGAATGTGTGCTGGATCTGGTGGATATGGTACTGATCATGACAGTCAACCCTGGATTTGGTGGTCAGAGTTATATTGAAAGCTGTACCGGAAAAGTACAGAAATTGCGAAAAATGATCACGGAGGCAGGACTGGACGTGGATATTCAGGTAGATGGAGGAATCAACGAAAAGACCATCGATAAAGTACTGGATGCGGGTGCAATATTCTGGTTGCCGGATCTGCTGTCTTTGGCGGAAATATTGGAGAAAACGTCCGTTGCCTGAAAGAGAAAATGGAGAGCAGATAAAAAATGAAAACGCTGATTATCACAGGGGGCATGATCGAAGCAGATTTTGCTCTTTCCTTTATACAGGAGCTAAAAGCCGATTATATTCTCGGGGTAGACAAAGGGTTACAGTTTTGTTATGAATATGATATCCGTCCGGATTATATCGTGGGAGATTTTGACAGTCTTCCGGGAGAGATTCTGGAACGTTACCGGCAGGAGGGAGAGATCCCGATCCGTACCTACAATCCGGTAAAGGATGCGACAGATACAAAAATCGCACTGGATAAAGCCCTGGAAGAGGGCAGTACAGAGATCTGGATTCTGGGGGCAACGGGGACCAGGATCGATCACGTGGTCTGTAATCTGCAGATATTAAAGGAAGCATGGGAGAAAAAAGTACAGGTATGGATCGTGGACAGCAGAAATAAGATCGGTCTTCCGGTAGAAAAAACATTTTCTCTCAAAAAAGAAGAACAGTATGGTACCTATGTGTCTCTGTTCCCCATGGGTGAAACCGTGGAAGGACTGACACTTAAGGGCTTTAAATATCCGCTGGATCACTATCAGTTAAAAGACCGGGAAGGTCTGGGGGTAAGCAATGAGATCACAGCGGATGTGGCAGATGTCAGCTGGGAACAGGGTGTACTGTTGATGATACAAAGCAAAGACTGAAGTGACAAGGAGGATTTTACATGAACACACAGGAAAAGAAAGAAGCACTGGTTCAGGCGGTAGAAGAAATCGCCGGAAAAGAAGCAGCATACTGGGAAGGAAATCCGAAGATGCAGGAAACATTCCGGAACTGCTATGTAAGTACTGCAAAAACCACGACAAAATTTCTTGAGAGCGGAGAAGCGTATGTATTACCGGAGATATCGCAGCCATGTGGCTGAGAGATTCTTCCGCACAGGTCGTTCATTATCTGCCATATCTGAAAGAATATCCCATCTTAAAAGAGATGGTAAAAGGACTGATCGCCCGTCAGGCAAAGTATGTACATATTGATCCGTATGCCAATGCATTTAACGAAGAAGACAACGGAAACTGCTGGGAGAAAGATCTGACAAAATACAATCCGTGGAACTGGGAGAGAAAGTACGAGATCGACTCCCTGTGCTACCCGATCTGGCTGATCAAACAGTATGTGGAGAATTCAGGAGCAAGAGATGTCTTTACACCGGAAGTAAAACAGGCATTCCGCGACATTCTGGATGTATGGCAGACAGAGCAGTACCATGAGAACTCCGAGTATTCTTTCGTACGTCTCAACTGTCCGCCGTCTGATACCTTAAGTAACGATGGAAAGGGTGCACCGGTAGGTTATACCGGTATGACCTGGTCCGGATTCCGTCCGAGTGATGATGCGTGCAAGTATGGTTATCTGATTCCGTCCAATATGTTTGCAAGCGTAGTTCTGGATTATATGGCAGAATTTCTGGAGAAAGATTTCCAGGATCCACAGATGGCAAAAGAAGCAAAAGAGTTACAGGCGGAGATCCAGGAAGGTATCCGGAAATATGGTATTGTGGAAGATGAACTTCGGAAAGATTTATGCATACGAGACAGATGGTCTTGGCAACTACAATCTGATGGATGATGCCAACGTACCGAGTCTGTTATCCCTGCCATGGCTGGCATATTGTGGAAAAGAGGATCCGATTTATAAAAATACAAGAGCCTTTGTATTAAGTAAAAAGAATCCATATTATTTTGAGGGCGACTGCGCAAAAGGAATCGGAAGTCCGCACACACCGGATCAGTATATCTGGCACATCGCACTGACGATGCAGGGACTGACTTCTGATGACGAAGAAGAGAGAAAAGAACTGCTGGAAACCCTTCTGGCTACCGATGCAGACTGCAAAGTGATGCACGAAGGATTTGACTGTCAGGATCCGAAGAAATTTACCAGAGAATGGTTCGCATGGGCAAACTCATTGTTTGCATTATTTGCGCTTTCTATGAAAAAATAAAAGTAATGATATAAAATAAGAGAGGAACAGGTCAGGTGAGTATAATCAGAGCATACATAAGCAACGTTCAAACATATTTTTCCAGATTGGAACTGGCAAAAAAGATTCGTTTGATGTTGTTGCTGGTATCTCTGATTCCCCTGGCCTGTTTGTTTGTTGTTGTTTATCAGATCAGTTCTTCTATTATTCACAGCCAGACAAACGAACTGATCCAGGCAAATCTGGAGCAGTCGGCAAGCAATGTGGAAAGCTTCTGGCGAACCTGTGAGGGAATCATTCAGAGCATATATACGGATGACTTTTATCGGGAAGAAATGGAATGTATCAATAACTGGGACAATAATCAGTATAACGGTGCCAGGACGGCAATCTGCAAACGTCTCGAAAACATTACGGTGAGCAATCCGAGTATCATGGGAATCGCAATCATCGGAGAAAAATACGATGTATGTTTTTATGATGAGATAACGGTATCGAGTCAGAACAGTTATTGCTTTCCAATAGAAACTTACGGAAATGGACAGAAACTGAAAGAAATCACAAATAACAGAGAAATCAGATATTCATCCCTGGAACATCTCAGCAGTCGAGAATATGGAGCGGATGATGTGATCTATGTAAGTTCTCCGCTGGAAAGTGTCGATGAGGGAAGCACGGAACGACCGTATGGATATATTGTGATCTGCATCAAAGAAGAAGCTTTGCGCCGGGTCTATGAAAAAAGTAATACAGAGTCCAATCTGACGATGGTAGTTAACAACTATGGGGATCTGTTGTCTGTTTCTACCGGAAATGCAGAGAACATCAATCTTCCCGAAGAGACTGGTGTGTTTTCTGAGGATGATGTTTCTGAGATTAAGGAAGCAAATCTGACATCAGGTGTCGAAAAGAAGAAACTGGAAGAAGCATCCCTTTTGTATGTGAAAAATCAGAAATTGTTGGAAAGTAAAAACTTACTGGTCAGCAGTATTCAGCTGAAAGAAGGATGCGGGTATGTCATCAATGTACAGGATACGGATTATGCGTTAAGAAATTTTCGATACATGATCGGCATTATCGTCTGCTTTTGCGTGCTTGCAGGTATTGCCTGCCTTCTTCTGACACTTCGTTTCTCCGGTCAGGTGGATACATCGGTAAAACCGATTCTGCAGGCTATGGATCAGGCAAATCATGGGGATATGGAGGCAAGGATTGAAGTACGGGGCAACGATGAATTTACCAGGATTTCCGAACAGTTTAACTATATGATAGGGAAAATCCACCAGTCCAATGAACAGGAAAAAGAATCTCTGGTGCGCGTCAAGAATGCGGAAATCAAATCGCTGGAAGCACAGATCAACCCACATTTTCTGTATAATACGCTGGATGCCATCAACTGGGTAGCGCTGGACAATGAAGAATATACGATCAGTAAGATGCTCACGAGTCTTGCGGCAATTCTGCGGTACAGTATTCACAAAAGCAATGAGATCGTAGAGATACAGGATGAACTGGAGTATCTGAAAAGATATGTGTATCTGCAACAGCAGCGGTTTGATTATTCGTTTATCTGCACGATTGACGTGGAGGAGGGTCTGCGACATTACCGGATACATAAGCTGATGATCCAGCCACTTCTGGAAAACACACTGGTTCATGCATTTCCGGGAAATACGGGTATGGATGAGTCAATATCCGGATCGGACGTACGGGAAAAGAGGACATGCTGGAGATTGTTGTGGAAGATAATGGTGTCGGCATGAGTCAGGAACAGGTGGGGCTGTTTAATCATTTTGACTATCAGAAAGAAAAGATTGAGAGCAGTATCGGTGTGCGTAACGTGATCACCAGACTGAAACTTTATTACGGAGGACAGGGAAGCTTTCATGTGGAATCCTGGAAGGGAACAGAAAGAGAAGGAACCAGAATCACGATGAAGATTCCTTATGAAGTATAGAAACTCCCGGAGAACAGAAAGATTCCGAGAGTACATAAAAAATAAAGGAGGAACAGGCGATGCGGATAGTCATAGCGGAAGATGAACCAAAGTCCAGAGAAGGTTGATCCGTCTGATCCGGAGATTTACGGATTATGAGATCGCAGGTGTGGCGGAAAACGGTGAGGAAGGATACCGGATGGTGGAGAAGGAAAAACCGGATCTGGTACTTTCTGATATCAAGATGCCGGTACTTGACGGACTGGGCATGCTGCAGAAGATCAAGGAGGCAGACATTGAGGTGCAGGCTGTTTTGCTGACCGGATATTCTGAATTTGAGTATGCAAGAAGAGCATTGCAGCTGCAGGTAGTGGAGTATGTACTGAAACCGATGGACATTGATCAGTTCCTGGGTGTGCTCAAAAAAGTGGAAAGCCGGATCGCAAAACAGAAAGCGGAGCAGGTGACACCGGAGCGTCTGTTATGGAATTATATCAGCAGCAGTGAAGAACAGAGAGAACAGATCCGTCCGATGCTGGAAGAAAAGATTGGTGTAACGAAAGACACGCAGTTTACCATGTTGCTGATCCATCCGGACAGTATGGCGAATGAATCCTATGGTGAAATGAAAGAAGAACTGGAAAATCAGATGGAAGCTCTTTGTATGGAAAACTACTACATGCTGATCCGTCCGGGAGAGCAGGGAGGAATATATATCGTGCTGGTTGACACAGTACGAAATCGAACGTTAAAACGGCTCTTTGAACTGCGGATCCTGCCAAAGATCCAGAACATCACTCCATGTGTGGCAACCATGGATCGCTTTGTGGGTATTATGCAGCTACCGGATGTGATGAATGAACTTTCGGCACTGCTGAAACACACATTCTGTAGTGGACATGAAGTGATCATGACAGAAAAAATGGCACAGATGATGGAATATGAAAACCTGGATTATCCGACAGCATTGGAGAATGAGATGGTACGGGGAATTCGCAGTGGTAAGAAAGATAAGATTGCAGAATCCGGGGAAACATTTTCGAAGCAGGTGATCTTAAGTCAGGCAACACCGGAATGCATCCGCAATTATACACTGCGTTTTCTGATGGGAATCGCCCGTGTGGAAGGAGAAATGCGGGGAGATGACAATCAGGAAGAGGAACTGCGATATATGATGGAAAGCGTTCGAAGCAGTCATACCCAGAAAGAACTGCAGTATCAGTTTCAAAAAGTGGTGAAGCAGGCCATCGCCTGGAACGAAGAAACAGAAGAAAATATTACAGAAAATGGTATTGTGCTGAATGCGATCGCTTATATCCGGGAACACTATATGGAAGCGGTCGGTCTTCAGGATGTGGCACAGTGCTGTAACGTGAGTCCGGAATACCTCTCAAGGATTTTCAAGGAAGAGACAGGTGTGAAATTTGTGGATTTTCTGGCAAATTTCAGGATCAGTATGGGAAAAAGAATGCTTGCGACAGGAAATTATAAGGTGGCTGAAGTGGCAGAAGCCACAGGATTTAATGATCAGAAGTATTTTCAGAAAGTCTTTAAAAAGATCTGTGGAATCTCTCCGGCAGAATATAAAAAGGAGAACAGCCGATGAGGTTCAAAAAAATATTATATATACTTGCAGCAGTTACAATGGTTATATTTGTTGCACTGTATGCAGGATTTCTCCAGAGTAATCAGCAGGAAGCGACAGAGAAAGAAGAACGCCAGGTGATCCGTGTGCTTGCACCGTATCAGGGGAAGATGCAACAGCAGATCCTGAATAAGGTAGCCGCAGAATACAGCAGAGATGAGTCAAAACCTGAAATTGAGATGATCTATGTGCCGAAAGAGAATCTGGAAAAAGAGCTGTCTGTACGGAGAATGACAGGAGAAAATCAGGTGGATCTTGTTATATGCGAGAATACGATGGTACAGGGGATGATCGGTCAGGGACTTCTGAAAGAAGTACCGGTCAGTTGGGAAATGAAGGAAGATATTGTAGATGACAGGTTCTGGCAGGCACTGCAGCACGATGGAAAATACTATGGATACCCATTGACCTGTGATCCGTATGTGCTGTATTACAATGCAGATATGCTGGAAGAAAGAAACGTTGATGTGCCAACAAGCTGGAGTGAGCTGCTCCGGGCAGGATATAAGGTGAAAAAATCAGGAATTCAGAGTATCGGGATTGCAGGAAAACGGGAGACAGAACTCACTAATCTGTATTGGATCATGATGTACAGCAGCGGAGGCAATCTGAATACTGTGAGTGAAGAATTATGGGAAAAGTGTTTTCAGAATTTCAGGCAGCTGTCAGTGGGAGAACTGACTTCCAGATACGCGACGAATTTTACACAGGAGGATCTTGCGCAGGAATTTGCCGAAGGAAGGGTAACGATGATGATTAATCAGATGAGCGTTACCAGTATCTTAAAAAGTAATCAGACAAAATTTACGGTAGGCATGGCAGAAGTACCATATGATGAAGCCGGAGGAACCTTCTGGTTGGTGATGAAGTATGTGTGACAAAAGAGGCAGGAACAGGTGCAGTGTCTTTTGCACAATACCTGATAAAAAAGGAAATCTCAGAACGGATTAATGATACGATGGGAACATTGCAGGTATATACAGGAATTTCTTATAAGAAAAAGGGAAAAATCTATATGGAAGATACCAATAATTTATCTGCCAGGGCACGCCCCATGCTGTATTATCAATCCTGGTCGGATATCTGCGGAAAAATAGCGAGTGGTGTAAGCAGTGTTTTGAACAGTAAGCTGAGTGATGCATCGCTGGTAGCAGAAAAGACAAGAGATCAGATCCGGGTATCGATTATGTCAGATTCATGACTGTGAAGTTACTGAACAGCTATTCAAATTAAAAAGATCTTTTGGATATTATGACAAAAATAATACCAAGGGGTCTTTTTTTGTATGATTTTCAAACAACATCAAAAATTTACCCCATTGTTAAAAATTTTAAATATACAAAACGCACAACGGTTGATAATATAGAACCATCAAATGACAACAGAGTCAACAAAGAAAAGGAGCGAACAACATGAAAAAAAGACAGATTTTAAGTATCCTTCTTGCTTCGGCAATGGTAATGAGCATGACTGCATGTGGCGGTTCAAACTCTTCCTCTGACAGCAGCGACGCAAGCAGCACATCAAGCAGCAACACAAAATCAGATGACAGTTCATCAGGAGATAAAAAGAAAATCACAATCACATGGCGTGATGACGGAACAGATATCAATGTAAACCCAAACTATGTTGCTATGCAGGAAGCATATGAAAACTGGGATAAAAAAGATGAAGTTGAACTGGATTTCCAGCCAATCACAGCTTCCGAAGGTGATTACTTCACAAAAATCGCACTGCAGTTAGGGGATTCATCCACTTGTCCTGATCTGGTTTGTGAAGATACTTTCCAGCTGCCAAACGACGTAGCAGCCGGCTATCTGACAGATCTGAGTGATTACGTGAGCGACTGGGATACATGGAATGACGGAACCTTCTATGACAAGATGAAAGAAGTTGTTACAACAGACGGAAAAGTATATGGTATTCCATATTGTACAGATACCCGTGGACTGTGGTACAACAGAGAAATCCTGACAACAGCAGGCGTTATTGCTGAAGGAGAAGACTGGGCACCGAAGACATGGGATGACATCCTGGATGCATGTGCTAAGATTAAAGATAAATGCCCGGATATCGTACCGTTCTGGTGCAACTCCGGTGTAGCAACCGGTGAAGCAACTTCCATGCAGACATATGAGATGTTACTGTACGGAACAGGTGAAAGACTGATCACAGATGACGGAAAATGGATCACAGACAGCCAGGGAATCAAAGATTCACTGCAGTTTATCTCTGATATCTACTCAAACGGATATGGACCATCCCTGTCTCTGGTACTGAATGGTTCCGCATCTACAACATCTGCTCAGCAGTATATTCCAGAAGAAAAACTGGCTATCTCTCTGGATGGTATCTGGATCACAGGTAACTGGAAAGATACAGGAGCTTCTCCATATGAAAACTATGGCGAGAAGATGGGATGGGCTGCAATGCTACACAGAACGGTGACGGCGATGGAACCATCACAATGGCTGGTGGCTGGGCTTATTCTATCCCGGAAAACTCCGACAACAAAGATCTGACAATGGAATTCATTGAACAGCTGAATACATATGATGCATACAAAACATACATCATGCAGGCTGGTAACACTTCTGTAAGAACTGATATCGCTGAAGATGAAGATTATGCTTCTCAGCCTTTCATGGCGCAGGCAGCTGAGTTCCTGGATGTAGCAGCATTCAGACCACAGAATGACCAGTACTCAACAGTATCTACTTCTATCCAGCAGATGGTTGAAGCCGTAGCAAGTGGTGATACACCGGAAAATGCAATGAAACAGTATGCAACCAGTGTGGCAAATGCTGTTGGAGAAGAAAATACCACAAAACAGTAAGTAAGGATGACGGTGCGGGCTGCACATAGACCGGGCAGCCCGCATTTTTATACGAAAAAGTAATAAGAAAGTGCTTTCTCGTATAAGAATTGAGGCAAAAAAGAGTATGAAAAATAGGAGGAAAGGACCATGGCAAAACCGAATCGCGCAGCGATGATCAAAGATGAAGCTAAGAAGTCAATACTGCTTCTTCCAGCAGTGATTCTTCTGGTATGTTTCTTCATTGTTCCGATTATCCTGACAGTTTATTATTCATTTACAAACATGGCATTAACCGGAGCCAATGCGCAGAACTTCCAGTTCGTAGGCATTGACAACTATGTTAAGATTTTTAAAGATCAAACACACTGATCGCAATCAAGAATACACTGGTATTCCTGATCGGAAGCCTTGCAGGACAGAGTATCCTTGGTTTCATCATTGCTTATTTGATGAAGGGAAAAGCAAAAGCCTTCCGTAGTGTTGTAGGACCGTGTATCCTGGTCGGATGGGTTATGCCGGAAATCGTAGTATCTCTGGCTATGCTGGCATTCTTTGATATGTCCGGTACCATGAACACTATGCTGACAGCTGTCCATATGCCGGCAGTAGAATGGATCTATGCACACCCGATGGCCACAGTAGTCATCGCGAACGTATGGCATGGTACTGCATTCTCCATGATGAACTTCCAGTCTGCGCTGGATAATGTATCCGGTGATATCGAAGAGGCAGCACGTGTGGACGGTGCAACCCGCATCCAGACGCTGGTTCGTATCATCGTTCCTTGTATCAAAGACACCATCGCAACCAATACCATGCTGAATACCTTGTCTACTCTGGGTGTATTTGGTCTGATCTGGGCACTGACCGGTGGTGGTCCTGGTACCAAAACAACAACACTGTCTATCTACATGTACAATGCAGGTATGAAGAACTTCCAGTTAGGACAGGGTACAGCAATCGGTATGGTACTGCTGGCAGTCGGCGCTGTATGCAGTGTCATCTATACAAAAGTAGTTAAGAGCGAAGAATAAGAAAGGAGAAAGATAAGATGAGTGAGAGAGTAACAAAAGCGATTCATTATGCAATACTGACGATCATTGCAATTATCTTTGTCCTGCCTCTGGTATGGCTGATTCTTGCAGCATTTGACTTAAATGCAAGCCAGGCCTTAAAATGGCCGTCACAGTGGACACTCAGTAACTTTACATCAGTACTGACAAATACAGATAACCTGAGAGGATTTGGTGTAGGTCTTACGATTTCCCTGATTCAGTCTCTGATTGTTGTACTGGTATCCGGTCTGGCAGCGTATCCTCTGTCCAGATATCGTCTGACATTTAAAAAACAGTTTATGTATGTCATCCTGTTTATGACAGCACTGCCAATGATCGCTGTTATCGTTCCGGTATACAAAATGTTCCTGAACATCGGACTTCTGGACAGCATCCCGGGAGTAATCCTGTATCTGACAGCTTCTGCACTTCCATATGGAATCTGGCTGATGAAGAACTTTATGGATGGCGTTCCGGTAGAACTGGAAGAAGCAGCATGGGTAGACGGAGCTACTACCATGCAGTCTATCAGAAAGATTGTAGCACCACTGATGTTCCCTGGAATCTGTGTAGTGTTTATTTACACATTCTCCGGAAGCTGGGGTAACTTCTTTATCCCGTATATTCTGCTGAGTTCCAAAACAAAACTGCCTGCAGCTGTTATGCTGTATCAGTTCTTCGGTCAGCATGGAACGATCGCATACGGTCCGCTGGCTGCATACTCGATCATTTACGCACTGCCGTCAGTCCTGTTATATGTGTTGTCACAGAATTATATGTCTAAAGGATTTACCATGCAGGTGCCGCAAAAGGCTGATGCCGTTGTTACACTAAAAGAATAAGTAAGGTACCAAGCCATCACCGGATGCAGAGGGTACACGGTTTGTATGTTACGTGTTACAGGTTCACTGGTAATATCGCGAAGTGTGTTAATGGAAACGGAGTGAACAGTAACTATCACATACGGGCTGTGTGTCCGGCATTCAAAGATGGCTTTCTTTTTTGGAGAAGATATGGTATTATGAGGTAAATACAGTTACTTTGACTATTTTGAAAATATTGGGGGGAAAGTGACTGCATAATGGGTTTTACAAGGAGGTAGCAAAAATGATATTGCTAAAAGAAAGAATCGGTAAAATGCTGGAATATCTGCAGGAACAGGTATATCCGAAGCAGGTTGCGATTCCAAGTTACAAGATGATCCGCACAGATGAGAGATGTCTGGATGTAAACAATCTGGATACCTCATCCTGGACAGAGATTACCAACCAGGAATTGTGGGGCGGACACAGAGAATACTACTGGTTTGAGACCGTAGTGACAATTCCGGAAGAATTTGACGGAGAGTGTGTAGTGTATGAACTGAAAACCGGAAAAGAAGGAGAGTGGGATGCAACGAATCCACAGTTTTCCATCTTTGTAAACGGTGTGAGAGTACAGGGGCTTGATGTCAACCACAGAGAAATCATTTGGCAGAGCCTGCCAAAGCAGGAGACACCTATCGCATTGTTCTTTCCGCATTTACCGGAGACCAGAACTTCAGTCTGAAGATGAACTCCAGCCTGAAAGTACTGGATCGTAAGACTGAGAAATATTACTATGACCTGGAAGTTCCGTACCAGAGTGCCAGACTGCTGAACACGGAAGATCAGGCATATATTACGATTATTCAGGCACTGAACGAATCTCTGAATCTGCTGGATATGAGAAAAGAAGGTTCCAAAGAGTATTATCAAAGCCTGGAAAAAGCACAGGAGTACATCACAAAAGAATTTTATGAGAAATATTGTGACGGTGAGAAAAGCCCGATCATCTACTGTGTAGGACATACACACATTGACTGTGCATGGCTGTGGACTCTGCGTGTGACAGAAGACAAGGCAGTCCGAAGCTTTTCTACCGTACTGGAACTGATGAAAGAATATCCGGAATATGTATTTATGTCCAGCCAGCCACAGCTGTACAAATATGTGAAGAAAAATGCTCCGGATGTTTATGAACAGATCAAAGAAAGAGTCAAAGAAGGACGCTGGGAGCCGGACGGTGGTATGTTCGTAGAGGCAGACTGTAATATCGCTTCCGGTGAAGCACTGGTTCGCCAGTTTGTACACGGACAGAGATTCTTCAAAGAAGAGTTCGGCGTGGACAATGAGATCCTGTGGCTTCCTGACGTATTCGGTTATTCCGCAGCACTTCCGCAGATTCTGCAGAAATGTGGAATTCCGTATTTCATGACAACAAAGATCAGCTGGAACGAGTTTAACAAGATGCCGTATGATACATTCGAATGGGAAGGTATCGACGGAAGCCGTGTACTGACACATTTTGTTCCGACCCGTGACTATAATAAGGCAGCAGTAGAGGGTGGTACAGAGACAGAACACTTTACCACTTATAACGGATATATCAATCCGAGCCAGATGAAGGGTGCATGGGCACGATACAGCCAGAAATATCTGAACGAAGAAGTACTTTGCAGCTTCGGCTTCGGAGATGGTGGCGGCGGTCCAACCAAAGATATGCTGGAGAATCAGAGACGTCTGGCAAAAGGTCTCCCGGGTATGCCGAGAACCAAGATGTCTACCGCAAAAGAATTCTTCCATGTGCTGGACAAACATGTAACCGGAAAAAAATATCTGCCGACTTGGGTGGGCGAGCTGTATCTGGAATACCACAGAGGTACTTATACTTCTATGGCAAGAAACAAAAAGTTCAATCGGAAAGCAGAATTTGCATATCAGAACGAAGAAATGTACGCAATGCTGGATGCACAGACCGCAGGCGGTGCATATCCGGAAAAAGAGCTGCATGAGGCTGGGAGGTCATTCTGCGTAACCAGTTCCACGATATTCTGCCGGGATCTTCGATCAAAGAAGTATATGATGATTCCAAAGCAGAGTACGAAGGCATCTTTGCAGAGAACAAAGCGCTGACCGATGCAACACTGGCACATATCGCAGCAGGTGTAAAAGCACCGAAGCATTCTCTGGTTGTATATAACCCGAACAGTGCAGCAGCGTATGATCTGGTAACCTTTACTGTTCCGAAAGGAATGGGAGAACCTGCAGTTTACGATGGAGAGACAAACTGGCTGTTCAGAAAACCGCAGACGGCGCATATGTATTCTTTGCAGCAGGCGTACCAGGAAAAGGATATAAGACTTATACCGTGAAAGAAGAAGCAGCAGATACCACACCGACGATGGAAGTATCCACCAAAGTGATGGAAAATGAATTCTTCAAGGTAGAATATAATGAAAAAGGTCAGTTTGCGAAGATCTATGATAAGAAAGCAGAACGAGATGTACTGAAACCGGGTGAAGCCGGTAACGTGATCGTAAGTTACGAAGACCGTCCGCACAACTATGATGCATGGGATGTAAACAATTATTATACAGAAAAATTCTGGGATATCGATCAGGTATCTGCGATGGAAGTAGTGGAAAATGGTCCGGTAAGAGCCTGCGTAAAAGTAGAGCGTAAATATCTGGATTCCACGATCACACAGTTTATTTATCTGTATCATGACATTCCAAGAATCGATATCAAGAATGTAATTGACTGGAAAGAGCATCAGATCTTTGTGAAAGACTACTTCCCGATCGATGTACATACCAACGAAGCTACATTTGATATCCAGTATGGTAACGTAAAACGTGATACCCATGACAATACTTCCTGGGATTTTGCAAAATTTGAAGTCTGCCACCATAAATGGATGGATGTGTCCGAGGATGGCTACGGTGTCAGTATGTTAAATGACTGCAAGTATGGTGTTGGTGTCCGCAATGGTGTGATCGGTATGTCCATGCTGAAATCTGCTATTCATCCGAATCCGGAAGCTGATAAAGAACTGCATGAATTTACTTATTCTATTTATCCACATCAGGGCGGCTGGCGAGAAGCCGGTACGGTAAAACAGGCTTACCAGATCAATAACCCTCTGACCTACAGTTGGAAAGAGAATGAAGGAGGAACACTTGCTCCGGAATATTCTCTGGTTTCCTCTGATCAGGATAATGCAGTGATCGAGGTTGTGAAAAAAGCGGAAGATTCGGATGCTGTCATCGTTCGTCTGTACGAGTGCTATAACAGAAGAACTCCGGTGACACTAATTTTCGGTAAGGAATTGACATCTGTTGTCGAGTGTAATATGATGGAGGAAGGAGCAGATCCTGTAGAGTTTACAGGAAATCAGGCGACTTTCGAGATGAAACCTTATGAGATTAAGACGTTGAAGGTTACGTTTTAAAAAAGGCGGGATTCCAGTCTGAGGTTTCGGAAACTGAATAGATTTTTGGTAGTAACCGGGGACTCCCAGTGTGTATGTTTTGCTTTTCCCCTTGCACTGGGAGGTCACCCGGCTATTATATTTTATTAAGATAGTTTTTTGGGACACAGGGGACGCCGTCAGCCCACCCCATCCTCCACCAACCACCCGCAGACCCTGGCAGCTGGTGGAGGATGGGGTGGGCTGACGGCTGGGTGTTCAAAGGGGGAAGGATGCTGGTATGGGGAGGGGATTCAAATGGGGAGAAAAGAAAACTGCCTGTGTGGGGGAAATATGGATAGACTTATGGTGTTGTGTAAATGGCGCTTATTGTGGCACTCGATGCGATTGCGAAGAGCAAAAGGCTATAAAATAAAGGAAATTTAGGAAAGAGGTATATAGTATGAAGTTAGGTATCGTTGGGCTTCCGAATGTGGGAAAGAGTACCTTGTTTAACTCACTGACAAAGGCAGGGCTGAGTCTGCCAATTATCCGTTCTGTACGATCGATCCGAATGTGGGTATTGTGGCAGTACCGGATGAGAGACTGAAATTACTGGGTGATTTTTATCATTCCAAGAAGGTGACTCCAGCGGTGATCGAGTTTGTAGATATCGCAGGTCTGGTTAAGGGTGCTTCCAAAGGAGAAGGTCTTGGAAACCAGTTTCTGGCAAATATTCGTGAGGTGGATGCAATCGTTCATGTGGTTCGGTGCTTTGAGGATTCAAATGTTATCCATGTAGACGGAAAAATTGATCCGGTACGTGATATTGAGACAATCAACCTGGAGCTGATCTTCTCGGATCTGGAGATTCTGGAGAGAAGAATTGCTAAGACAACCAAGGCAGCCAGAATGGATAAGACAGCAGCGAAAGAGCTGGAACTGCAGCAGAGAATCAAAGCACATCTGGAAGACGGAAAACCGGCGATTACCCTGGAAACAGAAAACGAAGACGAAGAGGCATGGCTGCAGGAGTATAATCTGCTGACAGCAAAACCGGTTATCTTTGCAGCAAATGTTTCGGAGGATGATCTGGCAGACGATGGTGCTTCAAACCCGCATGTACAGGCTGTCCGGGAACTGGCAAAAGAGCAGAACAGTGGTGTGTTTGTTATCTGTGCGGAGATTGAACAGGAGATCGCCGAGCTGGAAGATGATGAGAAAAAAATGTTCCTGGATGATCTGGGAATTCAGGAATCCGGTCTGGAAAAACTGATAAAAGCAAGTTATGAACTGCTGGGACTGATGAGTTATCTGACTGCCGGTGAGGATGAGACACGTGCATGGACGATTAAAGTGGGAACAAAGGCACCGCAGGCAGCCGGAAAGATTCATACCGACTTTGAGAGAGGATTTATCAAGGCAGAAGTTGTCAACTATAAAGACCTTCTGGAGTCCGGTTCTTATGCCGGAGCAAGAGAAAAAGGCCTGGTCCGCATGGAAGGAAAAGAGTATGTGGTAAAAGACGGAGATGTAATTCTATTCCGTTTCAATGTATAAGTGAATAAACAGAAAAAAATACAGGCAACTGTTCGATAGGCAATATCCCGCGATGGTACTGAGCAGTTACAAATGCAGAAAAATGAGGAAAAGTTAAGCTTTTCCTCATTTTTTTTCCAAAATTTCCCCTTGTATTCTTTCTACATTTGGTTTAGAATAAAGAGCATAAGTGGTAGAAAGTGGAGAAAAGTGGTGCGAAAGGGAGAGTGTGTGGCAGCCGATTCCAGAAAGCACCTGAAATAAAAGGTTGGGGAGAACCGTTTATTTCATGATTCCGGGGAATTCCCCGGCACTCAAAGAGGGTAGATTCTATGTTCATGGGAGAATACAGTCATACAATTGACGCAAAAGGAAGATTGATCATTCCGTCTAAGTTTCGCGAAGAACTGGGAGATGAATTCGTGTTAACAAAGGGTTTAGACGGCTGCCTTTCTATTTATCCTATGGAACAGTGGAAGATCTTTGAGAAGAAACTGGAAGCTTTACCGCTTACAAACAAAAATGCGAGAAAATTTTCACGATTCTTTGTGGCAGGTGCGACAACATGTGAACTGGATCGACAGGGGAGAATCCTGGTACCGGCAACGTTACGGGAATTTGCAGGTCTGGAGAAAGATGTGGTACTCACCGGTAATCTGAACCGGATCGAAGTTTGGAGCAAGGCGAAGTGGAGTGAAAATAATGACTATGATGATATGGATGCGATTGCAGAAGATATGCAGGAGATGGGAATTATCATCTAGATCCGGTGGAAAAAGGAGTAAGAGTGTTAGATGGAGTTTAAACACAAATCGGTATTACTGAAAGAGACCATAGACAATCTGAATGTGAAGCCGGACGGCATCTATGTTGACGGAACTTTGGGAGGGGCAGGACATGCCTCGGAAGTATGCAAATTATTATCTGCCACGGGGAGATTAATAGGAATAGACCAGGACGATGCGGCAATACAGGCGGCGAGTGAACGACTGCGGGACTATCAGGACCGCACGATGATCATTCGCAGTAATTATTGCCACATGGTCCCGGAATTAAAGAAAAGGGGAATCAACTCTGTTGATGGTATTGTGCTGGATTTGGGAGTATCTTCCTATCAGCTGGATCATGCAGAACGCGGTTTTACGTACCGGGAGGATGTGCCTCTGGATATGCGTATGGATCAGCGGCAGACCAAAACTGCGGAAGATATCGTAAATACTTACAGCGAGAGTGAACTGTACAGGATTATTCGTGACTATGGAGAGGACAAGTTTGCAAAAAATATTGCAAAACATATCTGTCTGGCAAGACAGGAGACACCGATTCATACCACAGGAGAATTAACGGAGATTATAAAAAGAGCCATTCCGATGAAAGTCCGGGCAACGGGCGGACATCCTTCCAAGAGAACATTTCAGGCGCTCAGGATTGAACTGAATCATGAGCTTGACGTTCTGCGTGATTCGCTGGATGGAATGATTGACTTTTTAAATGACGGAGGAAGGATCTGCATTATTACCTTCCATTCTCTGGAAGACCGTATCGTAAAGACGATTTTCCGAAGAAATGAAAATCCATGTACCTGTCCGCCGAACTTTCCTGTGTGTGTATGCGGAAAAGTATCCAAGGGCAGAGTGATAACAAGAAAACCGATTCTTCCATCTGAGGAAGAACTGGAGTGGAACAGTCGCTCACAGAGTGCAAAATTGCGGGTATTTGAACGTCAGATATCCGAAGCTAAGTAAGGAGACAGCAACAATGGCCAGAAAGCAAAACAGAAGGGTAAATTCCAGATCGGAACGAACAGTGGAACAGTATGTGATAGATGGTAATACTGTCCGCAAGATTCAGGCCATACCACAGGAAGAACCGGAAGTGAGACCGGTTCGTCGGACAACTTCCAGAAATCGGGCAAGAACCAGAGCGATGAGCCGCGGTTATGTAATGTTTCTGGCAGTGGTATCAGCGGCAGCTCTGTTTATGTGTGTCCGTTATTTGCAGATGAAGTCTGCGATCACGACACAGACAAAGGAGATTGCCACTGCAGAGTCAGAACTGAGTCAGCTGAAAGCAGACAATGATGCATTATACAACAGTGTCATTTCATCAGTGGATCTGGAAAAGATAAAAGATAAGGCGATGAACGAACTGGGGATGACTTATCCGCAGGAAGATCAGATTTATCAGTTTGATACTGCAGGAAACAGTTATGTACGTCAGTATAAAGATGTACCTGATACGACAAAATAAGGTGGTTGCGTGCAAAGAAAGAGAAGAAAGAAAAGGGGGAATCCCCTTTTAACAAGAAAGATAAATAGTAAGATGCGTATGAAGCTGGTATGGCTGTTTGGAATGGTCGTACTGGCTTTCGTAGGTTTAGGTATACGAATCACAGTGATCAATGCCAGCCAGGGAAATCAGTACAGCAAACAGGTATTAAGTCAGTCGCAGCAAAAGTACGACAGCCGTGTGATTCCGTTCAAACGTGGAGATATCACAGACAGAAACGGGGTAGTACTGGCGACCAGTGAGAAAGTATATAAAGTTATTCTGGACTGCAAAGTAGTCAACACAAAAGAAGAATATGTAGAACCAACCATAAAAGCGCTGGTTGATGTGATGGGGCTTGATGAAGAAACTGTTCGAAAGAAACTGGAAGATGAGACCACAAAAGACAGTCAGTATCAGATTCTGCAAAGCAATGTTTCTATCAACCAGAAGAAAGCATTTGAAGATTATACCGATGTATCCGGCGAAGAAGCAAAAGAAAAACTGACAAAAGAAGAAATTGCAGAGCGTTCGAACATCAAAGGGGTATGGTTTGAGGAAGATTATCGGAGAGTATATCCTCTGAATTCCACAGCCAGTCATCTGGTTGGATTTACGTATACGGGAAACAGCGCGGACTGGGGAATCGAAGGCTATTATTCCAGTACTCTGAACGGAGTTAACGGAAGACAGTTCGGATATTACAACTCAGATGCTGATGTAGAACAGAATATTATCGATCCGATTAACGGCAACAGTGTGGAATCAACTATTGATCTTAATATTCAGCAGGTAGTAGAAAAATATATCAGCAATTTTATGGATGGTATGGCAAATGGTCCGAGAGGGGCCGAAGGAGCGGCAAATGTAGGTGTCATTGTTGCGAATCCGAAAAATGGTGAGATTCTTGCCATGGCGACGGATAATCCGTATGATCTGAACAATCCAAGAGATCTTACTTCCTATTATTCGCAAGATGAGATCAATGGGATGGATAATGATACGATGCTGGAGAATCTTTACGGTATCTGGAAAAATTATTGCATCAGCGATGCTTTTGAACCGGGATCGACGGTAAAACCGCTGACCATTGGTGCAGCATTGGATGCGGATGTGGTGCAGCCATCGGATACGTTTGTCTGCGACGGTTACCAGATGTTTGGCGGGACCAGAATCAGATGTTCTATCTATCCGGGAGCACATGGAACGGAAACCCTGTCAGATCTGATCAAGCATTCCTGTAACGATGGCTGATGCAAATCGGCGCTCTTCTGGGACCGGAGGAATTCCTGAAGTACCAGAAAATATTTAATTTCGGTGCTACTACGGGTATTGATCTTCCGGGAGAAGCAACAGGTATACTTCACACCGAAGAAAGTCTTTCATCGGGAAGTACCGAACTTGCCAGTGCTTCCTTCGGACAGGGATATACCTGTACGATGATTCAGGAGATTGCGGCAATCTGTTCTGTGATCAATGGTGGATATTATTATCAGCCACATGTGGTCAGTAAAATATTGAACGAGGACGGTGATGTGATCAAAGATGTGCAGCCTGTAGTAACAAAACAGACTGTATCCAGTGATGTATCAGCACTGATCCGCCAGTATATGGGGACTGTTATGGAGTCTGATGGTACCGGAGCAGCAGCGAAGGTAGACGGTTACAGTATGGGCGGGAAAACAGGAACTGCACAGAAATATCCCCGTGAGGAAAAAAAATATCTGGTATCATTTATCGGTTTCGCACCGCTGGATGATCCGCAGGTGGTTGTGTATGTGGTTGTTGACGAACCAAATACAGAATATCAGGCAGACAGCCTGTATGCACAGTATATTTATAAAGGTGTTATGACAGAGATTCTTCCGTATCTGAATATTTTCCAGGATGAAGAGGTAACGGATAAAGCAAATGCAAAGATGACTTATCTGGAAAATCTGATCAATCAGCAGGCAGAGTCCAACAGACAGTCTGACAGCACCGATGATACAACAACGGCTGCACCGCCGGAGGATGACAGTGAAACCAAGCTTGACAATAAGCAGGAGAGTGAAGGTATCACTGATGAAGAAGCGGCCATACAAAGTGGAAATTAAGTAAAAACAGGAATACGAATAACCTCGCAGAAGTGACCATACATTAAATGGAAAGCTTCTGCGGGGTTTTTATGGTGAAAAATAAAACATTTCATAAGAAAAAAACGCTGGTGGTTTTTCTGGGATGTATGCTTATGCTGACAGCTTTGATAGGGCGATTGGTCAATCTGATGGTAGTACAGTCGGAATATTATGCGAAAAAAGCCGATGATCTGCACGAAAGAGAGCGTAAGATCAAGGCCGCGAGAGGGCGAATTCTCGATGCGAACGGAGTTGTACTGGCAGATAATAAAACAGTTTGTACGATATCCGTGATTCACAGCCAGATCCAAGAACCGGAAAAGGTAATTGCGATGCTGACAAAAGAGTTGGGAATCGATGAGGCGGAAGCACGAAAACGGGTGAATAAAATATCCTCGATCGAAAGAGTAAAAACAAATGTGGAAAAAGAAGTGGGGGATAAGATCCGGGAATATCAGTTTGCCGGCGTAAAAGTGGACGAGGATTTTCGAAGATTTTATCCGTATGGCGGGCTTGCTTCCCGGGTACTTGGATTTACCGGAGGAGATAATCAGGGAATCATCGGACTGGAAGTAAAATACGAAGAAGTGTTAAAAGGAATCAACGGGACAATTCTTACAACAACGGATGCCCGAGGAATCGAGCAAAATGGAATCGGGGAAAAACGAAAGGAACCGGTAGAGGGATTCGATCTCTGTATCAGTCTGGATTATAATATGCAGATGTATGCCCAACAGGAGGCTGAACGTGTGATGGAACAAAAAGAAGCGGAGAAAGTATCGGTTCTTCTGCTTAATCCTCAAAACGGCGAAATCTATGCCTGTGTAAATGTACCGGAATTTGATCTGAATGATCCGTACACACTGCCGGAGTCTGTGAGTGTATCAGACCGTAAGGAACGGACGGATGCGCTAAATCGGATGTGGCGAAATACCTGTATCAATGACACGTATGAACCAGGGTCTACATTTAAAATTATCACGCATCAGCAGGCTTGAAGCCGGTGTGGTAACGTTGCAGGATCAGTTTTCCTGTCCTGGCTTTCGGGTGGTGGAAGATCGGCGGATTCACTGTGCAAGAAGAACCGGACATGGAGCACAGACTTTTGTACAGGGAATTGAAAATTCCTGTAATCCGGTTTTTATTGATGTGGCATTACGGCTGGGTGTGGAAAAATATTACGATTATTTTCAAAAATTCGGTTTATTGGAAAAAACAGGTATTGATCTGCCGGGGGAAGCGGGAACCATTATGCATAAAAAAGAAAATATCGGACAGGTGGAACTGGCAACTATCGCATTCGGTCAGTCATTCCAGATTACTCCTCTGCAGCTGGCAACGACAGCCGCCTCTCTGATCAACGGTGGGGAGAGAATCACACCCCATTTCGGAGTAAAGGTGCAAAACCGGGATGGAAAGGTCATAAAAACGTATTCATATGAGAAAAAAAAGAAAATTCTTTCGGGGCAGACATCGGAGAAAATGCGCTATGCTCTGGAAATGGTAGTGAAAGAGGGTGGAGGAAAAACGGGCAGGTGGAAGGATATCGGATCGGCGGGAAAACAGCTACTTCTCAGACATTGCCCAGAAGTGCCAACCGGTATATTTCCTCTTTTCTCGGTTTTGCTCCGGCCGATGATCCGGTGATCCTCGGGGTCTGTATCATCTATAATCCGCAGGGAATCTATTATGGCGGAACAATAGCAGCCCCGGTGATGAAAACGATTTTTGAGAATGTGCTGCCGTATCTGGGAATAGATAAAACAGCAGTCGTGACAGAGGAGAGCAAAACAGAATGACAGAATCACGGAATTTTCGGAAGCATTTGTGTGAAGCGTGTGGAATAACGGTTGATGAATAGAGGGAAAAGTATTATACTTAGAGCGTAAAAAAACTGAACAGAAAAATGTTCATAATGTACGAGGTGAAGTATGGATTTTAAAATTGTGATACCGGTGATTATTTCTTTTGTGATCAGTGTGATTCTGGCACCAGTGATTATTCCGTTTCTGCGGAGACTGAAAGCATCCCAGACGGAACGTACCGACGGTGTGAAGTCCCATCTTTCCAAGGCGGGAACTCCGACCATGGGTGGTCTGATCTTTCTGATTGCAGTAACAGTGACATCTTTGCTTTATATAAAAGATTATCCGAAGATCATTCCGATCTTATTTCTTACGCTGGGATTTGGTCTGATCGGATTTCTGGATGATTATCTGAAGGTTGTGCTGAAACGCTCCGATGGACTGCTTCCGGCACAGAAGATGGCAGGCCAGATCGTGGTAACTGCAATTTTTGCTTTTTATCTGATTCGCTTTACTGACGTTAAACTGACACTGCTGGTACCTTTCAGTCATGGATATTACTGGAATATCGGCTGGGTGGCAGTACCGCTTTTATTTGTAGCGGTGATCGGTACGGTAAACGGTGTCAACTTTACAGATGGTCTGGATGGTCTGGCATCCAGCGTAACCGTAATGGTGGCAACATTCTTTACGGTAGTGGCAGTGGGAACACAAAGCGGTATTGAACCGATTACCTGTGCGGTTGTCGGCGCACTGATGGGATTTTTGCTGTTCAATGTATTTCCGGCGAAAGTATTTATGGGAGATACCGGCTCACTGGCACTGGGAGGATTTGTTGCAGGTACTGCTTACATGTTGCAGATGCCGCTGTTTCTGATTCTGGTAGGCCTTATTTATCTGATTGAGGTGGCATCTGTTATTATACAGGTTACGTATTTTAAAAGACCGGAGGAAAGAGATTCTTTAAGATGGCACCGATCCACCATCATTTTGAATTGTGTGGATGGTCTGAGACAAGAGTTGTGGCAGTTTTCTCCATTATCACAGCAATCCTGTGTATGATTGGTCTGCTGGCACTCTAAGCACATTGAAAGAACGGGGAGAGAACCATGAAGTTAGAAGGAAAACGTGTATTAGTATTTGGCGCCGGTATCAGCGGTATCGGTGCAGCGGATCTGCTCTGTAAAGTGGGAGCTTGTCCGGTGATTTATGATGGAAACGACAAACAGGATCCGGAGGCGATCAAAGCCAGACTGGAACAGCCGGAGAATGTGGATATTATTCTCGGAGAACTGTCTGAAGAGGCGAGAAAAACACTGGATCTGGTAGTGATGAGTCCTGGAGTTCCGACGGATCTTCCGATTGTGAAGACACTTCGCACACAGGGACTTCCGATCTGGGGTGAGGTAGAACTTGCTTATCAGATGGGTAAAGGAAAAGTCCTGGCGATCACAGGAACCAACGGAAAGACAACGACAACTGCCATGCTTGGAAAAATCATGAGTGATTATCTGGATAGTGTCTATGTGGTTGGAAATATTGGAACACCGTATACTTCTGTAGCTCTGGACACAAAAGAAGAGACTGTGACAGTGGCGGAAATCAGCAGCTTCCAGTTAGAGACCATCCAGGACTTCCAGCCTGCAGTCAGTGCAATTTTGAATATCACAGAGGATCATCTGAACCGTCATCATACGATGGAAGAATATATCCGTGTGAAAGAACTGATCACCGGTAACCAGACCAAAGATCAGGTCTGTGTACTGAATTATGAAGATGAGGTGCTGAGAACTTTCGGGGAAAGTGGACAGGTGAAAGCAAAAGTTGTCTATTTTTCCAGCCTCAGAGAACTTCCACAGGGTATTTTCCTGAGAGGAAAAGAGATTGTTTTAAGAGCCGGAGAAAAAGAATTCGTGATCACGACCACAGACCGCCTGAAGATCCTTGGCCGACATAACCACGAAAATACAATGGCGGCAGCAGCCATGGCATATTATGCAGGTGTTCCGGTGGAAAATATCAAAAAAAGTGTGGAAAACTTTGTGGCAGTAGAGCACCGGATCGAATATGTGACAGAGAAAAACGGAGTGGTATATTATAACGATTCCAAAGGAACCAACCCGGATGCGGCTATCAAAGGAATCCAGGCCATGGACCGTCCGACACTGCTGATCGGTGGAGGATATGACAAACAGTCTTCTTACGACGAGTGGATCGAAGCTTTTGACGGAAAAGTCCGTTTCCTGGTGCTGATCGGTCAGACGAGAGAAAAGATCGAAGAGACCGCCCACAAGTGTGGATTTATGAATACGATTCTGGCTGATAATCTGGAAGAAGCCGTAAAGATCTGTGCCGAAAAAGCAAACAAAGGCGATGCGGTTCTCTTATCACCGGCATGTGCAAGCTGGGGACAGTTCGACAACTACGAACAGCGTGGTCGGATGTTCAAAGAATATGTATACGCCCTGCCGGAGGCAGATGCGTAACGAGAGCCGGAGGGTATGGAGCCTTCAGGTGGAAGAAGGAGGAATCGTACAGGAAGTATTGAGAAAACAGGCAGGTTTCACAAAAAAAGAAATCAGCCGTGCAAAATTCCTTCCTGACGGAATCCGGAAAAATGGTACCCGGTGCAGAGTCACAGAAAAAACTCTGCCCGGTGATATCATAGAGATCCTGTTGGAGACGGAAACACAGACTTCCGCTCATCTGGCAGTCAATACAGAGGTCCTGGATATTCTTTACGAAGACCAGGACCTTTTAGCTGTCAACAAACCGGCAGGTGTGGTCACTCACCCTCAGGGCGGCCACTATGAAGACACTCTGGCAAACCAGGTAAGTGCCTACTATGCTTTTCGGCAGGAGTCCCACACCGTCCGCCCCATCGGCCGCCTGGACAAAGACACATCTGGCATCGTTCTCTTCGCCAAAAACCAGACCGCAGCCGCCAGACTGCAAAAACAGAGAGAGCGGGGAGAATTACAGAAAACCTATCTTGCCGTGACAGAGATTTCTGTAAAATGGAACGATGATATCAAAAAACATAAGAAAGACGTCGAAGAGAAAAACAAAGTGGAAAAATTCCCCGGATGGAGTGAAATCATCCGGCGGATGGAAGAATACGAGACAACGGCAGATCCGGACGGATGGACTCGAATCGACACTCCAATGGCTCCTGATCCTGAAAACCGTCTGCGCATGATTCCTACCCCTCTCGGAAAACCCGCCAGAACCCTCTATAAATCCCTCTGGACCGGCAAAGCAACCAATGCTTCGCCCTCCACCTGGAAACCGGCAGAACCCACCAAATCCGCCTCCACATGGCAACCTTGAAGTGCCTCTGCTCGGCGATCCCCTTTACGGCGGAGATCAGACCCAACTCCACCGGGCAGCTCTTCACGCCTACGGAGTCACCCTGTATCAACCCTACACCGGCGAAAAACTCCATCTGACAGCTCCCATCCCGGAAGATATCCGAAACCTGGATCTGGGGTAAAAATACATTTTGGCTTGTATGTCTCGGGATTTTGACATATTCATGTCAAAACACCTCGCGGGACAGTGGCTACTGAATAGTTACTATTTTTCTTAGATAAACTTATACAAATATCTAAGATAGTAAAAGCAAAACCAATAATTTGAAAAGATTAAAATAATTTAAATCATCAAATTATAATCAAAGAAACAGTAAAAAATCAAAGCCAGATTCCACATTAGGCGCGGAATCTGGCTTTCCCCTTCCAAACAACAGCAAAAAACAACGGAATCCAGGAGCAGGCAGCACTTTGTGGGCGTTTAGGGCAAGCTTTGAGATCCGGCGCTTACGCAGGCTTTCGCGAGGGTCAGTTGACCCTCGTGAATATAGCCGAAGTTAGCGACTAGCTCAAAGTTGCCCTGCCCACGCTGCCAGCCCCTGGATTCCGGTGTTTTTTGCGTCCGGCGTAAGGAAAAAATCAAACTATTTAGTCCAGTTTAATCTCCTTCCACAACTTACTGTAATAATCCTGCGTCCCCCGGTCCAATGACCTGAAAATCTCACAATTATCCAGCACATCACTGGGAGGAAACAGTGCCGGATCCTCCGTATACTTTGCAGGCAGAATCTCAGCCAGCTTTTTATTCGGCGTTCCATAATGATTATACTCAAAACTGATCTTTGAAATATCCACCCGAAGCAGATAATTCAGGAACTTTTCCGCATTTTCCGTATTCTTACAATCCTTTGTGACTGCCCAGGAATCTACCCAAACGTTGGATCCTTCTTTCGGAACCACATAAGCCAGATCGTCATTATACTCTGTTGCATAAGGAGCTTCTCCGGAATAGACCAGTGCGATAGCAGCATTTTCAGCGATCATTTCGTCACGTGCGGAATCCAGCAGATACGCCTGTACCATCAGTCGCTGTTCAATTAAAATCTTTTCCGCCTCATCCAGTTCATCCGAATTATCCGTATTAATGGAATACCCAAGCATCTTCAGCGCAGGAACGAAGGAATCCCGGACACTGTTTTCCATGATAATCTGGCCACTGTATTTTGAATTAAAAAGAATATCCCAGGAATCCACCTTTTCATCCACCAGACGTGTGTTATAAAGAATACCCAGTGTACCCCAGTAATGAGGAATCGTATATTTGTTTTCAGGGTCAAATGTCTTCGAAAATTCCCAGAGATGTTCGTCTACATTGGCAGCATTCGGAATATTGTCAAAGTTGATCGGAAGAAGTTCATCTTCTGTACGAAGCTTTTCCAGAATATAATCGGAAGAACAGATCACATCATAGTCCACAATATCTGCCTTATATTTCATATACATTTCTTCCGGGGACTGATACTCTTCATACAGGATCTTGATGCCGGTTTCTTTCTCAAAAGAATCGATGATGGAAGGATCCAGATAATCTCCGTAGTTAAAAACAACCAAAGAATTATTTTTGTTATAGCCGCACCCGCCAAGAAGAAAAAGGGATCCGGAAAGTACAGATGCTATCAGTAATTTATGTTTCATATTCATGAGTCTCTTTTTACACCTCCATACTGTTTTTTCTTCCGGATAAGAAGTTAAAGAGCAGCAGCAGAACAAGAATCAGCAGAAACAGGAGCGTGGAAAGTGCATACATTTCCGGCTGGATTCCACGTTTCACTTCAGAATATACCATCGTAGAGATGGTGTTAATCCCAGGACCTCTGGTAAAATAGGTGATCACAAAATCATCCATCGACATTGTGGCTGCCATCAGAAAACCGGACATGATGCCCGGCATCAGTTCCGGCCAGCAGACTTTGAAAAAGGCATACAGCGGGGTGGCTCCAAGATCAAGTGCAGCCTCATATGCATTTTTATTGAGAGTCCGAAGACGGGGCAGGACATTTAAAATCACATACGGAACACCGAATGTCACATGTCCGATAAATACAGAGGTAAATCCCAATTTGATAAAACGGATAAATAACAGTGTCAGAGACAATGCAGTAACAATCTCGGCATTTAACATCGGGATATTGGTAGCTCCCAGCATGATAGAGTAATTTCGCTTTTTCATTGCGCTGATGCCGATGGCACCAACCACACCGATGATGGTGGCTGCCAGTGCAGAGCCGAAAGCAAGTGTCAGGGTGGTGGTGAAGGCATCCATGATCCGACTGTTATCAAAAAGGTTTGCATACCATTGAAAAGTAAATCCACGCCAGGCAACTCTGGCCTTGGATTTGTTAAAAGAAAGTACAACCAGAACGATGATCGGCAGATACAACAACAGAAAGATAAATGCCATATACAGCCGTTTGACCCATGTTTTTACCATATGTTAGTTCCTCCTTCTGATTTATCAAAGACGGACATCAGCCCCATACTTATCAGAGTAAATACCAGCAGTACAAAGGAAAGCCCGCTGCCCAGATTCCAGTTAAAATTGTAGGTAAATTCCTGTTCAATGATATTTCCGATCAGTAAGGTATTGGATCCACCCAGAATGTTTGAAATAACAAAGGAAGTCATGGACGGAACAAATACCATCGTGATCCCGCTGATGACTCCGGGAAGAGACAGCGGGAAAATGATTTTTCGCAGAATGGTAAAATAGCTGGCGCCCAGATCCTTTCCGGCTTCCACAACATCGTCTCCGATGGAAGAAAGAGAATTATAAATCGGAAGGATCATAAATGGCAGAAAATCATAAACCATACCAATTAAAACTGCCTGGAAGGTATAAATAATATGCACTTTCGGAAGATGCAGGAAGCCAAGCAGAGTATTTAATACGCCGTTATTAGAGAGAATCAGCTGCCAAGCCATGGTTCGGAGCAGAAAGTTCATCCACATCGGAAGAATAAAAAGAAAAATGATGAAATTACTTTTCTTCAGATTCAAACTGCATAGCACCAGTCCCAGCGGGTAAGCGAGGATAAAACAGATCAAAGTCGTAAGAAACGCCATTTTAAGAGAAGTCCACAGAGACTTCAGATGTACAGGTTCTGTAATGGCGAGAACATTTGCCAGAGTAAAACCACCGTCTGCGCCGGTAAAGGCGTAATAGAGAACCAGTCCCAGCGGATCAGGGTAAATCCGATGATCCACAGAATATAGGGAAAAGCAAACCAGGTTTTTTTAGGACTATTCATTAATATCCACCGCCTTTTCATCCTCAGATTCCGGTTTATGCATGATCTGAATATTGAACGGTTTGACAAAAATCCCCACTTCACTGTCTGCCGGATACATATCCGTGCTGTGTACCAGCCATTCAAAATTATTGGCCAGAACAGTCATCTCATAATGTACGCCTTTGAAGATGACGGAAGTCACACGGCCTTTGATAATACCGACTTCCGGTTTCACCAGTTCTACATCTTCCGGACGGATGACTACGTCTACCGGGTTATTAGTTCCGAAGCCCTCATCCACACATAAGAATTTGGCACCGAGAATTTCCACCAGACGATCCTGGATCATGGTACCGCCTAAAAGGTTACTGTCACCGATAAAATCGGCAACGAAAGCGTTTTGTGGCTCGTTGTAGATATCTTCCGGCGTACCGATCTGCTGGATATAACCGCCGTTCATAACCACAATAGTATCGGACATGGTGAGAGCTTCTTCCTGATCGTGGGTAACGTAGACAAATGTGATTCCCAGCTCATTTTTCAGACGGATCAGTTCGTACTGCATGTCCTGGCGCATCTTGAGATCCAGAGCACCCAGGGGCTCGTCGAGAAGAAGCACTTTCGGTTCATTGACAATGGCACGGGCAATGGCGATTCTCTGTTGCTGACCACCGCTCAAAGCATCGATTTTACGCTTTTCATAGCCATCCAGATTCACCAGTTTCAGTGCATATTTGATCTTGTCATCAATATAGGCTTTGCTTTTCTTTTTTATCCTGAGACCGAAGGCAATGTTTTCTGCCACATTCATATTCGGGAAGAGGGCGTATTTCTGAAATACGGTATTTAACTGGCGTTTATTCGGAGCCAGCTGTGTGATGTTTTTTCCGTCAAAGATAACACTTCCCTCATCCGGAAATAAAAAACCGCCGATGATTCGAAGCGTTGTAGTTTTACCACAGCCGGACGGACCGAGAAGGGTGAGAAATTCGTTCTCGCGGATATAGAGATTCAGATCGTCGAGAATCTTTTCACCGTCAAAGATTTTGGTAATATGCTGTAAATCTATTAATCGATTGCTCATACTATCTCCTTTTTATCATCAGAAATTTGGCGGGGAGGAGATCCACAGGATCGTAGCACCCCATTTTCCGGCTTCCAGCCAGTGTTCCTGGCCGGCAGGAAAATAAAACGTTTCTCCTTTTTGTACGCGGTAGGTTTTCTTACCCAGCGTAAGAAGGACACTTCCTTCCAGTACATAGCCCATTTCCTCACCAGCATGAGGGGGTTCCACACAGGAACGCCCCCGGGGGGCAAGGGTCATGCGGATGGGTTCCATCTGATTTTTCTGCGCGTTTGGAACAAGCCATTCAATCTGGTGTCCAAGTTCAGGATCATCTTTCAGAAAATAATCTTCTTCCCGAAAGACAATCTGTTCCGGTGTGTCATCTGTAAAAAATTCCTGAAGGCTGCTGCCGAGACACTGCAGGATATCCGCGAGGGTACTGATGGATGGTGAGGTAAGGTTTCGCTCAACCTGGGAGATGAATCCTTTGGTAAGCTCAGCCCGGTCTGCCAGTTCCTGTTGGGTCAGTCCATTCTGTGTCCGCAGACTTTTCAGTTTTGTTCCAATGTCCATAAAAACTCCTTTAAAAAGCACACGAAAATCCCGATTATCAGCCATGTGGCAGGTAAAAAGCCTCGTTTTACCGATAATCGGGAAAGTATCGTATTACTAAATTCTGTGTTTACTATTATTAAAATCAATTATAAAAAAAAAAACGATATTTGTCAATGGAAATTTATTAAAAAAGTACTGAATATTTTTGCGATTCATAGACTGAAAAAAAAGCGTGTAAAATCTATGAAAAAAGTACAAAAAGAAGGGAAGGAAGATGAGCTTCTGATCCTTTTCGTAGCGATATTGACACTGGCCGGATTATTTTTTTTATATAGTACAGGTACATATAATGGAAAAGTAAAGTTTGGGGATGCAGGATACTATCTGAAAAAGCAGTTATTTGCCAGTGTGCTGGGCATGATTGCTTTTTGGGTGATGGCACGGATCGATTATCATCGGGTGGCGGCTTTTGCCACGGTACTGTATCTGTGTTCCATCGCGTTGTCTACGGCTGTCTTATTTGTAGGAAGATCCTATAATGGGTCAAAACGCTGGCTGGCACTGGGACCATTGTCATTTCAGCCGGCGGAATTTGCAAAAGCAGCGGTAATACTGTTTCTGTCATTCAGGATCAGCAACCGGAAGAAAAAGACAGACAGTCCCTGGTTTATGCTCCAGACGATGGCGGCGCTGTTACCGATTGTCGGGCTGGTGGGAACAAATAATCTGAGTACGGCGATTATTATTCTTGGTATCGGCGTGATTCTGATCTTTGTGGCACACCCGAGGTATCTGCCTTTTCTTGGAATAGGAGCCGCGGGGATTGGATTTGTCGCGATTTTTTTGAGTATGGAAAGTTATCGGCTCGAACGCCTTGCCATCTGGAGGGATCCGGAAAAATATGAAAAAGGGTTTCAGACGATCCAGGGCTTGTATGCGATCGGAAGTGGGGGAATCTTCGGGCGTGGGATGGGAAACAGTCTGCAAAAATTGGGATTTGTACCCGAAGCACAAAATGATATGATTTTTTCCATCATCTGTGAGGAAACAGGACTGTTTGGAGCTATACTGGTTATCCTTCTGTTTGGAGGCCTGATCTGGAGACTCATGGTGGCAGCAGTTCGGCAGAGGATCTGCTGGGAGACTGATAGGCGCCGGAATCATGGGCCATATTGCACTCCAGGTAATCCTGAATATTGCTGTTGTTACAAATACGATTCCCAATACCGGGATTACGTTGCCGTTTATCAGTTATGGAGGAACATCTTGTATTGTTTTGATGGGAGAGATGGGGCTTGCATTGTCAGTCACCAGATATTCCCGTGCTGCATAGAATAAG
>ENA-OQIO01000081-OQIO01000081.1-human-gut-metagenome-genome-assembly--contig:-NODE-81-length-43457-cov-3.499331_pt1 | contig 43457 bp, 44 predicted proteins | sample MGYA00242573_ERZ504737 | MGnify/ENA primary metagenome ERZ504737 (study PRJEB26092, sample SAMD00036203) | human gut metagenome | host: Homo sapiens | study: EMG produced TPA metagenomics assembly of...
TATTCTTTCCTGAGAAGTGCTATCTCACGTACCCATCTCTCATTATCTTTGAGTGCTTTCAAAGCATGTTTCATACGCTTTAGAGCGTGTCTGAAAAAGGCTTTCTGCAAGATGTGCGTCACAATTTGTGGGATATTTTGCCCGAATGAGCGCCGTAGCGGGCTACGGCAACTGAATTCGGGTGAAATATCCCGCAAAGTGGGGCGTGCAGATTGCGGGAATGATTTTTCAGACACACTCTAGTAACCAGAGTGCGAAAGACATGGAAGATATCTGCATATGATACGGCGTTCGCTTTGTCGCTTTAAATTATTTATGTATAAAAGTGCCGTATGAATTGACTTTTCAAATCATATCCTTTAAAATAGTAAATTATGAAATCATGTAACTGTTCCGTATTTTCACAGTTACGAATAATGTTACCTGAAAGGATGCAAAAACCACTATGAAAACTATCGGTTTTATCGGTCTCGGACTGATTGGCGGATCAATTGCCAAGGCCATCCGAAAATACCATGAAGACTACCGACTTCTTGCTTATGATCAGGATCGGGAAACACTTGCTGCAGCAGTAAGCAGCAATATGATCGATGCTGTATGCGAAGAACATGATGAACGTTTCAGGAGCTGCGATTATATTTTCCTGTGTGCTCCTGTAGAATTTAATGTAAAATATCTTGAGTATTTCAAAGACAATATCGGTCCTGATACGATCCTCACAGATGTTGGAAGTGTCAAGGGCATTATCCATAAAGAAGTAGAACGTCTTGGAATGGAATCCCGTTTTATCGGAGGTCATCCAATGGCCGGTTCTGAGAAGACCGGATTCGAAGCTTCCAGTGACCGTCTGATTGAGAATGCTTACTATATTATTACTCCGGGCGGTGAAGTTGCACTGGAACGCCTGACAGATTTCACAGAGATGATCTCTTCCCTTGGTGCGATCCCGATGGTCCTTACAAGTGAAGAACACGATTTCATCACTGCCGGAGTCAGCCATCTGCCTCATATTATCGCTTCTGCACTGGTAAATCTTGTCAATATGCTGGACAGCGATCAGGAATATATGAAAACGATTGCAGCCGGAGGTTTCCGTGATATCACACGTATTGCTTCTTCTTCTCCAATTATGTGGGAGCAGATCTGTGTGGAAAATAATCAGAATATCTCCAATGTTCTGGATGACTACATCCGCCTGCTGGTTCAGATCAAATGTTTTGTGGATAACAAGGACTCCAGGAGTCTGTATCAGATGTTTGCAAGTTCCAGGGATTACCGTGATTCTATTGATGTGGTAGACAATGGTCTGCTGAAAAAGGCTTATGTCCTGTATCTTGATATTGCGGATGAGGCCGGCGGTATTGCTACGATTGCCACTATCCTTGCGATGGAGAAGATCAGCATTAAAAATATCGGTATCATTCACAACCGTGAATTCGAGGAAGGTGTCCTCAAAATTGAATTCTACGACGGAATCTCTATGGAAAAGGGTGCCGCACTCCTTAAAAAAAGAAATTATATTGTCTACGAACGCTAAACAGATCACCCTTTGACATTCATTTCAAAAATATTTTGTCAAAAGCAGATTGCTATAAATAGCTGCAGGGAAATACAGAAATATTATAAAAACAGGCAGGAATCAAACATGGAAATAAAAAAACAGACAAACCTCAGAGGAGAACTCACTGTACCCGGAGATAAATCCATTTCCCATCGTGCAGTTATGTTCGGTTCTCTTGCACAGGGTACTACAAAGATCACACATTTTCTTGAGGGAGCTGACTGTCTCTCTACAATCTCCTGTTTCCGGAAAATGGGAATCGATATTGAAAGAAATGCTTCCGAAATCCTCGTTCATGGAAAGGGACTTCACGGACTCAGTGCTCCGTCTGAAACTCTGGATGTGGGAAACAGCGGGACTACCACAAGACTGATCTCCGGAATTCTGGCAGGACAGTCTTTTACCAGCGAATTAAACGGCGACGCTCCATTCAGTCCCGTCCAATGAAAAGGATTATGACTCCTCTTCTGTCTATGGGCGCTGATATCGTAAGTCTGAGGGGCAATGGATGCGCACCTTTGCGTATTACAGGAAAGCCTTTACATGCCGCTCATTATCAGTCACCGGTTGCTTCCGCACAGGTAAAATCCTGCGTGCTTCTGGCTGGTATGTATGCAGATGGGATTACCAGCGTTACTGAGCCGGTACTTTCCAGAAATCATACGGAAATCATGCTGAATTATTTCGGCGCAAATGTAAATTCCCAGGGAACAACTGCTTCTATTGAACCGGAGCCTGTGCTGAACGGACGCGAGATTAAAGTTCCCGGAGATATTTCTTCTGCTGCTTACTTTATCGCAGCAGGGCTTCTTACTCCCGGAAGTGAGATTCTTCTTAAAAATGTAGGCATTAATCCAACCAGAGACGGAATGCTTCGCATATGCAAGGCTATGGGGGCTGATATTACTCTGCTGAATGCAAGTACAGAGGGTGAGCCTACCGCTGACCTGCTGATCCGCACAAGCAGTCTTCACGGAACCACTGTTGAGGGTGAGATCATCCCCACACTGATCGATGAAATCCCGATGATCGCTGTAATGGCAGCTTTTGCAGAGGGACTACTGTTATCAGGGACGCACAGGAGCTGAAGGTAAAAGAATCCGACCGTATCGCAGTGGTAACAGAAGGGCTGAAACGCATGGGAGCTGATATTCAGCCGACTGATGACGGAATGATCATCCATGGAGGAAAGCCACTTCATGGTGCCGAGATCAATTCTTATCTTGATCACCGTATTGCCATGTCCTTTGCTGTTGCAGGTACAATTTGTGACGGTACACTTACTATCAAAGATGGGGACTGCGTTAAAATTTCCTATCCGGAATTCTATGAAGATCTGTACTCTCTCGGAAAATAGCAACTGTCATTTATAATTATGCTGCTGTCAACATATCATTTTTTTATGTTTGTTGACAGCAGCATAATTTTTACTGTTCACCGGTAATATCCCGCAAAATGTTTTTTATCCTGCATATCTTTTGTCTTTCTGTACATACTTTTCATAACAAAGCATAATTTGCAATTCCTGTTTAAGGTATCTTCATACTCTCTCAGATTGTATTTTTATAGATACTTGATAAATTTTATCCAAAATAGCCTTTTCTTTTTCCGATAAATCGGTTATAATATGAATCGTCAGAAGATTGTTATTATTTTAACATTATTCGATTTGTTTTACTATAGCAGGATTTCACACTCTGATGGGCTGGATTAAGATGCATTATTTATGAGGATTGCTATAAACACTGATATTATAATTTTCACGGTGAGTATACCATACAGGTATACAGCCAGAGAGGAGCTAACATTTATGAAAATCTTATTTTACGGCACAAAAAACTACGACGAAGAATTTTTCGAGAAGCTTCTTCCTTCCTATCCGGGAATTACAATTAAATTTACTGAAGCAAATATTCACGAAGAAACTGCTTCCCTTGCAAAAGGATATGAGGCAATCTGCGCTTTTGTAAACGCTGATCTGAGCACTCCTGTTATCGAAGAGCTGAATGCTCAGGGTGTAAAACTGATCCTTATGCGCTGCGCAGGATATAACAATGTAGATCTGGAAACTGCTCACAAATTCGGAATGAAGGTTCTGCGTGTTCCGGGATATTCTCCGGAAGCTGTGGCCGAGCATGCAATGGCACTTGCGCTGACCGCAAACCGCCACACACATAAAGCATACATCAAATGCCGCGAAAACAACTTCTCTTTAAGTGGTCTTATGGACTTAATTTCTATCAGAAAACTGCCGGAATCATTGGTACCGGAAAAATTGGTCAGGCAATGGCAAAAATCTGCAAAGGTTTTGGTATGAGAGTTATCGCTTACGATCTTTTCCCGAATAAGAACCTGGATTATCTGGAATATGTATCTCTGGATGAGCTTCTGGCAACCAGTGATCTCATCAGTCTTCACTGCCCGCTTACAGAAGAAACCAAACACATCATCAATGAAGAAACTATCGCCAAAATGAAAGATGGTGTAATTCTTGTAAACACTTCCCGCGGCGGCCTGATCAAGACAGAGGACCTGATCTCCGGAATCCGTGATCATAAGTTCTTTGCAGTAGGACTGGATGTTTATGAAGAAGAAACTGATTTCGTATTCGAGGATATGTCCGAGCGTATTCTGCAGAGCTCCATTACCCAGCGTCTGCTCTCCTTCCCGAATGTAGTGATGACTTCTCATCAGGGATTCTTTACAAAAGAAGCACTGACTAACATTGCCGAGACTACTCTCGAAAATGCGAAAGCATTTATGGATGGGAACGAACTGAAGAACGAGGTTCTTTCCTGATAATTACAGAAATATGATCAGGGGGCTGTCGCAATAATAATTCCAGCGACAGCCCCCTTGTGATTATTTCTCAGTTTTCGTTTTAGTTTCTGATTTCGTTGTATCTGCAGAATCTGATGTTTCAGTTTTATCCGCAGATTTTTTTGCAGAAGAATCTGAAGTTTCTGCTTTATCTGTATTTTCCGTTTTATCTGTAGTTTCTGTTGCATCTGTAGTATCTGTAATGTCAGCGGTTTCTTCCTCCGGCTCATCAATCTGTTTCATATCCTCGTCAGAAGTATCTGCATCCATTTCATTCAGCTCTTCTTCTGTCAGCGGTTCAAGATCATCCTGATAAATTTCCTTATTTGTAATATCATCTTCTGACTTCTTCCCACATCCGGCAAGACCGATGGATGCCAGAAGCATTCCTGTAATCATAAAGTATTTTATTTTTTTCATTTTAATCATCCTTTCGTCTGTTCCACATAACACAAATGGTGTTTCATTTTCAGATAATATTTATTCTGCTGTTCTCAATCTGCCTGCCAAATCTTTTATTTCCTGTATGATATCTTCTCTGTCTCTGACCGGCACTTTGTCTGTACGGTTTACATATACAGTCCCCAGACTGTCACAGCTCATCTGACGAAGCAGCATCTCTGCCGTACTTTCCGCTTTTTCTCTGGGTCCGATACTTCCTGCTGTCAGCAGAACTGCTCCTGTTTTCTTCTTAGGAACAGGTTCTTCTTTACGGATATATCTTGCACTGAAATAGGTCTGCAGTCTGCTCATCACAGCAAGAAGCATTCCCGTAACCTCCTCAAAATATACAGGAGATGCCATAATAATATGGTCACATTCTTCAATGTACGAAAGAACCTCCTGCCATTCATCTTTGACTGCGCATCCTGCATGGTCAAAACACCATCTGCAGTCTATACACGGTCGGATATCTGCCCTGTAGGCATTAACCACCTTAAAATCCCCTCCAAGATTTTCCTGCAGAGTCCGGATCATATATGCAGTTTCACCGTTCTTTCGCGGTGAACCGTTGAATATCAATGTTTTCATCTTTATTTTTCCTCATATTCTTTCCTGAGAAGTGCTATCTCACGTACCCATCTCTCATTATCTTTGAGTGCTTTCAAAGCATGTTTCATACGCTTTAGAGCGTGTCTGAAAAAGGCTTTCTGCAAGATGTGCGTCACAATTTTGTGGGATATTTTGCCCGAATGAGGGCGCGTAGCGGGCTACGGCAACTGAATTCGGGTGAAATATCCCGCAAAGTGGGGCGTGCAGATTGCGGGAATGATTTTTCAGACACGCTCTAGGATAACACATCTCATTCTTTGTCTGTAATATTTATGTAACCTTTTGTCATGGTATTATAACAAAAATACGGTTTTATGAAAAGACTTATTTCTTGACGATTCTGTGAATTCTCTATATACTTTGAATATATCCTATAGCAATTACGATTTATTTTTTGTTAATTCTGATCATCTGTTCAGATATTTTAACCGCCCGGTCTCTTTAATATTTTTTTAAATAATATCTCTAATCTATTATAAATGAAAGCGAGAACTATACATATGAGCCTACAATCCAACAAGCAAAGCCAGACAAAATCTTCTTCAGCACGCAGGAAAGACATCTACAAAAAATCAAAATACTATCAGGAAAAAAGGCAAAAATTGCTGATTGCAACAGGTATCGGTATCTTTGTTCTGGTTTTTATACTTATTCTGGCAGGTATCCGCGGATGCAGCAACTATATGAGTTCCAGACAGGCAGCAGCCAAAAAAACCGTTTCCATGAACGCTTCTAAGGACAACAGCCAGAAAGCATCCTCAGATTCTCAGAACACGGATTCCTCCAATGCTACAGTATCTTCTCCTGTTTCTCTGACACTCAGTGTTGTCGGTGACTGCACGCTTGGCACAGATGAAACTTTTGATTATGATACCAGCTTAAATGCTTATTATGAAAATTACAGTGCAGATTATTTCCTGCAGAATGTAAAAGATATTTTTTCCGCAGATGATCTGACTATTGCGAATTTTGAGGGAACACTCACCGATTCTGATGAACGGGAGGATAAAACATTTGCATTTAAAGCACCTGCATCCTATGCCTCTATTCTGACAAACGGATCTGTAGAAGCCGTAAATACCGCTAACAATCACAGTCATGATTACGGTGATCAGAGTTTCGATGATACTCTGGCAGCACTGGATGATGCAGGAATCGTTCATTTCGGATATGATGAAACTGCTGTTATGGATGTAAAGGGAATCAAAGTGGGATTAGTCGGTATCTATGAACTGTACGACCATCTTGAACGCGAGCAGCAGTTAAAAGACAATATTGCAAAAGTAAAGGCAGACGGGGCACAGCTAATCGTAGTGATCTTCCACTGGGGTAATGAAACGGAAACCGTTCCGGACAGCAACCAGACAACACTTGGACGCATCGCAATCGATGAAGGCGCTGATCTTGTATGCGGACATCATCCGCATGTACTTCAGGGCATTGAAACTTATAAGGGTAAGAATATTGTATACAGCCTCGGAAACTTCTGCTTCGGCGGCAACAGTTCTCCAAGTGATATGGACACCATGATCTACCAACAGACCTTTACTATTGATGCCGATGGGGTAAAAAAAGACAACGTGACCAATATCATTCCCTGCTCCATTTCTTCTTCTGCCTATGATGGATATAATAATTATCAGCCAACTCCGGCAGAAGGTGATGAGGCAACAAGAATCCTTGGAAAAATCAATGAGCGGAGTTCCTGGATTTCTACTGCAGAAGGCAGTACTTTTACCGCAAAATATAACAGTAATAATGACTCCCAGAACAGTTCTGCAGATACAGCTGCTTCAGATAGCGATATCGTTGATATGAACAGTTCAGCTTCAGATGACACAGACGCAGAGACATACGACGAATCCTATGACACTGATAATTCGGACGCCGAATAAATAGAGCCTTCATTCATCCAAAATCACATCAATACTTCAAAAGAGCTGAAAATCCAGTTAAGGACTTCTCAGCTTCTTTTTTATATTTTTACTATGCTTTTATCAGGCAGATAAAAGCATCCTCTTCGCTACTTGCTCATAACCAGATAATTGATTGATATAATTATTTGGGTGACATTATATGATAATCATAGCATCTCCAAAAGAGAAAAATCTGTACTTTTCCTGCACTGCAGTCTCATAGGCATGCATGATATTCTCCTTGCCTGCCAGCGCAGACACCAACATCACAAGTGTGGATTCCGGCAGGTGGAAGTTTGTGATCAGGCATCGATCATTTTGAAATGATAGCCCGGATAGATAAAGATTTCTGTCCATCCGCTTCCGGATTTCAGAATTCCATCTTCTCCTGTTGCAGATTCCAGTGTTCTGCAGCTTGTGGTTCCTACTGCTATTACACGTTTACCTGCCTTCTTTGTGTCATTGATCAGCTTTGCCTGATCCTCCTCTACTATGTAGAATTCGGAATGCATATGGTGGCTTTCCACGTCATCTACTTTGACAGGGCGGAAAGTTCCGAGACCTACATGAAGAGTCACATGAGCGATATTGACACCTTTTTCCTTTACTTTTTCAAGAAGCTCTTTAGTAAAGTGCAATCCTGCTGTCGGTGCTGCTGCGGAGCCTTCGTTCTTTGCATAAACTGTCTGATAACGGTTCTTATCTTTCAGTTTATGTGTAATATAAGGCGGCAGAGGCATTTCGCCAAGCTGATCCAGGATTTCCTCAAAGATTCCTTCATAATGGAACTGGATCAGACGGTTTCCCTCGTCTACCACATCAATAATCTCACCTTTTAAAATACCATTTCCAAATGTGATCTTAGCACCCGGGCGTGCCTTCTTTCCGGGTTTTACCAGACACTCCCAGATATCATTCTCTCTTCGCTTCAGAAGCAGGATTTCAATCAGTGCTCCTGTCTCTTCTTTATGTCCGTATAACCGGGCAGGGATTACCTTTGTATCGTTGATGACCAGGCAGTCTCCCTCTTCCATATAATCCAGAACATCTGTGAAATGGCGATGCTCAATGCTGCCATCTTTTAAAGACAGATGCATCAGTCTGGATGAACTTCTGTCCTCCAGAGGATCCTGAGCGATCAGTTCCTGAGGAAGGTCATAATAAAAATCTGATGTTTTCATTTTATCTGCTCCTCTTCTTCCTTCCACTGTTTCCTTAACTGGCGCACATAGTTCCATTCTTTATTTGTCAGATCAGCTTTCTTAAGAAGATCCGGGCGTCTTTTGCCGTGCGGTAAATTGACTGCTCTCTGCGCCACTTTTCTATGTTTGCGTGATGACCGGACATAAGAACCTCCGGTACTTTTTTGCCATGCCACTCTTCCGGACGGCTGTACTGCGGATACTCCAGAAGGTTTCCTGCAAAAGATTCTGTCTCACCGGACTCCTGATTGTTCAGTACACCCGGAACCATTCTTGAAATGGAATCCATCATGACCATTGCAGGAAGTTCGCCACCTGTAAGCACGTAATCTCCGATAGATACGTAATCTGTGACGATTTCCTCCAGAACACGCTCATCAATTCCCTCATAGTGTCCACAAAGGAATACCAGATCCTCTTCCTGCGCCATTTCTCTGGCCATAGCCTGGTTAAATACCTGCCCCTGAGGAGTCAGATATACAACTCTTGGCTTTTTTGCCGTACGGTTTGCAATCGCCTCATAAGCAAGGTAAACCGGTTCTGCCTGCATCAGCATTCCGGCACCGCGCCATAGGTATAATCATCCACTTTCTGATGCTTATTGAATGCATAATCACGAATGTTCACTGCCTCCAGTGTGAGGAGACCTTTTGTGATCGCACGTCCGGTAATGCTGGTATTCATGCCATTTTCAATCATCTCCGGAAACAGGGTTAAAACATGAAAATTCATTTATATTAATCCTTTCATCAGATGAATGGTCATTACATTCTTCTCCACATCCACATCAAGGATACATTCCCTGATAGCAGGGAGCAGAATTTCTTCGCCTTTGGCATCCTCTACTACATAGACATCATTAGCGCCTGTTTCCATTACATCTTTCAGAGTTCCAAATTTGCTTCCGTCTTCGAGAACTACATCCATACCGATCAGGTCTGCAATGTAATATTCATCTTCTTCCAGCTCCTGCGCTTCTTCTCTCGGAATCCAGAGTTCTCTTTTTTTATACATCTCTATATCATTAATATTATCAATTCCCCTGAATTTCAGGATTACAAGGTTCTTGAAATACTTAACATTCTCTATTTCAAGCTTTCTTTTCTCTCTGCCTGTGTCAAGCAGAACATATTCCAGATCCAGAAATCTGTCTGCATCTGTGGTAGGATATACTTTTACTTCCCCGCGTATTCCGTGTGTCGTAGTGATCACACCAACTTTTAATAAATCTTCCATCTGCTGACTCCTATAATTTTCATATCATACGTCATTTGCATTCTGCTTTTATGCCTGCTCACAGCGAATGCTGATCCATATTCCAAATCCGCTTAAACCCAAATCAGGAGCCATGGGATGTTCCACAGCTCCTGACCCTTATTTTCATTGCAGAATATCTACAATCACTTTTTTGCTGCTTTTTGAAGAAGCTGCTTTTACCACAGTTCGGATCGCTTTCGCAATTCTTCCCTGCCGTCCGATAACCTTGCCCATGTCAGCAGGTCCGACTTTCAGTTCAACGATGATCGCGTCTTCCTTTTCTGTCTCAGTAACAACTACTTCATCCGGATTTTCAACAAGAGATTTTGCAATTACTTCCACTAATTCTTTCATTACATACCTCCCTGACCCGTCCCCTACGGACGCTGCAGAAATACCTTATCCTGGTATATCTGAATTATTTTTCAATTCCGGCATCTTTGAGGATTTTTGCTACAACATCTGTAGGCTGAGCTCCTGCTGCAAGCCATTTTTTAGCTGCTTCTTCATCAACTGTTACAGCGCTTGGCTCAAGGTTTGGATTGTATGTTCCGATTTCTTCGATACATCTTCCATCACGTTTGCAACGGGAATCTGCAACTACGATTCTATAAAAAGGTGCTTTCTTCTGTCCCATTCTTCTTAATCTGATTTTAACTGCCATTGTTTCTTTTCCTCCATTAAATAAAATATATTGTTTTCTTATGTTATATTACTGTTCAGCTATGAAACAGTAACTTTTATGTCAAAGCGTTATCCGCTTCGCTAACTTCTCAATTACAGTCCGAACGGAAGTTTAAATCCACCGCCGCGCTTACCGGCTTTTCCGCCCATAAGACCAGGCATCTGTTTCATCATCTTCTTGCTCTGCTCAAACTGTTTCACCAGACGGTTTACTTCAGAGACATCTACTCCTGCACCTCTGGCAATACGGTTCTTTCTGGAAATGTTCAGGATTGACGGATTGCTTCTCTCCTGAGGTGTCATGGAAAGGATAATTGACTTGGTTCTGTCCATGGCTTTCTCATCGATCATTCCCTCAATATCCTTCATCTTACCGCCCATACCTGGAAGCATATTCAGGATACTGCCGATACCGCCCATCTTGTTCATCTGTTCCATACTGGTAAGGTAATCGTTGAAGTCAAAGTCCATTTTCTTTAACTTCTTCTGCATGTCCTGCGCCTGTTCTTTATCGATAGAAGCTTCTGCTTTCTCGATCAGGCTCATGACATCACCCATACCAAGGATTCTGGAAGCCATACGTTCCGGATAGAACTGCTCCAGATCAGAAAGTTTCTCGCCCATACCTACATACAGAATAGGCTTACCGGTTACTGCCTTGATAGAAAGGCTGCACCGCCTCGGGTATCACCATCCATCTTGGTAAGAATGACACCGTCGATTCCTACTTTATCAGCAAATGTGCTTGCCACATTTACCGCATCCTGTCCGGTCATCGCATCTACAATGAGGATGGTTGCATCTACCTGAATGTTCGCCTTGATATCTGCAAGTTCCTGCATCATATCTTCATCAACATGAGACGACCGGCTGTATCGATAAGTACAACATTCTGCTGATTTGCCTTCGCATGCTCTATGGCTGCTTTCGCAATATCCACAGGCTTCTGCTTATCTCCCATGGAAAATACTTCCACGCCCTGTTTCTCGCCGTTGACCTGCAGCTGTGTGATAGCCGCCGGACGGTAAACATCGCAGGCTACTAAAAGAGGTTTCTTACCTTTGGATTTCAGCTTGCCTGCAAGCTTCGCAACTGTGGTGGTCTTACCTGCACCCTGCAGACCTGCCATCATGAACACTGTGATCTCATTTCCCGGGCGAAGAGGCAGATCTGTTGTCTCACTTCCCATTAATTTCACAAGTTCATCATTAACAATCTTGATCACCATCTGACCCGGATTCAGACCGCTCATAACGTCCTGTCCGATTGCCTGCTCCTGTACAGATTTAGTAAACTGCTTCACAACCTTAAAGTTTACGTCTGCCTCTAACAGAGCCATCTTTACTTCCTTAAGGGCAAGCTTAACGTCCTCCTCTGTCAGGCGGCCCTTGCTTCGCAACTTCTTAAATACATTCTGCAGTTTATCTGTCAAGCTTTCAAATGCCATATGTTATAACTCCTCTAAAATCTCATTGGAAATATTTACAATTTCATCGGAATGATATTCCCGGGCAAGTACACGGATCTGCTTTACCTGCGCCCGTATATTCAGGAATTTCTCTACAAGATGAAGCTTCTGTTCATACTCTTCAAGGGTCTTGTTGCATCTCTTGATCATATCATGCACACCCTGTCTGCTGATGCCCAGATCCTCTGCGACTTCACTCAGCGAGTAATCCTCCAGCACCACGCTCTCATAAACCTGCTGCTGTCTCTCTGTCAGAAGTTCTCCATAAAAATCATATAAATAACCTTGCTCTACAAACTTCTCCATCTGTAATCACCTTGACTATATTAACCTATTTCCAATGTGCTGTCAAGCATTTTCTCTTGACAGCACAAATTTATTTTTTCCGATACACTTCTTAAAAATCTCGGCAGAAAAGCCCCGGCATCCATATACTGAACACCAGGGCTCCCATTTCATTTATTTACATGGCAGATGCTACTCTGAGACAATCACAGACTTGGGCGGATCACCTTTGGTCTGCATCCTGCATCTTCGAGAGCTTTAACAATCTCATTCTTATGATCTGTGCCAAAAGCCTCCAATGTGATCTTAAGTTCCACTGCCGCATTTCTGTTCGTGCTTACAAACTGGTTATGATCCAGCTTGATAACATTACCCTGAGCCCTGGCGATCACGCTTGCCACGCGTACCAGTTCGCCCGGCTTATCCGGAATGAGCACAGATACTGTGAAGATTCTGTCTCTCTGGATCAGACCATGCTGAACAACAGAAGACATGGTAATAACATCCATGTTTCCACCGCTTAAGATAGAAACAATCTTCTTTCCCTTCACATCCAGATGACGAAGCGCTGCCACTGTCAGAAGACCGGAATTCTCTACGATCATCTTATGGTTCTCAACCATGTCAAGGAAAGCAACAATCAGTTCATCATCCTCGATAGTGATGATATCGTCCAGATTCTTCTGGATATACGGGAAGATTTTCTTTCCGGGTGTCTGTACGGCAGTACCGTCAGCAATCGTATTTACGTGCGGAAGAGTCACAACCTCACCCTTCTTCAGAGAAGCCTTCATGCAGGCAGCCCCTGCCGGTTCCACACCAATGACTTTGATATGTGGATTTAACAGCTTCGCAAGTGTGGAAACACCTGTTGCAAGTCCGCCTCCACCGATCGGAACCAGAATATAATCAACAAGCGGAAGCTCCTGAACGATCTCCATTGCAATGGTACCCTGCCCTGTGGCAACTGCCGGATCATCGAAAGGATGGATAAAGGTATATCCCTCTTTCTCAGCAAGTTCCAGTGCATGTGCACATGCCTCATCATATACATCACCATGCAGGATAACCTCTGCACCGTAACTCTTTGTTCTCTCAACCTTGATCAGCGGAGTTGTGGTAGGCATAACGATCACTGCCTTCACACCATATTTATGCGCAGCATAGGCAACACCCTGTGCATGATTTCCGGCGGATGCTGTGATCAGACCTTTATTTCTCTCTTCATCGGAAAGAGTGCTGATCTTATAATAGGCACCACGAACCTTATATGCACCTGTACGCTGCATATTCTCCGGTTTTAAATAAACCTTATTTCCTGTAAGTTCACTGAAATAGCTGCTCTTGATCAGCTTTGTTTCCTGTGTGACCTGTTTTACGATCTCTGATGCCTGTTCAAAACTCTCTAAAGTAAGCATTGTTTTTTCCTCCATTTTGTCCTAAATGTACTCCCGGAATCTTTTTGTACTTGATTTGACTCCGAAAGTACATCCTAATCTTGAGCGTCCGGGTTTTCTTTATGGTCTACATCAAACAACGCATTTACAAATGCATCTGCATCGAATTTCTGAAGATCGTCAATACTTTCTCCTACGCCAATGTACTTCACCGGAATATCCAGTTCAGACTGGATGGCAACTGCAATACCTCCCTTGGCAGTTCCGTCCAGCTTGGTAAGGATAATACCGCTGACATTTGCGACCTCCGCAAATTGTCTCGCCTGTGCAAGGGCATTCTGTCCGGTGGTACCATCCAGCACTACCAATGTCTCCAGATATGCATCCGGATACTCCCTCTCCAGGATCCTGTAAATCTTGCGGAGTTCTTCCATAAGGTTCTTTTTATTATGAAGACGTCCTGCTGTATCGCAGAGAAGTACGTCTGCATTTCTTGCTTTGGCTGCTGCCACCGCATCATAGATAACAGATGCAGGATCTGCTCCCGCCTGTCCGCCGATGATCTCCACACCTGCACGGTTCGCCCACTCAGTAAGCTGCTCTCCTGCTGCTGCGCGGAAAGTATCGGCTGCTGCAAGGATAACCTTCTTGCCCTGGTCTTTTAATTTTCCTGCAAGCTTTCCTACTGAAGTGGTTTTTCCGACACCATTGACACCGATCACCAAAACTACGGATCTGCGGTTCTCAAATTCATACTCTGTGCTGTCCACACGCATCTGATCCTTGATCTCATTGATCAGAAGCTGTTTACATTCCATCGGTTCCTTAATATGACGTTCGGAAACTTCTTTCTTTAAATTCTCAATAATAGAAGTGGTCGCATTGATCCCGATATCACCCATGATCAGAATCTCTTCCAGCTCTTCATAAAAATCTTCATCAATACTGGAAAAACCACTGAAAATACTGTCAAATCCGGCTACGATATTGTCTCTGGTCTTTGCCAGTCCACTGACTAATCGTTTAAAAAAACCTTTCTTTTCTTCTGCCATGTGAAACTCCTCCTGTTACTGGGTAAGCTGATTCTCCACCAGATCGACGGAAACCAGTGTGGATACCCCTTTTTCCTGCATGGTAATACCATAAAGCCGGTCTGCGGCGTTCATAGTTCCACGTCTATGGGTTATTATAATAAATTGTGTGTTTTTCGTCAACTTCTGTAAATATCCGGCAAATCGCCCAACATTGGAATCGTCCAGCGCTGCTCGATCTCATCCAGCAGACAGAACGGTGACGGCTTCAGATTCTGGATCGCGAAAAGAAGTGCGATAGCTGTCAGAGCTTTTTCCCCGCCGGAAAGCTGCATCATATTCTGCAGTTTCTTTCCCGGCGGCTGGGAAATGATCTTAATTCCTGCCTCCAGGATATCTGCCTCTTCATCCAGCTCCAGAGTTCCTTTTCCGCCTCCGAACAATTCCTTAAATGCCTTGTCAAATTCCTTCTGGATCTCGCCGAATTTCTCAGAAAACTGTTTCCGCATTCCCTCATCCAGCTCCTGAATGATCTGTTCCAGAGTTTTCTCCGCTGTGACCAGATCCTCATACTGGCCGGACAGAAAGGTGTGTCTTTCCAGAAGTTCCTTATAATCCTCAATAGCATTTACATTTACAGGTCCCAGCTTTCTGATATCATCTTTAATCTGAGCTGCCTGTCGCTTCATCTGCGAAAGATCAGTAAGTTCCTCTTTTCTGTAGGAAACAGCATTATTGGGAGTGATCTCATACTCGGACCACATATAGGCAATCCGCTCTTCCCTGTTCTCCTCCAGCTTGTCCATCTGTCCCTGCAGACGGTAACATTCCTTATCCAGAAGTCCGATCTGACCGGACAGATAATCTCTTTTCTCAAAAAAAATCTTTATGCTGAGAAGTTCTGCTCTCTTTCTCCTTCTGCAGATTTTTCAGCTGCATCTGTGCCTGTTCTTCATGAAGGACAGACTCTTCCGACTCTTTTTTCAGCTGGGTGATCATCTCCTGCTTCTTTTCCATCTCTTCACTGCTGTGAGCAAGAGACTGATAAATATCCTCTTTCTCAGTCATAAAAGCTGTGATTTCTGCTTTCAGACGGCTCAGGTTTTCCTGGTCAAATTTCTCTTTCTGTTCAAGAGCGGATGACTGAAGACGGATTTCTTCTAACTCCCGGGTGATTTTCTTCTCTTCTTCTTTCCATTCATCCAGTTCTGACTGCTTTGCCTCAATAAAACTCTCCAGTTCTTTCTCATCCTGCTTTGAATTCTCCAGTTCCCTGGCAATCCGGTCATGATCCTGCCGGATTTCCATGACCTGGCGTTTGATCTCTGCCTGATCTCTGTTGATCTGCGCATATCCGCTTCGGATCTCCTCAGCTTTCTTTTCCTGCTGTTTGATATCCATTCTGGCAGTATTCTGTTCTATATATTTCTGACGGAGTTTTTCCTGAAATCCTGCAATGGCATCACGAAGCCTGTTTCTCTGATTTTTATTTTCTTCAACAGCATTCTGCATTTCGGTCAGATTCTGCTTCAGCTGATTTACTTTTGTTTCCAGTTCCTCTATTTCACGCCGTCTTCCAAGCAGATTGCTGTTGTTTCTGAAGGCACCGCCGGTCATGGAACCTCCCGGGCTTAAGGATTCACCCTCTGTTGTGACCATTCTCAGACTGTGTCTGTATTTTTTTCCTATTGCAATGGCATGATCAATGTTATCAACTACCAGCACTCTTCCAAGAAGGAATTTCGTAATCTGCTGATACTGAGAAGCTACGGACACCAGTTCGCTGGCAATCCCCACACGCCCGGCTCTTTCAGTGCTTCTTTCGGTGTAAACTCACCTCTGGGACTTATGCTGCTCATGGGAAGAAAGGTCGCACGTCCATAACGATTCTTTTTCAGAAATTCGATCATGGTTTTGGCAGTCTGCTCATTATCTGTAACAATATTCTGAATGCTCCCACCAAGAGCTGTCTCGATAGCGATCTCATAATCTTTGTTTACCTGGATCAGATCTGCGACAACACCCTGGATTCCCGGAACACGTTCTTTTTGTTCCATAACTCTCCGGATACTGTTTCCGTATCCATCATAACGCTCCGCGATATTTCTGAGAGAATCCAGCCGGGATGCCTCTCTGTGATAGGCTGTCTGTTCTGCTTCCAGCTTTGTGTTCTGTTCCTTCAGCTTTTCCTGAATCTTCATCACACTCAGATTCAGATGTTCACATTCCTCATTGGCATTTTCAATCTGGGATGTAATCTCATCATACTGTTTCCGGGCTGTAGTCAGAATGGTCTGCTGTTCTTCCTCTTCACTCTTCAGTCTGAGAATACGCTGCTGATCTCTGCCTTACGGATTTCTGCCTGTTCCATCATTGCATCAAATCTCTGGGCTTTACCCTTGACATTGGCGCGGCTGTTCAGAATTTCAATGATCTCATTTTTGCCATTCTCCACTTCGAGAGTACAGGCTTCCATATTCTCCTGCGCTGTCCTTAATTTCTCTTCTTCCTCAGAAAGTTTCTTACGGACAGCCTTTAACTGTGCATAAATATCCGTTTTTTCTTCTTCAAGTTTCTTCTTTGAATCTGTTCTTACTGAAAGTTCAGCCTCTATAGTCTGGATACGTCCCTTATAATGCTCTTCATTCTGTGCCCCTGCCAGTATCTGCTCATTTAATACATTGATCTGCCTTCCAGCTGTTGTTTACGGATTGCCTGCTCCTGACCGGAAATGCGAAGTGCATCCATTTTGGAATTTAAATCTTCCAGCTCCTGTTCCAGACGTTCATATTCCACCTTGGTCCGGTCATAGGAACTCTGGGTATCCTTCAGCTGATTCTGCGCAATTATGTTCTTCTCTTCCAGTTCCTTGAGTTCTTTGGCTGCAGCAGCATACTCCATCAGGAACATATTCACATCCAGTTCCTTAAGCGTCTCTCTTTTGGAAAGATAAACTCTTGCTGTCTCTGACTGTTTCTCCAGTGGTTCCAGCTGTCTGGTAAGCTCCGAGAGGATATCTGTCACTCTGACCAGGTTCTGGCGTTCTTCCTCCAGTTTTTTGATCGTGGTATTCTTTCTTCTTTTAAATTTAACAATACCTGCTGCCTCATCAAAAAGCTCTCTTCTCTCTTCCGGTTTACCGCTTAGGATCCTGTCGATCTGTCCCTGTCCGATAATGGAATATCCTTCTTTACCGATACCTGTATCATAAAACATCTCATTGATATCTTTCAGTCTGCAGGCACTTCCGTTGATCTTATATTCACTCTCTCCTGAACGGTAAAGCCTTCTGGTAACCGTAACCTCGTTAAAATCAACCGGAAGCTTATGGTCTGAATTATCCAGTGTGATCGCCACCGATGCATAACCCAGGGGTTTTCTTGTTTCTGTACCGGAGAAAATAACATCCTGCATATTTCCTCCTCGCAGAGACCTGGCACTCTGTTCACCCAGCACCCATCTCACCGCATCACCGACATTACTCTTTCCACTTCCGTTCGGACCTACAATACCGGTGATCCCGTTATGAAATTCAAAATTGATCTTCTGGGCAAAAGACTTAAATCCCTGTACCTCTATATTCTTTAAATACATAATTCTCCTGTTTATTTTCTGAGTACACGAATCGCCTGGTATGCTGCGGCCTGTTCTGCTGCTTTCTTTGTATGACCGCTTCCCTGTCCCATCACTTTTCCGTTTACTCTTGCCTCCACAGTAAAGTTTTTGTTATGATCCGGGCCTTCTTCTTTTGTCAGAATATATTCCACCGGCTGTGTTCCGTTTTCCTGCACGATTTCCTGCAGGATGGTCTTGCTATCATAAAAGAGCTGTTTGTGTTCAATATCATTCAGGATAAAATTCAGCACAAACTCCTTTGCATTAGCAAAACCACCATCCAGATAGATAGCTCCCAGTAAAGCCTCTGTTGCATCAGAGACGATAGAATCCCTGTTTCTTCCGCCTGTCATATCCTCGCCCTTTCCAAGCAACAGAAACTGCGGCAGTCCGAATTCTCTTGCACAATAGGCAAGGCTTGGCTCACACACCAGGCTGGCTCTCTTCTTTGTCAGCTCTCCCTCCGGTATCTGGGTAAATCTTGCATACAGATAATCACTGCTGATCAGCTCCAGCACAGCATCTCCCAGAAACTCCAGTCTCTCATTGCTGCCCAGCTTCCCCAACTTCTTCTCATTTGCATAGGAACTGTGAGTCAGTGCCTGTGTAAGATAATGTTTATTTTTAAAATGATATCCTATGATTTCTTCTAATTCTTCTGTCTTTCTATTCATTCCTCTAACCCTCTCCATATGCGCAGGGCTGTCATCTGACAACCCTGCGACATCATTTTTTGCAACTGCTCAGTGCGCCTGTATTATGCTCCTGTCAAATTTCAAACTGCCGGACAGTTACATTTTTATTTAATTGTCCGAATTGCTTCAACAGCATCACCAACTGTCTGAATCTGTTCGACAGATTCATTATCCAGCTCAATGTCATACTCCTCTTCAATCCCCATAATAATCTGAAAAATATCAAGAGAATCTGCACCAAGATCATCTACAAATGTAGTGTCTTCTGTAATAGAATCTGCATCAATATTCAGAACCTCTGCTATGATAGCTTTTATTTTCTCCAGTTCCATCTTCAATCCTCCTTCCTGTTTTTGTTTCTGTTCCTGTTCTACTCTATTCTGCTCCGGACTTCAGTACTTCCTGATCCTCCAGGATACGCTCTGCGATCTTCTCGTTGATCTTCTCCTGTTTAAACTGTACACACTGGAAAATACCATGTTTGATCTCAATGGCTTTGGCACTTCCATGCGTCTTTACCACAAGTCCTTTAAGCCCCAGAAGCGGTGCTCCGCCATATTCCGTTGCATCAAAGGATTTCAGAGTTTCTTTCAGTGCAGGCTTTACCAGAAGTGCACCGATCTTACTTCTTGTGCTGGTCATCATTCCTTCTTTGATCTTCTGGACCAGGGCAGAACCAACTCCCTCATATAATTTAAGGATCACATTTCCCACAAATGCTTCGCATACGACCACATCCGCATATCCTGCCGGGATATCTCTGGCTTCTATACTTCCGATGAAATTAATGCTTTTGCATTCTTTCAGAAGGGGGAAAGTTTCTTTTACAAGTGCATTTCCCTTCTCCTCTTCCGCCCCGTTATTTACAATGGCAACTTTTGGATTTTTAATACCGACTACGTTCTCCATATAAATAGAGCCCATCTTCGCAAACTGCACCAGATGCGATGGACGTGCATCCACATTGGCACCACAGTCGATCAGAAGGGAAACACCCTTCGTGGTAGGGATCAACGGTGCAAGAGGCGGCCTCTCCACACCTTTACTTCTGCCTACCAGTACCTGTCCGCCAACAAGAACAGCTCCTGTACTTCCTGATGAAACAAAGGCATCTGCTCCTGTTTCTTAACCATATTCAAACCTACTACGATTGATGAATCTTTTTTCTTACGGATCGCAAAAACAGGGGGTTCTGCTGTCTCGATCACCTGGGATGCATTGACAACCTGGATCTGGTTCTTCGGATATCCGGAATATTTCGCCAGTTCCTTATCTATCACTTCCTGTTTTCCTGTAAGAATTACTTTTATGTCCTGTCTCTCTGTTACAGCTTCCACTGCAGCTCTGACAGGTTCTGCCGGGGCATTATCCCCGCCCATTGCGTCCACTACAACTCTGACCTGTTCTGCCATATTTTTATATCTCCTGTTCACTTACTGTTCACTTACAGATGTCAGAATCAAAAGATATTTTCTGTTACTGACCCGGCATCCGCAAATTGCCCCGCTGCAAAGCAGCTCCTGCAATCTTCCATAATCTGTATCATACTAAAGAACCCTCTGCAAAGTCAATAGCATCTGAAAAAAATCACTTTTCACTTTTTTTGTGCCTCGATTCGCTCCGCCAGATCATTCAGATAAACCCACCTGTCCATCTTCTCATCCAGATCTGCCTGTGCCTTCTCCTTCTGCTCCATGATCTCACGAAGCTTCACAGAATTGGTGGCATTGGCCTCCATATCCTTATCCAGCTTCTCCAGCAGTTCCTCCAGCGCTGCAATATCATCATCGATAGTTTCAAATTCCCTCTGCTCTTTATAGGTAAATTTCAGCTTCTGGGGACGATTCTGTTTCCAGTCTGCCTGAGCCGACTTCTTCTTTTCCGCACCAACTGCAGTGCTCTGTCCTTCAGATACTGCCCCGCCTTTTCTCGCCAGCGCCTCTGTATAATCCGTATATCCGCCCTCATACTGGGTCAGATGTCCATTCCCCTCAAAAGCAAAAATCCTGTCCACAATATTATCCAGAAAATACCTGTCATGAGACACTGCGATCACAATCCCTGCAAAAGAATCCAGATAATCCTCCAGAATGGTCAGTGTAGGAATATCCAGATCATTACTTGGCTCATCCAGAAGAAGCACATTCGGCGCCTCCATCAGAACCTTCAGCAGATACAGACGCCTCTTCTCACCACCTGACAATTTGGCAATGGGTGCATACTGCATGGCAGAATCAAAGAGAAACCTCTCCAGCATCATTGTTGCGGAAATCTTCCCGTCTCTGGTCGGAATATACTCTGCCACGTCGCGGATATAATCGATCACACGCTGATTGGTATCCATATCCGGCACTTCCTGTGCAAAATACCCTATGCGAATGGTTTCTCCAATTTCCACTTCTCCTGCATCCGGCTGTATCATCCCATCAATAATCTTGATGAGTGTTGACTTTCCGCACCCATTAGGACCAATAATCCCAAGACGCTGATTGCGCAGCACAATATAATTAAAATCATCCAGGATCTTCTTCTCACCAAAACTCTTGCTGATATGGTGAAGTTCGATCGTCTTCTTTCCCATACGTGTCTCAACAGAATCCAGCTCCACATTCGCATCCCGCACCGGAGCCTTTCCGTTCTTCAGTGCCTCCAGGCGTTCCAGACGTGCCCGCTGCTTGGTACTTCTGGCTCTGCATCCACGCTTTGCCCACTCCAGTTCCATGCGGAGTACGCTCTGTCTCTTCCTCTCACTGGCAAGCTCCATCTCCTCACGCTCTGCCTTCAGTTCCAGAAACTTCGAGTAATTAGCCTCATAAGCATAAAGGCCGCCATGGGAAATCTCCAGAATCTTATTAGTAACCTGTCGAGAAAATATCTGTCATGAGTAACCATAATCACAACGCCCTTAAAACTTCTCAGAAAGTCCTCCAGCCAGGTCACCATCTCATTATCCAGATGGTTGGTGGGCTCATCCAGAAGCAGCACATCACAGGGATTCACCAGAGTCCTTGCCAGTGCCACCCTTTTCTTCTGTCCCCCGGATAAATGATCAATCTTCTCCTCATGGTCTGTAATTCCCAGCTTATTCAGAACATTCCTTGCCTCGCTCTCAGTACTCCAGTCCTTCTGCCACTTTCCTTCTGCCACATAATCCAGGACAGAAGCTCCCTGCGGAAACTCCGGCATCTGCGGAAGATACGTGATTCTCAGGCCATTTTGAGTGATCACCTGCCCCTCATCCGGCTCCTCCAGACCGCCGATGATCTTCAGAATCGTAGACTTCCCAGTCCCATTAATCCCGATGATCCCAATCTTATCTCCCTGATGCACCCCGTAGGAAACATCATCCAGCACCACCTTCTCACCAAACACCTTGGAAACATGCTCTATATTCAGAATATTCATAAATTCAAACCTCTCTCGTAATTTTCGCTTCCTGTCTGTTTCTGCTCATCTGTAACACTTCCACAAAAACTATAGAATTCGCTCCTCATTATACCATCTTCCCAGCCATTCTAAAACCCCCGGCACAGAAAAAACACTCCCCTCCGAATAAATCTATCCGAAGAGGAGTATCCTCAAAATCACATATTTTTGTTCCTGAAAAAGAATTGCTTAGTTCATCTCAGTTCCATTCTCAACTGCATACTTCAGTCCCTGCACAGCAACCGCCAGCGTAGCTTCCTCTACAGTAGCGCTTCCAAGATCACCCATATCCAGTGTCAGTGTATCATCATCATTCACTGCCACGCCAAAAGTAAGTGCCATCTCAGAAACTTCATCAGTAATCGTCACAGTACCGTTCTCTTCATCAAAAGTACCTTCGCCAACAAAGCTTACATAGTTATCATCCTGATCGATCACAAGTACTGAGCAGAAAGTTCCATCCTCATTAGCTGCATAAATAAAAGTCTCACCTGCTTCTGTCTCACCGGAATAACACTCTGTCAGGATATCACCCATATCCTGATAAGTCTGATTATAATCCGCCTCATCTCCGTCTGCCTGGTAAGGCTCCAGAGTTGCAGTCAGTTCCAGATTCTCCTCATCATAAAGCTCCAGAAGATTCTCTTCCTCATTTACCTGTACCAGATAAGCTACCATATTTTCATCATCATACGTGCCGTCATCATTTGCAAACTGCATTGCCAGAGCTGTATACTCTCCATCTGAGCTCAGAGCATATACGCCTAAAACATCCTGTTCTTCATCCTTCCACTGACCAAAAAATGAATTATCTTTGTAGAATCCGTAGATATCTCCTGCGCTGTCCTTCCAGAGTCCCAACATCGCCTCAGACACATCTGCAACATCTCCGTCTGCATCTTCTTCCGCTGCTGCATCATCTGTTGCCCATACCGGAACAACCATAGAACTCACCATAGCTGCTACACAGAAACCTGCCATTAATTTTTTCCAGTTCTTCATATTTTTTACCACCCTTCTTTAAAATGTAAGTCTTTTACTGGATTTCCATGATCTTACTATAAAAAATTTTGACATCATTTTCAAGATACATGGGATTAAATGACATTTTCCATGAAATATGGTGTTACTGTTCACTGGTAATATCCCGCAAGGTGTAAACAGTAACCAACACATCGTTACTGTTCACTCCGTTCACAGTAACGTAGCCAAAATTCATTCCAGATTGCCTGCGGCAATGGAATTTTGGCTTGTATGTCTCGGGATTTTGGCATATTCATGCCAAACACCTCGCGGGATAGTGGTGTGTGAACAGTAACAATATTTATTCTCCTTTTTCCTCATCAGGATCTTCCTCTATCACAACATCCATGTGGATATTATTCTTTATCGCCTGGTCCACTGTGATATTTGCCAGATTTGTATGCTGATGCTTATCTGCCACCAGCATCTGGATCTCTACTGTTTTTCCTGTCTGGGCAGTGATAATGTCCTGAAGCTCTTTCTTCGCTTCCGGATTGTCCACATAGGACTGCCCCAGAAAATCCTGAAATTCCACATAAAGAACAGGTTCTCCTGTCTCACTGTTATACTTCGGAACAGATTTCTGAAGCATCTGCTTGAACATCCCTGTCGTCTGTCCTGTGATCACTCTCCAGCCTGCCACAATCTTCTGCAAATCTTCCGGTGCAGCTTTCGCCGGTGCTTTGTTTCCCGCCGGTTCCTGAACTGCTCCGGTTTCTGCCGGCATTTTCCCTGAACCCTGCTGCACGATCACCTGCTGTACCGGACGTTCATCCATCCGCTGTTCCAGCACACGCAGTCTGTCCAGAACAGAATCCAGATTAGTCTCCATTGCAGGACGGCACAACTTGATCAGTGCAATCTCCACGAGAACCCTTTTCTGGGTTGCATATCGGATCTGGTTGGACAAATCCGAAAAAATACGGATATACCGCATCAGCGTCTCCACATCCAGCATGGTGCTCTCTTCTTTCAGAAGCTTCATGTTGTCGGATGAGACATCGATCGCTTCCTCCGGATTCTCAGAAGTCTTAACGAGAAGAAGATTTCTCATATACCAGGTAAAATCTCCCACAAACTGGCTCAGTTCCCTGCCTCCTACGATCAGTTCCTCCAGGATATGAATGGAACCTGTCACATCTCCCCGGATCACTTTTCGCAAAAGCTTGCTAAACACTTCGGTGTCAACGGCTCCCAGAACCTCCAGAACTTTATCATAGGTAAGTTCCTGTCCAAGATAAAAAGCAATACACTGGTCGAGAAGGCTGAGCGCATCTCGCATGGAACCATCTCCCGCTTTCGCTACATATCGGACTGCTTTTTCCTCAGCTTCTACACCTTCAACTTTGAGCAGTTCATCTAGTCTGGCCGCGATAGTGTCTATGGTGATCCTGTGGAAATCATATCTCTGGCATCTGGATAAAATCGTAATCGGAATCTTGTGCGCCTCTGTAGTTGCCAGGATAAACATAACATAAGACGGTGGTTCCTCCAGTGTTTTCAGCAGGGCATTGAAGGCACCTGTGGAAAGCATATGAACCTCATCAATAATATATACTTTATATTTACCTTCTGTAGGGCGGTAAGAAACCTCTTCTCTGATCTCACGTATATTATCCACACCATTGTTGGATGCAGCATCGATCTCGATCACATTCATTGCAGTTCCTGCCTGGATTGCCTTGCACATGGCACATTCATTACAGGGGCTGCCATTTACGGGATGCTCACAGTTGACTGCCTTCGCCAGAATTTTGGCTACTGTTGTTTTACCGGTTCCTCTGGTGCCGCAGAACAGATACGCATGGCCGATACGGTTATGCTTAATCTGATTTGTCAGAGTAGTCACTATGTGATCCTGACCTTTGACATCCGCGAAATTATCCGGTCTGAACTTTCTGTAAAGAGCAGTGTAACTCATGAGTAAACTCCTATCGTAACTATTCAGCACCCCCACTGTCAGCAGCGCGCCAAATAGTTATCTCTATCTTATTATCACAGCCGCCGCGGAAAAAATTCCCGCGGCGGTCTTTTTTACATCCATATCTTATATGAAAAAGTATCTGTCAGTCAAGTACTGTTTCACTTAATCAGTCACCAAAGCTGATACCGATCTGTTTGGCAGCAACTACAAGCTGATCTTTCGGTGATACCATCTTAAGCTTACCTGCACACTCTTCAAGAGGTACACGTTTAATTTTGCCGTTTACCACGCCGATCATGATGCCATATTCACCATCCATGATCGCCTGCGCTGCACCTGCACCGATTCTTGTGGAAAGAACGCGGTCATACGGACATGGTTCTCCGCCTCTCTGTGTATGTCCCGGAACTGTAACGCGGACTTCGCTTCCGATCTCTTTGTAGATCTGGTCAGCAATCTCATAGGAAACGGACGGATATTTCTTTGCTCGGGCTTCCAGTTTCTCTTTGTATTTCTTTTTAGGAAGTTCTGCGTCTTCTTTGGAAATCGCACCTTCTGCAACTGCAAGGATTGTGAAACGCTTGCCTGCTTTGGCGCGTTTCTGGATTGCTGCGGTAACTTTTTTGATATCATATGGGATCTCAGGAATCAGGATGATATCCGCACCGCCTGCAACACCTGCATGAAGTGTCAGACTTCCTACCTTGTGTCCCATGATCTCTACGATAAATACACGTCCATGTGAAGATGCTGTCGTATGGATACAGTCAATGGCATTTGTGGCAATGTTTACCGCACTCTGGAAACCAAAGGTCATGTCTGTGCCATAGATGTCATTATCAATAGTCTTTGGAAGATGGATAATGTTCAGTCCTTCTTCTCTCAGAAGGTTTGCTGTCTTCTGTGTACCATTTCCGCCAAGGATCACAAGACAGTCCAGGCAGAGTTTATAATAAGTCTGCTTCATTGCTTCAACCTTGTCCAGGCCATTCTCATCCGGGACACGCATCAGTTTGAATGGCTGTCTGGATGTTCCGAGGATTGTGCCGCCCTGTGTAAGGATTCCGGAAAAATCTTTGGATGTGAGCATACAGTATTTACCATAGATCAGTCCTTTATATCCATCATCAAATCCATAAACTTCCAGTTCATCCAAATTGTTGCTCAGTCCCTTTACTACTCCTCGCATGGTAGCGTTAAGTGCCTGACAGTCACCGCCGCTGGTAAGCATACCTATTCTTTTAATCATGATAGTATCCTCCATTTCTGTGTTTTAAGAATTATCCATATCCATACATACAAGACATGTTGTGTACTCTGGCATATCCATTTCCAGAATAAAGATAGTTTATTTCTGTTTATTATATAATATTTATCGTTTTCATACAATAGTGTTAGAAAAGTTTTAGTTACTGTTCACTCCGTTCCCAGTAATAAGTTTTACTATAATGATTCACTATTGACAAAACAGCCTCCTGCCTATATAATCAGAAATGCGCAGCCGGGGAGATAGCGGTGCCCTGTACCTGCAATCCGCTACAGCAGGGGTGATGCCAATCCGAGGCTTGTATCCTGTGGAGCTGCCCTCTATAAGTGGCGTTGACGTTTGGGTCTTACGCAACAGGAATCTGTGAACCGTGTCAGGACAGGAATGTAGCAGCACTAAGCAGAAGCTCTTGTGTGCCGTAAGGGTGCCTGGGCTGAGTTAACTGTAGAGGTAACGTCTGTGGGACCATTCCGAAGTGCGGCGCGCAAAAAAGAATATTCATGATGCAGGTCATCATATAAAAAAGCATTCAGAATTTTATCTGTTGATAATTTCCTGAATGCTTTTCTTATTTTTGTAATTTGCAAAAAGTCCATATATTAACATAGGCTAGAAAAAATAATTAATCCTCCACTGCCTGTACCTGACTTTTGTTCTTATATTTCTTCATCACATGAAAATAATAAGGAATCAGCGGGATCAGTGCAGCAATCCATGCGGCCGGGTCAGCCATACAGACACCGGCAAAGGAAGTATGTCCCGCAATCAATACGACAATTCCGGTTCTCGCCACCAGTTCAAATACCCCGCCAAGCATTGGTACAAGTCCATATCCCATTCCCTGCAGAGTATTTCGATAGAGGAAAATACTTCCGAGAAACGGATATGCCCAGAATACTGTCCGGAAATAAGTAACAGACACATTTACTACGTCCTGTTCCGATGGATCTACGAAAAGATATGTCAGATATTTTCCGAAGAAAAACATCAGGAACATAACAAAAACGCTCCATCCCAGGACCATCATCTGCGTGTAACGGACTCCCTGTTTCACACGATCCATTTTTCCTGCGCCCCTGTTCTGACCTACATAGGTTGCTATGGTTGCACCGAAGGCTGTAAATACTGTGGCAAAAATATTCTGGATCTTACCGGCAGCAGAGAATCCGGCCATATGTACAGGTCCGTAAATATTGACCGCGCTCTGTACAATAATGGTTCCGATTGCTGTAATCGAAAACTGCAGTCCCATAGGAATTCCAAGCTTCAGAAGTCTGCCGAAACTGTCCCAGCATATCTCAAAATCCTTCCGTTCCAGATGAAGGATCGGAAATCTTTTTACAATATAAATCAGGCAGCACACTGCCGAAATTCCCTGTGCAATCACTGTGGCATATCCGCATCCTTCTACACCCATTCCAAAGACTACAATAAAAACTACATCCAGAATAACATTGATCACAGCCGAAATGATCAGGAAATACAATGGCGACTTGGAGTCACCCAGCGCACGCAGGAAAGCCGCAAGTGCATTATATGCACCTGTGATAATAAGACCTGCATAAATAATTCCCATATATGCAGTTACATCACCAAATACCTCTTCCGGCGAATTCATCAGATGCAGGATTGGTTTGTTCGCAAGACTGAATCCTATGGTCATGACAATGGAAAATGCAGCCATAAGGTAAATGGACATGGCAACATAATGGCGCATCCTGTCAAACTTTTTCGCTCCGAACATCTGGGCTACGATAATCGCAAATCCACTGCTGAGTCCATTCAGCCAGCCGGTCACAAAAAACATCAGTGAACCGGTGCTTCCGATAGCTGCAAGGGCATTTACTCCGATAAATTTTCCGGCAACAATGGAATCTGCAATATTATAAAACTGCTGAAAAAGATTTCCCAGGCACATTGATCATAAATTTTATTATCAAACTCACCGGACTGCGACGGTCATGTCGTTTGTTGTGTCTTTTTTCATTCTTTTTATTTGCCTCTTTTTATTTCTGCCTGTAACATTAATCCTGTTACTTCTATTACTTTTATTACTCTTATTGCCTTTAAGATTCTTCCTGTTTTTTTCTGTCTTTTACTTTTATTGTTCCGGTTCTCCCTCCGGATTTTCCTGTGCAGCTTTAAGGGCTGCCTTTTCCTGCTTCTTTTTCTCACGAAGCTTTCTGAAAAACTCAGACAACATAGAAGAACATTCCTCTTCCAGAACTCCCTGTATAATCTTTACCTGATGATTAAATCCATCCACCTGCAAAAGATTCATCACAGAACCTGCGCAGCCCGCTTTGGCATTCATACAGCCGATCACTACTTCATCTATTCTGGACTGGACAAGTGCCCCGGAGCACATCTGGCATGGTTCCAGCGTCACATACATAGTGCATCCCTCCAGCCGCCAGTCTCCAAGTTTTTTACTGGCTTTGCGGATTGCATTCAGTTCTGCATGGGAGAGTGTATTTTTATCTGTGTTTCTTCTGTTATATCCACGTGCGATGATCTTACCCTCATGCACGATCACACAGCCGATTGGCACTTCTTCCAGAGCTTCTGCCTTCTTCGCCTGACGGATAGCTTCTTTCATAAAACGTTCCTGATCTGTCAACTTTTCTTTTCCTTTCTGCTGTTGCATCACTACCAGAATAGCAAAAAGAAAGCCTGAAAACCAATTGGTTTCAGACTTCCTATGCGTAGTCGAAGCGACGGGATTCGAACCCACGACCTCTGCGTCCCGAACGCAGCGCTCTACCAAACTGAGCCACGCTTCGTCAATGCAAGTGCTATTATATTAATAAAATCGCAGTTTGTCAATAGATTTTTTCAAATTTTTTTAATTTTTTCGAATATTTTCTTCTGATAGTCATATACATTATTGAATCTGGTTTTACGGAGGAAGGATTTTGGCTGGATATCGGCGTTTTATCGCATATGTATATGACTATGAAAGCGGAAAGAAAGGCAGCAATTGCGGATTTATTAAAGTTGAAGTAAAAGATCAGCAATGTTCTGTTGAGATTCATCTGCATTGTCCGGGGCTGCCTGAAAATGTAAAATGCAATATTTATGGATTTACACGAAAGGATGGCCTGATCAACGGAATTCTTCTGGATACCTGCGAGACAGAAAAAGAAACTGTAGAATGCCTGATCATAACAGATGCAACAGATATGAATGACTCCGGCGTTGCAATGGGTAAGTTGGGCGGAATGATCATTACTTCAGATACTGGCGGATTCTTTGGTACTGAATGGGACGATCAGCCTATACGTCCGGAGAATTTCCATGAAATAAAAACTATGCCTGACGCAGATATTCCTGAATCTGCGAAAATCACTTCACAGAAACCCGAAGTTCCGGCAGATATGGTATTACAGGAAATGCCCGAAGAACTTGAAGATATTTCAGAAAAACCCGAAGATACCTCGCTTACAAAAGTTCCTGACGATTCTTTATCAATTGAACCGTCTGCCAACATTCCGGCTCAGGGAACATCTGATAACAAGCCAGGAACAGAGTCATCCTATATCTCAGATAATACTGTTGAAGATTCCAATAGTTCTGAAAATGCCGGCAATCCTGTCCCGGAAAGAAATGCAGAAAACAGAAAAACCTCTGCCGAATTTTCCCCCTTCTCCGATGGCGAACTGATTTCTGCATGGAAGATACACCTTGATGACCTGAAGCATTTTCCGCGGTATTACTGTGCACTGCGCAATAACCGTTTTCTCCAGTATGGGCATTATAATTTCGGATATTTGCTTTTAGGACAAAGAAATAACGGACAGTATATCCTCGGCGTTCCCGGCGTTTATAATCAGCAGGAACGCTTTATGGCAAATATGTTTGGCTTTCCTTACTTCAAAGAAAGCAGCTATATAGAGATTCCAAAAATGCGCGGCGGTTACTGGTATCGTTTAATCGATGCCCCGGATTCCCACAGATAAAATCGTCTTTTGAAGAATCTTCTGAAAATTCTGAAGTTCTTCAAAAGTATAGCTTCCATATCCAGGCCTGAGGACTCCATCTGAGTCCTTATAAGCCTGCAGATAATATTCTTTCGCTCCTGCCAGCCACCCGGCGATTTCTTCAAAATCCTTTTGCGTATGCAGTTCCCGTACTACTGTTGTTCTGAATTCATAGTCCAGATTCCCATGCAGCAGAAAATCTGCTGTCTCAAAAATACTGTCCATATCAGGCTTTTCTATTCCGGTCAGATTTCCATAGTTATCCGGACAGGCTTTGATATCCATAGCTACTTTATCGATCAGTCCGGCTTCTGCCAGATGTTTTACAATCTTCGGACGCGAGCCATTGGTGTCCAGTTTAACAGCATAGCCCAGCTCTTTGATTTTTCCCAGAAATTCCTCCAGACCATCTGACAGTGTAGGTTCCCCTCCTGAAATGCAGACCCCGTCCAGAATCCCCTTTCTTTTTTTCAAAAAAGTCAAAAGTTCCTCCTGACTGTAATTCGGCTGTTCTCCGGGAGCCACAACCAATATACCATTCTGACAGAACGGACAGCGGAAATTGCATCCACCCAGAAATATAGTACTGGCTACCTTTCCCGGATAGTCCAGCAATGTCGTTTTATTAAAGCCACAGATTCTCATTGTTTATCTCCATTCCAATTATATTTTACCGTATATAAATCTGATATATCATTTTATCATCAGGCATCTGAATCCTCAAGTTAAACCACCTATGTTATAGCAATCCGGACAAAAATCCGAAAAAAAGAACCCTGTTTTACCAGAGTTCTTAATCACATTATTGTTTTGTTATCAGTTCAACTGATAAACCTCAGCAGACTGAAGTCCGAAGCTTAATGCTTCTGAATGGCTGTCACAATAAATATCAACATGTCCATAAGGTGTTCCCAGATCCTCTACTGTGTATACATTTCCGTTGATCAGAAGCTGTGTTCCAAAGGGTACTCCCGCCATAGCCACAGTACGTCCTGCTGTCGGAACTGTTCCGCTGGCTGTCAGGTTACCTGCTGTACCGCAGCACTGTGCACAGTTGCAATATGCAGTCAGTGTAAAGTTGCCAAGGTATTTTCCCTGACCGGAAGAACTGTCTGAGGATGCCTGGCTGTCAGATGTATCTTCTGATTCATTGCTGTCAGAGTCTCCCTCATAGAAATCTGCATCGTTCTCTTCGTATGTATCTTCATCATCAGAATCCCCTGAATCTTCAGAAGTATCCTCAGATCCTTCAGTCTCCGAAGAATCCTGACTGTCCGAAGAGTCTTCCTCATATGAATCTGTATCTTCTTCATAATCATCAGAACTCTCTTCTGCATCCTGTTCCTGTTCCTGTGCCGCTGCCGCCTCTGCTTCGGCCTGTGCCTGCGCTGCCTCTCTGGCTGCTTTTTCCTCTTCTGCCTGCTGTACAAGCTGAGCAATGCTGTTATCTGCATTGTTGATTTCTGCAGTCAGTGCTGCTGCTTCTTCCTGGCTTGCGCTGATCTGGCTTACATAGGAAGATATGTTATCACTTGTGCTTGCTGCAAGATTCTGAACCTCCTGCTGTTTGGCCGCCCTCTCTTCAAGAAGCTGATCAATAGCAGCCTTCTCTTCCTCAGCAGTTGTTTCCTGATCTTTGATAGTGTTCTGAAGGTTCTCGCATTTCTCCAGCATAGTCCTGTCATACTGGGAAATCTTCGCAACACTCTCTGCATTGTTGAGGAACTCAGAAAGATCCTTAGATGACAGCAAAGTCTCTAATGCAGATGTACCGCCATTCTCATACATATACTGGATGCGGAGCTTCATATCATCATATTGTTTATTTAATGCCTTCTTGGCTTTCTTTAATTCTGTGTGAAGCTGTTTCAGCTCATTCTCTTTCTCTCCAGCCTGTATGCTGAGTTCAGAAATTGCATTAGTCAGGTCTTCATACTGTGTATTCAAATCAGACAGATAGTTCTCCAGCTCCTGCTTCTTGCTCTGAAGGCTGTCAATATTCGCCTGTGTCTGGGCAAGTCCGGCTTCTGCCTGCTGTTTCTGAGCCTGCATATCAGCAATCGCATCTTCTGTTGCATATGCAGTTGTTCCCATGGAAAAAGTAAGCATTCCGGCCAACAGTAATGAAAAAACTTTTCTTCATAATTAATCACCTTTCTCGTTAATCTGAAACCCAGTATATCATATTTCGTAAAAAAATCAACACTTTTTATTAATTTATGTAATAATTATGTAACATTTTGTCGCTGTTTACTCCGTTCTCAGTAACACGCTTCGCGATGCACAGACTTTATGCTAATCGCATAAGTCGCGCAGTATGTCTCGGGTTTTCTGTGACCTTCGCTCACAAAAAACACCTCGCGGGATACTGTCAGTGAACAGTAACAACATTTTATCTTCACTAATGCTCAGCAAAAAACAGGCACTGCCCCTTTTTCAGAGACAGTGCCTGTGCATCTTCTTATTTGTTTACAGTGCTTTATTCACCGGTTATTCCGCTTCTGCAGCTTCTTCCGGTTCCGCATCCATAACTTCCTGGAACTTGTCCAGAATAATCGTCTGGATCCTGTCACGTGTTGCAGAATTGATCGGATGTGCAATATCACGATATTCTCCGTCTGTTGCCTTACGGTTGGCATAGCGATAAATAACCCTTTTTCTCCTTCAATCACCTTGATATCATGTACTACAAATTCATCATCGATCGTTATGGAAACAACCGCTTTCATCTTTCCTTCTTTTGCTACCTTCCTCACACGCACGTCAGTAATATTCATGATACAAATTTACTCCTTTCGATTTACCGAATCTATCCGGCTGTTTTATTTACAGTATATATCTGTCATTTTTCTCCACGACGATCTTCACTTCACCGTCGCCGCAGTAATACGAATTTGCACGAATAGTATCCCGGCTTTCAACAATGCAGTTCTCAATATGAGTATTATCTCCCAGATATACATTGTTTAAAATCACAGAGTTCTTGATCACGCAGTTATTTCCTACAAATACGTCTTTAAAAAGAACGGAATTCTCCACCGTACCATTGATAATACATCCGCTGGCAACCAGGCTGTTCTTCACCTGTGCTCCCGGATTGTATTTTGCAGGAGGCAGATCATCAATCTTTGTCTTAATTGTCGGTTCCTGTTTGAAGAAATAGTTTCTGATCTCCGGTTTCAGGAAATCCATATTTGTCTTATAATATGCTTCTGCTGTGGAGATATTGCTCCAGTATGTGTCAATCTTATATCCATAGATTCTCTTAAGATTCTTGTAGCGGATCAGAATATCCTTTACAAAATCATGTCTGCCTTCCAGCGCAGCTCTCTCGATCAGCTCGATCAGCTGTCTTCTTCGGATAACATAGATACCTGTTGAAATTGTATTATAAGAAGAAACCATTGGCTTCTCTTCAAATTCCTCAATCCTGCAGTCCTCATTCATACGGAGAACACCAAATCTCTCAATCTCACTGGGATTATCGCAGGTAGTGCATACTACCGTAACATCTGCACGTTTCGCAATATGATATTCAAGAACCTTGTTGTAATCCATCTTATAAACGCAGTCGCCGGATGCGATCACTACATATGGTTCATGACTGCTTTTAAGGAATTCCAGATTCTGATAAATAGCATCTGCTGTTCCCTGATACCACAGACTGTTCTCTTTTGTGATCGTAGGTGTAAATACAAAGAGACCACCCTGTTTTCTTCCGAAATCCCACCATTTGGAAGAGCTTAAATGTTCATTCAGAGAACGGGCATTGTACTGTGTCAGAACAGCAACTCTCTGAATATGAGAACTCGCCATGTTGCTCAGTGCGAAGTCGATACTTCTGTAGCTTCCGGCAATCGGCATTGCTGCGATTGCCCTCTTATTTGATAATTCTCTCATGCGGTTATTATTACCGCCAGCCAAAATAATACCTATCGCTCTCATTATTCGTCACCGTCCTTTGCTGTAATTACCTGTCCGCCGGCCAGCTCACCATCAGGATAATCCTCAGGAACAGTTATACCTGAGATTGCTGTATTCTTTCCGATCCTTACATTATCCGGGATCACGCTGCGTTCACCAACCGTAGCAATTCCAAATGCATAAACTGCAGGTTTCAGCACATTCGGTGCTTCCTCACCACATCCCAGTACAACATTGTTTCCAATAGTAACATCCTCGGCAATAATAGCCTTATCCATCTGTACGCCCTCACCAATGGTAGAATTGCGCATGATAATGGAATCACGGATCACGCTGCCTTTTCCGATCACAACATTTGGTCCGATCACAGAATTATGTATTTCCCCGTAAATTTCTGCACCCTCACCGATCAGACATCTGTCTGTAACCGCATCTGCCGAAATATACTGAGGCGGGATAATATCTCCCTTTGTGTAAATCTTCCAGAATTCTTCATAGAGATTAAATTCCGGAATAATATCGATCAGTTCCATATTGGCCTCCCAATAAGAACCCAGTGTTCCTACATCCTTCCAGTATCCATTGTATTCGTAGGCGAAAAGTCTTTCACCTTTCTCCTTGCAGTATGGAAGAACATGTTTGCCAAAATCACAGCTGTTCTGATCCTTCAGAGACATCAGTGCCTCCTTTAAAGCAGGCCAGCTGAAAATATAAATTCCCATGGACGCCAGATTGCTGCTTGGATGCTCCGGTTTCTCCTCAAACTCCGTAATGCGTCCTATGTCATCTGTTACCATGATACCAAAACGGCTTGCTTCCTCAATAGGTACCGGCATACAGGCAATCGTCACATCCGCTTTATTCGCTTTATGGAAATCAAGCATTACTTCATAATCCATCTTATAGATATGGTCACCGGATAAGATCAGGACATAATCCGGATTATACTGTTCCATGTAATCCATATTCTGGAAGATTGCATTGGCTGTTCCTGTGTACCACTCACTGCTGGTACTCTTCTCGTAAGGCGGCAGTACTGTTACACCACCTTCGTTTCTGTCAAGATCCCATGGAATACCAATTCCGATATGTGTATTAAGTCGCAATGGCTGATACTGTGTCAATACACCTACTGTATCGATGCCTGAATTAATACAGTTACTTAAAGGAAAATCTATGATACGATATTTCCCGCCAAAAGCAACTGCAGGTTTCGCTACTTTTTCTGTCAGTACACCCAGTCTGCTGCCCTGACCGCCGGCCAGAAGCATAGCTATCATTTCTTTCTTAATCATGCAATCACCTCTTGTTGTAGTTATGGTAACTATTCGTCAGTCTGCTGTTTCGCGAGGCACTGAACAGTTACAGGTTATGATTATTTAATTATAACACACTTTTATCTGTTAGTGAACATTATTTACAATTTTTGTTTCTCTTTTTTTGTTTTTTTATGATTTTTGCACACGTTTTTTATTGAGTCTGTATTTCCACCGATATATTATTAGGCATTTTTCATATATCCAATGTCGTTTTTTGTAATTTTTTATCAACCAAAAGAAGTCCTTTTCATTTTAAGGCACAGGGAGTATAATAAACAGACAGATAAAACAGTTCCAGTAACTATGCGAATATGTTACAGTTACCGGATTTATAAAGATTTGTAAATAATTAATCAAGGAGAACATACTATGTATCAGATAGATTTTCACAAACCACTTCATATACATTTTATCGGTATCGGCGGCATCAGCATGAGCGGACTGGCCGAGATTCTTCTCGGCGAGGATTTTGTCATTTCCGGTTCCGATTCCAAATCCAGTCCTCTTACGCAGGCACTGGAGAAAAAGGGAGCCACCATCTATTACGGACAGCGTGCCACAAACATTACCGATGACGTAGATGTTGTGGTATATACCGCAGCTATCCATCCTGACAACCCGGAATTTGCCTGTGCAAAGGAAAAAGGACTTCCAATGCTCACACGTGCAGAGCTTCTCGGACAGATCATGAGGAATTATGATACTCCTGTTGCCATTTCCGGAACTCATGGAAAAACAACCACGACATCTATGGTATCTCACATTCTTCTTGCAGGAGACTGTGACCCGACCATCAGTGTGGGAGGTATTCTTCCTGCTATCGGCGGAAACATCCGCGTAGGCAATTCTGAGACTTTTGTCACAGAAGCCTGCGAATACACAAACAGCTTTCTGAGCTTTTTCCCGAAGATCAGTATTATCCTGAATATGGATGCAGACCATCTGGATTTCTTTAAGGATATTGACGATATCCGTCATTCCTTCCGCCGCTTTGCAGAGCTTCTTCCTGCTGACGGTACACTGATCATCAATGCAGATACTCCGAAATATGAAGATATCATCCGGGATCTTCCATGTAATGTGATCACTTATGGTCTGGAACATGATGCAGATTATCAGGCAGCAGATATCACTTATGACAAATATGGACATGCTTCCTTCTCCGTTCTGCGCAATGGCGTTAAGGTTGGCAGCTATTATCTGAAAGTGCCGGGCATCCACAATGTTTCCAATGCACTGGCAGCAATTGCCCTCGGTCATCTTCTTGGTCTTTCCGAAGAAGTGATCATCAAGGGACTTGGAAGTTTCACAGGAACAGACCGCCGTTTCCAGTATAAAGGAGAAGTTGCAGGGGTTACGATCGTAGACGATTATGCACATCATCCTACAGAAATTGAAGCAACTCTTCATGCCGCACACAATTATCCCCATAAGAAATTATGGTGTGTATTCCAGCCACATACATATACCCGTACCAAAGCTCTGCTTCCGGAGTTTGCCAAAGCACTCAGCCTGGCAGATCATGTGGTAGTTGCGGATATTTATGCAGCAAGAGAAACCGATACTCTGGGAATTTCTTCTGAAGATCTGCAGAAGCGTATTCAGGAACTGGGAACTCCCTGCGAGTATTTCCCTACCTTTGATGAGATTGAGAATTATCTGCTCTCCAACTGCCAGGAGGGTGATCTGCTCATCACCATGGGAGCCGGAGATGTTGTAAATATCGGGGAGCATCTGCTGGGTAAATAATGTTTCTGTCTGACATAAATATCAGCAATTTACACAGGACAATTCGGAAAATAATTTTTCAGAATTGTCCTGTTTTTACAAACGCCCAACTTATAGCAATAGAAGATACTGAACACTTGTGTCTCTGTCGACAATTTCCATTAAAAAGTTATAAACATTTTATCCCCCTCAATTCTTCCTTTATTTATAACAGTTCAGATCACTTATCCACATTTTCCACATCGTTATACACATTTTCATCTGCCTGCATATGTGGATGTATATGTGCATAAATCACTTAACATAATTCGACATTATTCGTCCCCGTAATACTCCGTTTTTCCCTGAAATTCAACATTTTTCAGGTTTCCAATAATATATACCACATTTCACCTTTCCACATTATCCACATTATCCACATTCAAATGTGGATGAAATCTTCGACAAAAATCCCCTATTCTCTTTTAAAAAATGTTGTGCTATAATTCATAGATATCAAGTCAGAGGAAAAATATCTTTTTTTACTCTGACATCTTATTATTATGATATCAGAGTCAAAAGGTCAAAAAGTCGTTCGTGCTTGCACGATAAGACTTTTGAACTTGGGACCCGCCAAACATGAGAAAGTAGCGATTTACGCAGTAAATCAGTGGATTTCGAATGTTTGAGAATTGTGGGAGCTGCTTTGCAGCGGAGCAATTCGTGGATATCAGGTTAGGGGCAAAATACCTTTTGACCCTAACATCTTATTATTATGAAAGAGAGTGGAAATTCATGGCTATGATCACTTTACAGAATTCCCGCAATGCGGAAGTAACTGTATTAACCAACAATTTCATAGACAACTATATGCCTGGGGCCAATGGAGAATTTGTAAAAGTATATATCTATCTTCTGAGGCTTCTTTCTGACACCTCTGTACCTTCAGTCTGGAGCAGATGGCTGATCATTTCTTCTGTACAGAACGTGACATTATCCGCGCTCTGAAATACTGGGAGAAAGAGAAACTCCTTACTTTAACCTACAGAAATAACGAAGATATAGCAGATATCATATTGAATGTACCACCTGTAAAATCTGCTGCTTCCAACACACCTGTTTCGGCAGCCCCTGTTACAAAAACAGAAACCCAGACTTCTTCTGCGCCGGCACAGCCTGTGAAGCAGACCACCAGATCAGCCACTGCACTGTCTCCTGATCGTGTAAAAGAATTAAAGCAAAATGATGAGATCGTACAGCTCCTCTATATCGCAGAACAGTATCTCGGCAAAACGCTCACTCCTACCGAGATGAAAAAGATCCTGTTTTTCTATGATGAGCTGAAATTCTCGCCTGATCTGATCGAGTACCTGATCGAATACAGTGTCAGCCGCGGGCATAAGAGTATGCGTTACATAGAAACCGTTGCTCTTGCCTGGCAGATGAGGGAATCACCACTGTCACCATGCAAAAGAGGCAAATTCCCGTTATGCCAAAGAATACTTTACTATTTTTAAATCAATGGGAATCAGCGGACGAAATCCGGTAGATACAGAGATTTCTCTTATGAACACCTGGCTGAATGATTATGGTTTTACCATGGATATCATCCAGGAAGCCTGCAGCCGTACAGTTCTCTCTACCGGACAGCCAAGTTTCCAGTATGCAGATAAAATCCTTTCCGGATGGAAAGATAAAAATGTCCGTACACTTGCAGATGTCCGGCTCCTCGATGCTCAGCATCAGCGCCAGAAGCTGGAAAAGAATACCCAGCGAAAAGCAGCTTCCAAACCGGCTGCATCAAACCGGTTTAACAATTTCCATCAGCGACAGTACGACTTTAACGAATATGAAAAGAAATTACTGAATCAGTAACGGCAGTGACATAATCGTCTGAAAGTCACTGAATAGCTACAAAAAAACAAACGAAAGGGTGTGAAGTCATGCCTTTACAGAATTATCAGTATGATACGATCATGCGGGAATACAGCAAGACCCAGTCTCAGAACAGACGTATTCTGGAGGAGCGTACTCAGGAGATTTATAAAAAAATCCCGCGCATCCACGAAATAGATGAAGAGGTTGCCACCTTAAGCGCCAAAAAAGCAAGAGCACTCTTAAGCGGAGAATCATCAGGTCTTGAGGACCTTAAAGCTGCAATCTCTCTTCTGTCCCAGGAGCGCAATGCCCTGCTGGTATGTAACTCATATCCGGAGGATTATCTGGAACTTCCATATAAGTGTCCGGTCTGTCAGGATACCGGTTACGTCGGAAGCCAAAAATGCACCTGTTTTAAGAAAGCAGAGATAGAACTGCTCTATACGCAGTCCAATTTAAAAGAAATTCTCAAAAAAGAAAACTTTGACCACTTTTCTTTTGATTATTATTCTGATACAATGAAGAACGAAGCTACCGGACTGACAGAAAGAGAGACGGCCCGGAGAGCTTATGATATTGCCAGAGGTTTTGTGAGAAATTTTGACAGTTCCTTTGAGAATCTGTTTCTTTACGGTGATACCGGTGTGGGTAAGACTTTTCTTTCTCACTGTATTGCTCATGATCTTCTGGAATCAGCACATTGCGTTATGTACTTTTCCGCATTTGATCTGTTTGAACTGCTGGCAGACTCCAAATTCTCCAGAGATAAAACAGAAGGACAGGAATTTGTATTTGACAGCGATCTGCTGATCATCGACGACCTGGGAACTGAACTTACAAACAGCTTTGTCTCTTCCCAGTTGTTTTTGTGCATAAATGAACGCATCATGCGCAGGAAGTCTACGATCATATCAACAAATCTGAAACTGGAAAATTTCTCGGATACTTATTCCGAACGAACCTTTTCGAGAATCGCCAGCAACTACCGTATGGTGAAGCTGGAAGGAAAGGATATCCGTATACAGAAAATTTTTTTTAGGAGGAAAATAAAACATGGCACAGGCAACAACTAAAGATTTAACTACACTTCCGGTGGGCAGACTTGGTCTGATCCCTCTGATCAGCTGTAAGGATCTGGGTGAAAAAGTAAATGAATGGCTGATACAGTGGCGTAAAGAGCGCAGCCACGAAGAGCTTGATTCTTTTGCATTTGAGGGTTATCAGAGAGATTCCTATCTGATACCGGTCCAGACAGCACGTTTCGGTTCCGGTGAGGCGAAATGTACGATCATGGAATCTGTACGTGGTGACGATATCTATCTGATGGTTGATGTATGTAACTACAGTCTTACCTACAGCATCGGACCATACGAGAATCTTATGTCTCCTGATGACCATTTTCAGGATCTGAAACGTGTGATCGGTGCAATCGGCGGCAAAGCCGCAGAGTAAACGTGATCATGCCTTATCTGTACGAAAGCCGCCAGAATATCCGCAGCGGCAGAGAATCCCTGGACTGTGCAACAGCACTTCAGGAGCTTGTAAGTATGGGTGTGGAAAACATCATCACTTTTGACGCACATGACGCGCGCGTGCAGAATGCAACACCTCTGCATGGATTTGAGACTGTACAGCCATCCTATCAGTTTATCAAAGCTCTTCTCAACCATGAGAAAGGACTTCACATCGACAACGATCATTTCATGATCATCAGCCTGATGAGGGAAGCATGAACCGCGCAATCTATCTTGCCAATATCCTTGGTGTTGATATGGGTATGTATTACAAACGTCTGGATTACTCCAAGAGAATCAACGGACGTCACCCGATCGCAGCTTACGAATTCCTCGGTCCAAACCTTAAGGGCAAAGATATGATCCTGATCGATGATATGATTTCTTCCGGTGATACAGTTCTTAAGATTTCTTCTCTCCTCAAGGAAAGAGGAGCAGGCAGAATTTATATCTGCTCTACTTTCGGACTGTTTACAAACGGACTCGAGAAATTTGATGAGGCTCATAAGGCAGGAGTGTTTGACAAACTGCTCACTACAAACCTGATCTATCAGTCTCCTGAGCTTCTTGCAAAAGATTACTATATCTCCTGTGATATGAGTAAATATATCGCCCTGATCATTGATACTCTTAATCATGATCAGTCTGTAAGCTATCTGCTCAACCCGGTTGACAGGATCAACCGCTGCGTAAGCAGTTACATGGCTCAGTATGATGAGAAATAAATAACTTCTGTAAAATTTATAAAAAGAGATTTCATGTTCTGTTCCGGCTGTTTCATCCGAAATTCCTGCAGTACATGAAATCTCTCTTTTTGTTATATATAATGCAATCCACTCTTCTATGCGGCCCTACACTGAATAACTGCTTCGCAGTCTGGTTAAAAATTCAGGAAATAATTTGCTTCCCATAAGGGATTCCCTCTCTGTCCAGAAGTTCCATCTCGCGTTTACTGCAGGTACTGATGATAACCTGCTTTTTCTCCTTATACATCCATCCAAGAACTGCCTCAAGATCTTCTTCCTCATACATCCCAAAGATATCATCCAGTATCACCGGCAGACTTTCTTCCTGACACAGAAGCTCTCCTGCAGCCATGCGCATGGCAAAATAAATCAGCTCCAGAGTGCCACGGCTGAGACATTCCAGTGCTTCCACTCCGTTCCCGGTAGTTACTGTCATGTGGATGCCGCATCCATCTGTACGTCCTGATATTCACCATCTGTAATCTCACTCAAAATCTGAGAAGTACGTATCTGCAGCTTTCGTCCCACCTGAAGATGAATATTTCCTGACATTCTCTCTATGGTTTCCATCGCCATATTCAGAGCCTGTACCTCCCGCTCTTCCGATGTAAGCAGAAAAGAATTTTCTTCGTATTCCCGGTATTCTTCCTTAAGGTTACAAAGTTCTGTTTCTTTCTCATCATAGTCCTGTCTGAGATTTTCTTTACTGCATCTGAGTTTCTCCTGCCTGGATACCCAGCGTTTTTTCATCCGTATTCTCTTCTGAAATTCCCTTGCATACTTCAGCTGCTGTTTTCCACAAAATCCCACCAACGCAGCTGCAATAACCGCTACGATCAGACTTACCGAAACACTGTCCGCTATAATCGCAGTCAGAATCAATCCAAAGATGCCGGCAGCGGCCGATATCAGCATTCCCATTGCAAAGCTGTTTCTTTTTGCCTTTGCCTGTGCCATTCTCTCATCCAGAATAACCGCACCATTTTCATCTCCGGGATGCATCCGTAACGACTCCTCTTTCTCATTAATCTGATCCAGCTTTCCATTCAGATCATTCAGATCACTTATGATATCATCCATCCTGGTCAGAAGTTTCTGCCTCTCCTGTTCTGTCTCTTTCTGTTTTCTGTCTGCCTGGACAGATAACCCTTTCTGGACATCTTGAGCATCTGCATGGCCCGTCCCAGATCCATGGAGCTGTCTGCAGTTCCCTGATAGCCGGTCATAAATTTTTGCAGTTCCCGAGCCAGATCCTGTTCTGTCGGACTCTTTAACTTCGCAGCAAAAACTGCATTATCGTAGATTGCTTCACTGATATCTCCGAGAAACATATTTTTAATATACGTATGTACTATCGCTCTTTCGCTTTCATTCTCTCCATACAGAACGTTAATTCCCGGAGAAAACTCTAAAGTTTTATCATGGATTTCTCCAGAGTTTTTAATATTTAACTGTCTGATAATCATATTCTGTCTGTCACCTGCTTGTTTCCAGTAAAGCCTGAAGACCATAATATAATGCCTTCTCCTCCACTGCATTTCTGTCTTTTTCAAGAAAATAACTGATATAGTCACCGATCAGTGTTCCACTATATTTTTTTTGAAGTGCTTCCAGATCATAGGAAGGCTTTGATTCATCCAGAACCTCTGTTACGTAGCCAAAAGACTTCAGTCTCTCGGGAAGCAGCAGAAGCTCCGGTGCCTGGTTCCCTGGATCACGATCCTGTAGATATTCATGCGTCCTTTATTCGCCAGATCCGCCTTCA
>ENA-OQIO01000082-OQIO01000082.1-human-gut-metagenome-genome-assembly--contig:-NODE-82-length-43427-cov-8.070277_pt1 | contig 43427 bp, 46 predicted proteins | sample MGYA00242573_ERZ504737 | MGnify/ENA primary metagenome ERZ504737 (study PRJEB26092, sample SAMD00036203) | human gut metagenome | host: Homo sapiens | study: EMG produced TPA metagenomics assembly of...
CATAAAACATCTTTTTTTCTTTCCTCTTCTTTTTGTTTTTCTTCCTGTTCCTTTTTTGTGTCTTTAATAATAACTGTTAATTTTTTGGATGCTGTGTTTCCTGATGTGTCCCAAGCTTTGATTACTAACTTATAAGTCCCTGTCTTATTTTTATTTAATTTATCAATGTTTTTGACTTTTACCTTTATATCCTTGGAAGCATCATAATTGTCCGACACAGAATAATAGTTGTTGATACCTTTCATTTCGCCTACTTCAAAAGTCAAGCTATCGTCCTTGACATTGATCACAGGTTTGACACTATCAACAATATTTGCTTCTACTGTGTATTTTTCATCGCCAATCGTATAGATCAGCTCCTGCTTGCCTAATTTTTCCAGATCCCCTTTTTTTAACGATGGACAGACCATTGTAATGTTACTTACATGTATCTTGTTTCCGTCAATAGATGAGCCGGATATTGGGTATGAATCAATACGCTTCACATACTCTGCTGTATTTACATCATCATCCCCTAAATCAATACGGATTGAATCTTGAAAAATCACATCGTGTGTCTGAGGTGTAGACGAACTACAGCCAATAAGTGTCAAAAACATCATTAAGACACAACATAATCGTTCTAATTTTTTCATAAACTCCCCCTTACACATCAATTTAAAACATTAAAAAAGTCCTCACCATGAGGACCTATCATCTAATCTTAATCTATTTAGGTATATCAAACCCCTTTCAGTTATTATTAATTAATCACCGCATTTAATCAGTCACTGCAACAAAAAAAGTCCTGTCAGGGTACAGGACTTGAACTATCTGGACTTACATCATGTGGAAAAAAGTCGATATAAGACATGAAAGCCAGAATATAAACTAATGCAAAACAATTAGTTTACTTTGTTTTTTAATGATTTTGAAGGTCTGAATTTAACGTTTTTAGACGCTTTGATTCTGATTTTTTCCATTGTTACAGGATTGATACCATCACGTTCTCCACGTTCAGTGACTTCAAATTTACCAAACCCAAAAATATCCACCGTTTCACCTTTAGATAAGGCTTCTGCCATATCATCAAAAATAGTGTTTACGATTTCATCCACGCTTTTTTTTGTTAATGTTGGGTTGTTTAAAGCAATATTTTCTATTAAATCTTTTTTATTCATTTTCATTTCTCCTTCTGTTATGAATTCCATTTTTACTTTAATATAAGATTCAAAAAAATACAAACAATTCAATCCTTAAGGCAAACTGCCTTAAAGGCATCATCCTTTAAATATAGATTTTGATATATTTCGTTTTGTCTGACTAATCTGATCTTTATAACGATTATAACTATCTATTACATCTTTAGGTGCGTTAGGCAAAGGTTCATACATATCGTCTAAATATATCCTGTTCTGCGATTCTCTCCAGAACGTATCGAATTTGATTTTTGAAAAATCGTACATACATTAATTTCCTTTTACCTGCAATACAGTGTTGCTAATTGGCTGACTATCACCATCTAAACCAGATATGGTATTGGATGAAATTTTAAAATCAGAAATTTTTTAAACTTACAGCATTTAGATCAGCATTTGCGATTTTATAATCTCCATCAGGAAGAACCACAGGTAATACACACTTGCCATTTTTAATTGTAAATGTACTAATCCACCGAACACTGTCATACATACTGATATATCCTTTTTTATCTGTTTTTAAATAGTCATTTTTATAGCTTTTCAACACTTTCCCTTCACTGTCCAACATTTTGATTTTAAATGTTCCATTATCTTCAACAAGCTTATCATTCTTATTTTTCAAAATGATTCTTGTTGCTGACTTAATATACTGGTTGCTTTCAATTATTTTTACTGTCCCTGTTTTATCAGAAGAAAACTCATATCCATTATTTAGACGGATATACGTATATGGAATGTCTTTGTTTCTGGTTACAATCAGCTCAAAAGGCTCAGATTCAGATTCATCATCCAATTTTTTAATAATGTAGGTGCCCTTTAAAAAATCATTCGTTTGAAGTACTCCATTTTCATCAGACTCTAAAATTTGATAGTCATTTTCCAAACCATTTTCTTGTGCTAATTCAATAGCTTCTTCTATATTCTCATCTGTTTCTTCATAAAGGCTTTTTTTAACACAACCATATTTAACATAACCTGGCATTACTTCACCATTTTCATCGGTAGTAATTGATGTAATTTTAAAACGAGAATGCATCTCAGTCAGATTTACAGTCAAATTGGTATCCATATCCTGTGTCTTATAAGTAAATGTATAATCTTTGGCAGATATCTTTTCGATTTTTTTACCATTTTGTTTTAAGACGGAACTATCATCCTGTACGGAGTCGATACCATATTTTGAATGGATTGTTATTTTCAACTGTGTCCCCTTATCAAAGGAAAAAGAATCATCTCCACCATCCACTGGATAGGTTATATCTTCATCCGTCATGATTTCAGCTGTTCCTAAACCGCCTGTTAATTCTATGTGCAACGTACTTGTACTTTTAGCCTGTATACCTAATGATGAAGTTACTAACATCATAGAGGATATCAATCCAGTACATAAATATCTTTTTAAATGCATTCTTTTCAACACCTTCCCTTCATCCTGCAAACTTTATGATGGCAGCACATCATCTTTCCGATTTAATTATCTGGATCAATATAATCCAGAAGAATATGAAAATGACAAGAATCCTTAGGCTGATCGTTATGAATAACAATCAGAACTGGATAATAATGTTCTTTTATTAAATCATACAGGATTGTCTGCATTTCCTGGTACATTTCCTTATTCCATTCAAAAATATCATCTCTAGGGCATTCAACTCTAGCAAAAAACAGATGGTCTACATCATTATTCCATTGATCGAAAAATCTATTTTTAATTGCTTTGCGTGCTTTCAGATCAAACTGAAAGACACCTATATCTTCTGGGTTGTCCATAGTATAGCATTTATTTTCAGGTGTAAGTTCATTAGTCAAATTCTGTGAACTGTTAGTACGAAACATACAGTTCAAATAAGTGTTAAAATCGGATCTATTTATAAATTTATTGATCTTAATATCATTATTAAAGTACATCACTCATCATCTCCTTACATTTCTTAAGGCAATCTGCCTTAAATAGACATATCTGTATATACAATAAACTTAAAACAAAAAACTTAAGGCAATTTGCCTTAAGCTATAATTCATATTCCTGCGTGTCATTTATTCTTGATATCACATCTTCAATATCTTTGTTCTGTATATATTCTATATTAACGCACGTACCCGCTCTGTCGTATGTTGGTTTAAATGTAAAGCAGTCTAAGTACTCATTTTGATTTTGCTCATCTAATTCAACACCATAAAGATCCCATAAGTCATATTTTATTTCCTGCAAAGCAATTTCTTGAGCATTACCATCTAGTTCTTTAAATGAAAGCTCCCTCTTATCATTTACAAGATAGTTTAAATTCAATTCTAATCTATTTTCCAAAATTGCTATTGCTCTATCGTGTAAAACTTTATTGAAAGAATTCAATTCAGCTTCAGGAAGATTATATCTATCGTGTTTTTCAATTCTATAGTCTAGGATGTGTCTTAATTCCTTTTTTTGACGATTTTCTAAAAAAAGTCTTTGCGTTTTCAGCAAACGATTTACCAAAAACAGGATCTAAAGTTTTAATATATTCATTTAGTTTTTCTGGTGACTCGTAAATATATTGTCTTGGCTCATCAAACATACAATACCCATGATCGAACAAAGGAGCCATACACTTGATCTTGTTAGTTGCATTATCAACTAATACACCAAAATTATTCAGATGTCTATCTGTATTACAAATCAATGCATCAAAAACCATCATCGAGCAAAAATCCTGATAAAATTCATCCCCCAGATTTTTATAAAAATCTACAATGGCTTTCACTGTTTTTTTCCCTTTTAAGAATCTTGATGCAGGAACAAAAGATGTATCTATGTCAGTAAATAATTTACATGTACTTGATAATTCATCTTGCCATATATCTAAATCATAGGCAATTGCATTTAATCCCATTTGATGAGCAACTTTATAAGCATAATACTCAGCATAAGCTTCTTTTCCATGGTTTGTATACAAATTGCCATGAACATTCCCCTTATAAAGCACGACATCACCATTGATTCTTCTCCAAGCCTTTTTTAGAGAACCGTTCGTTGTTAATTCTGCGACTGTACCAATGCTATTTGAATGTCCATGACCTGTATATGCGATCAACGCAACAGATTTATTAAAATCGTTCTCATATAGATTGTAATCTTTAAATAGCCCCGTAAAATCCGGATCAACAATCCAATATGGATCATTCAACGAAAGACCTTTTCCAACAGTCAAAATTCCAATCAAATCATTTCCGTGAAGTCCCAGGCTTGCCAAAATCTCATTTACAAAGGCACGATTTTTAGGGATATTTCTTTCCTGTATCCATTCTAATAGTTCGTTTGAATCGTCGGTTTTTAATCCAATGGGATAAAGAAAATTATTTATGTTATATCTTTCAAGAATTGTTAATTCATAATCACCATAAAGTGAATCTTCAATTCTAAATTTTAGAATATCTATATCTTTGTTTTTTAATACAAAATCTTTATACATCCTTCATCACCTGTTATGAAGTGACCTTTGTCAAGACAAAATTACACTCATATTCTAAAAATATTCAGTTTTAGATTGATGACATAGAGGAACTCCTAAACAAATCTATCGACAGTTAACCACTCTGTTATTCGTGGATTGGGTACCTAAGGTTAATGGTCCGTCGAGCAGGTTTTGTAAATCTCATATCGTGGATCAATAGCTTTTTCGTACAGTCCTCCTCGCGATTTGATTCGTGTACCACTATTGCCTTAAGAGGTGAATCGTAAATAATCAGACCTGTTTCATTATTTACGAAGTTCCTCTATATCATCAATCCTTTGTCTTTCTAAAAGTCTTTCTTCACATCTCCTTTCACTTATTTTTTATTTTAATGGATGTTTCCTGTTTCCATTCCCCAAATAAAACATGCTAACTCTCTAGCTACAGCGACTATTGCCTTATTTCTAGGCACATTTCGTTCAATCAATTTTTGGTATTTCTTCTTCAAACGTTCTGTTGCCTTATCCGCATATGCAATAATATTTACATCCATTCCTTTTTGACGACTTTTTAACCCTTGTGATTTTTTCGCATATACGTTTCCTTTCACCAAAGATTGTGCACATTCTACCAGTGTTTTTCTAATCACTGTATTTCCTTGCTTTGTAATACCAATTCGGTTGTTTTTATCGCCACTAGAATGTTCTCCTGTTGTAAGTCCAGTATAGGATGCATATGCTTTTGCGCTTGGAAAACGTTCAAAATCAGCTGTTTCTACCTGTATAGTCATGGCTGCAAATGTTTCTATACCCTTAAAACATCTTAATTTAGATACCTTTTCATGGTATCTTTCACTTTGATACATCTCATCAATACGATTCATGAATCGATTGATTTTATCGTTTAAATTTTCCATTTCTGCAATATATTCATTTAAGGTTTCTCTTTGAATTTCTGACATTTCCAATTCTCTGATCCAATTCATATAGCGAATTGTCCATTTTGATTTACCATCATATTGATAGCCATGACGCAATACAAATGCGCAGATTTCCTGCTTAACTCTTTTTAATTCCTTTTTGAAATCATGAATCATACGGATGTATTCTTTTATTTCAACATCTTCTTCATCTGGAACATATACAGATTTATATGATCCACTAGCCAAGTTCTTTGCAATATTCAAAGCATCCATTCTGTCATTCTTTACCATCTTATTTTTTGCAGAAACCTGCATAGTTGTAGGAGCCAAAATTATACAATCCACTCCTCTTGCAGTTAACGACTTATAAAGAGAATATCCAAGACAACCTGCTTCATAACCACATTTGATTTCTACATCGTTTTCATAACGACTTTTAAGTGTTTCAATAAACTTAATTACTAGTTTTACATCAGAAGCAAATGTAGATTCTGAAACGATTTCTCCTGTATAACCATCATAAGCGCATAAACTAAACGAATTTTTGTGGACATCCATTCCAACAGATAATATACTTTTCATAGTGACCTCCTATTGTGTTATGGCATCGACACCATAAGTGTTTTTAATCAATTCAATTATGAGTCGTAATCCACGTATTGACAATAGGAGGTCACTTCATATTATCTCATCTTTCCCTTTTACATTATCATAATTTTAGCAACAAATCCTACTTAAGGCAATCTGCCTTAAATAGACATTTGTTTAATATTTTGTTCATTTCATTAGAAGATGTTTTATTAATGATATAAACATTGCTAAATAATATACGTAAAGAATTTAATCCATTCATAGATTTTACAGGTGAAAGTAGAATTCCTCGATTTGTAAATTTTAAGACAATATAATTAACTTTAGATAGCTTTTTTACAAATTCTATAATATTCTTTTCGTCTTGTGTTAAAATTCCCATAGTATCAATAATGAATTGTATACAATTTTTCTAGCACTAAAATTTTTAATAGCTAATAGAGCGTTACCCGTTGTAATGCGATCATGGATATCATCTATTTTATACATGTCTTCTAAAGAAATGATTTCTGCCTGAGCGCCTTCTTCATTTTCAGCAAAAGCATATTGTTTTAAGTTATTACTAATTTCTTTATTTTGGGATAACTCAATCCATTTTGAAAATGCGCCATATATAGCATCTTTGCTAATTAATGATTGAGATAATCTTAATACAAGTTCTCCTTTGCGTTTGTAACAATACAAATATAAATTATTTGTATCTGCATCTGGGTACATTGACAAATAGTTATTTTTCATTAGAGTATACTTTTCGTCACAGTCATTCATAACCTCATCAAATGTATTTTTAGAAATTTCACTATTTTCTAACTTTTCGTTATGTTTCAGATATTGTGCCATATATAGCACAGCCCGTATTTCTGCAATTCCAAATTTTGCAATAACAAGTGTTTCTTCATCTTGTAAATCAAATATATTTACTGGTTCATATGCAATCATTTGTTTATTTTCTTCCATTTTTTTATTCCTTTCTTCTCTTTTCATTTTGTTGTGTCTATTGTAGAAAACCTGTCAATTGTATTTAGTGATTTATCGTCGTATCTTCTTTAATTAGTAAAATACATTCCATCTATTTACCACTTTTCTCTCTATTGCATCTCTTATATAGCATCTGCCAGTTTTCTTGAGTACTTTTACCATCTTTAGACCAAGGAATGATGTGATCCCCTTCCATCTCATCATATTCAAAATGTTCTCTGACATAATTAACTCCTTTCAAAATTAAGGCAATCTGCCTTAAATAGACATATCTAAATCGTTCACACTAAAGCAATCATCAACTTGACATTAAATAAATGAATACTTATCATATGAAGTAGATAGAGCATATATCATGTCGTTTGGCAATTGCGACCAGTGGGACGTGATATAATGCTCTGTTTTTTTATCACATATGAAACTAACATATATATTTAGTCCCATATGCAATAAAAGGAAGGGGTGTACCTTCCTTTTAAAAATTAATCTTCACTTCTGCGAATCTTGCGAACAGTTGCAATGGAAGCACCTAATGCAATAATTACTACGCCTAACATCATATACATCATGTCTTTGTTTTTAGCAGTACCAGTATTTACACTAGGCAACAAGACATTCTGGTATACGATTGAATAACGATGATTATCATCTACGTGTACTTCCTTGTCATTTACAAACAATCCTTCGTCCGTAAATTTAACCTTTACAACCTCATCTGATAACTTATATCCTTGCGGAGCACTTGATTCTTTAATGTAAGTTGTTCCGTAACGAATCAAGAATTCAGCAGTACCAGTTTCCTGATCACCTGCGATGGTTTCAAGTTTTGAACTTTCAGCACAGTTTTCCTGTGAATATGAAGTGAATTCAAATTTGTTTGACTTGATATTCTGTCCAGTTACACTGTCAACCTTGTTCACCAAGATACGTGGCAAAGCAGTATGTTTTGGATATACAGTTACATCATACTGGAACAATTCATCTTCATCATCCCATGTTGGAATTCCAACAATAAATGGAGTAATTGTTTCAAAATCAGACAAATCTTCAACATAGACTAGATACACACCAACTGGAAGGTCTTTACAAGTTGCTTTCCCTTCTTCATCCGTTGTCATTTCATAGTCTGGAGTTTCAACTTTCTTTGCCATGTCTTTGGCAACCTTGTCGATCTCATCTGCTGTTTTAATCTCATTCAAGTCCAAATCCTTGTCTGCAAAAGGTTTATATTTAATGATATATTCCCCTTTTACAATGTCAGCAATCTGAACTACACCAAACTTTACATTTTCTTTGGAAAGGTATTTATCATATGGGTCTGTTAATTCCACTGAAATTGACCCTAATCCATTATCAGGTACTTTAGTCAAATCTTCTTCAGGTAGAATTGTTACATCCCCAACTTCGGGTTATCAGTGATATCTTTAGCCTGTAAATTTAAGCATGGTACTAAAACCAGCATCAAGCTCAAGGCTAAACCGATTTTCTTTAATAACTTCATGACTTTAACTTTCTCTCCTTTCTCGTTTTAAAAATAAATCTAACAATCAACATAAATACAATCAAAAATGGAAGTGCTGTAAATAACAACTCTCGCCAGCTCATCATTTCTGGTTCAATGGCTTCTTTTTTCTTTTCACTGTATGGTACACGTTTACCAGTCAAAATCAGTCTGTGCGTGTTGACTCCATACGGTGTACAAGTCAACAAAGTCGCAAGGTCCTTGCCTTCTTCTATTCCAAGAATATCAGGAGCTTCTTCTTTTTTAACAATCTCAATTTTATAGATTTGGTAAGCTAATGTTTTGTTACCAACATGGATATAAAACAAATCGTCTTTTTTTAATTCATCAAGCCTTGTAAAAAGCTTTGCGTTTGGCAAACCCCTATGACCTGTCAAAACAGTACGAGTATTCTCACCGCCGACTGGGAATGATGAGTTCTGTAAATGACCTACACCATTTGACAATACATCATCACTTGTTCCGTGGTAAATTGGAAGGTCAACGCCTATCTTTGGTATCTCTATCGAACCCATGATGCCTTTACCAGTCAGATTTAAAACACTTTCGTAGTTTTCGTCTGAAAGTATTTCAGTATCAATGTTTCCAACCGATGCACCTCTGGTTTGAAATAACATATCATTGTACTTTTGAGCCGATTGTATCTGCTCTTTGACTTTTGATTTGTCAGTTTGTTTTACTTCACTTTCATATGTGGATATCATGTTGTTTTGCTGAATACCACTATGAATACTTGAAACAAGTGGAATCGAACATAATCCTATGCCAATGATAACAAGGATACGTACTGTCCAACTCGTTTCTTTAATTGCTTTAATAATCGACTTCAAAATTCAGCACCTCCAAAAATGGAAGGTGGCAGTACTGCCATCCTAACCATTTTATTTATTTTTAATTAGTCTTTTTTGTTTTTACGTTTTTTATCTAATGCTAATGCACCAACGACTGTGATTGTACCTGCACCTAAGCAAATCATAGTTAAGTTAGAACCAGTGATTGGTAATTTAGTTCCTACATAGTTGACAACAGTGATATTAGCAGAACCATCTGTTACATCTGTTTTTAAGTTAGTGTCGCTTTCTTTGTAAGCACCGTTTAAGAATTCCTTAACATGAGCAGTTGCTTCTAATTTCTGTAATGTTTTTTCAGTAGCACCTTCACCTGCGTTGTAGTTGTTACGGTCAGCATTGAATGTAGGTTTGATAGTGATTACGATAGGGTCTTTCAATTCACGATATCCAGCAGGAGAATCTGTTTCTTTTAAGTAATATGTACCTTGATCTAAACCTAAAATTGTAAATACACCTTTTTCATCGGATGCCATTTCAACAGCATCACTTGGTCTTGTACCACCAGTGTGGTCAGTACCGCCTAAAGAATCACGGTTGATTACAACATATCCATTTGGAGATTCCTTAACATAAACTTCATTTGTGCAGTTTTCATCACTGTATAGACGGAATTTAGCATCTTTCAACAATTTGTTGTGGTCGTTGATTTTTAAACCATTAATTTTATAAGTAAAGCAAACTACTGTATCCCAAGGTGTTGTACCTGTAGAACCTACACCATCGCTATCTGGGTTGTTAGAGAATTCCAAACGAACTGCATTTTCAAAACCTCCACGTCCAGTACGTGTAGAAGCTTTGTCATTTAATGTAGCATTGTATGATAAATGGATTGTTTGTCCATAGGCGTTCTCATTCAAGTTGTTGAAACCTTCTGAGAATTGTCTATCAACGATTGATTTTAGATTACTGATTGTAACGGTGAAAGTATCTTCCCCACCATCAGTAACGATTTCAAATTCATTGTTCTTCAATGTGTAAGTTTTTGTACCATTAGAAATTGTTACATTAACTGAATCTTTGTGGAATGTTAATGCTTCGTCCATTTTGTCATGGAATACATATTTATATGTGTCATATCCATTCATGTTTGGAACAATTGAGTTGTAGTAGTAAGGCACTGTCTGACCAATTTCATAGTCACCTACATCATTCCATCCCATTCCGTTGTCATCTTCTTCGATTTTCTTTGTGACAGTTGGATAATCTGATTTGATTGTAACTGTTGCATCTGGATTTGCTGTATTTGTCAAAATCAATGAAGCAGCAGTGTGTGTATCCTGTACAGCAGAAACTTCGTCTGTTAAGTAATAGCCATATCCTAAGCCACCGAATTTAACGGAACCATCGACTGGACTAGTCGCTGTTACATTAACAGTAGTTGGTGTAAGACCTTCTTTGACTAATTCATTTCTTAAATCTTCTACAAAGTAACGATAGTTGCTGTAGCGACCTTCTAATTTCTGGTCAGCCTGAGCACCTTCCACTTTGTTAGTATTCAATGTCTGAATATAGTCGATTACATCATATTCAGTTACAGATGAAGCTGATTTGTTGATTTTCTTTCCAACAACCGTTTGTAAGGCTGTTTTGTAAGCATCATTCCAAGTGTAGTTGATTGATTCCTGATCTACAGCATTTTCAGCGTCAAACAATTTATAGACTTGGAATTTTTCCCAACTAAACTTTGTCCATCATTTGGGTGGATGGTGATTGAAGCACTACCCTGTCCAAAATCAGCAACACCATTTGGAGTTGCCAATGTTGATGGTGCCTGTGTTATAGCGTAAACTGGAGCAATTACTGGAGCTACGCTTGAAGCAACAGGACTTAATGTAACTGCCAACGCAGAAAAGCCTGCGAAAACTACATTTTTGATTTTCATATCCTATTTTCTCCTTTTATTTACTTACTCTCATCTGGAGTTTGTTTTTTTCTTTTCGATGCAACATAGGCTAAAACTAATACACCTAAACCTAAAGCAACTAAAATAATCGTTCCGTTAGAACCTGTTTCAGGCAATAACTGCGTTGTTTTGTTAGTAATATCTACCGCAACAACACGATCTTTTTTAGTTCCCTCTAAGCGAACATTACCCGTTGTCTTAGATGTATCGTATTTTGTTCCATCAACAGTGAAGTGAAATGTATTTGTCTGTGGTGTAGCTGAAACATATACGGAATGTACATATGCCTTACCATTTTCATCGACTGGAATTCTATAGCCTTGAGGAGCTTTTGTTTCCTTGAAGTAGTATGTCTTTTCTACATCCAGATTTTTGAAAGTTAATAAACCTTTGTCATCGGAAGTCTGTGTATCCACTACATTCTTGCAATCAGCATCACTATATAGACGGAATTCAGCACCTTTCAAGACTTTCCCATGTTCATTTGTTTTAGTGATTTTCAAGTTGAATGGATTAACCTTGTCACTAAATGTAGCATAGCCGTCTCCCGAATCCTTTGTACCTTGTGCAATCAAGCTGTTTGTGCCAGATGTAAATGTGATCTTACCTGTACCACTTGCAACATTGAATACAACTTCATTTGGATTTAATTGGTATCCGTCTGGAGATTTGATTTCCTTGATTTTGTGAGTTCCCGAAGCCAAACCTGTGATTGTAATTTCACCAATGCTATTTGTTGTTAAATCTTCTGTTGAACCATTAGGCAATGTGTGACGGAATACTGCACCACTGACTGGTGTAGAAGTTCCTGCCTGTACCTTCTTGATGTCAAATTTAATAACTTTTTCGTTGACTGTAGGCATATTGAATGTATTTACATCTTCTCCACTTCCTTTTGTTGTGATTTTCCTTACAAAAACCTCATTGTTGATAAAGTAGCCTGTCGGAGCTTTAGTTTCCTGAATCGTGATCGTACCTACTGGTAATGTTGCATCTCCATTAGAAGCATAATAGAAATCATCTCCTGATACTTTATAACCTTTCGCTAAATTACAATTTCCATCTGAATTAGTTTTTAAAACCCATGAACGAGATGGGACCTGACCTGATTTAGCAGGATCGGAATCATACAATCCCTTATAGTATTTAATTGTAAATTCAGCACCTGCAAGGCTGGCACTACCCTGTGGCTTGTTCTTGTTGGTTTCTTTGTCTACTTTTCCAAGTAAAATACCAACTGGATCGGATTGAGGATAATCTTTAAATTCACCATTTGAGCCAATCCAAGAACTTTCATTTGCTTTTACTACAACTGAAACAACAGAATTATTCAAAGCATAACCTTTTGGATTCTTAGTTTCCTTTAGATAATATGTTCCTGCATCCAGTTCAATTTCATTTGACCAGTCCTTGTATTTTTCAGAACTGTCATACTTCCCAATCGTTAACGTATTCACTTTATTCTTGTTAGCTTTTGCATCAGCTTCTGTCTTATACACTCCATATTCAGCTCCCTGCAATGAGTAGCAAGGGTTGTTATCTGTGATAGCTGGGTTTGCAGAAGTCTTTTTAATGCAAAGTTTACCTTTTTTGATTGGAGGTTCTGGCTGTGTATCATCCAAAACGATAATACGGATGTTTGAGTTTCCCGCCAAGTCATTTGTAGCCATGTTTGTCAATGAGTTTCCGCCATTATGGAATGCAGAAGCTGTTGTATATGCCTTGCCACCATGATATAAAGTCAAAGTATTGTTATTTGATGCGTTCTTCCATGCAGGATTCCAGTACCATTCATCATTCGCATACCATGTTGCATTGTATTCACCAGATTTTCCTTGATAAGGGTGTGCATAGTGACATACACCGACTGCAACGATTCTTGGCTTAAATCCATCTGTAGTACCATAAATCTTTTGATAATTTTCTCTACATTGATTAATAGCATTCTGCAAAGCGTTTTTAACCTGAGTTCTTGCAGTTACACCATTCATAGCATAATCTGGTAAGCAGTATAAATTCATGTTATTCATAATAACATTCAGTACTGCGTCCGTGTTTGGCTGTCCATTTACTAGAGCCAATCCAAAACCGTTGTCATTGTTATCACGGATTCGCCATGATACGGTTGAAGGCATATTACCTCCACCTCCACCAGAGCCACCGCCTGCACCACCTGCATCGGCAACGCTGATGTTATCACCAGTGCTGTTAGCCCATTTCGTTGTGTTTTCTACTGCATTTTTAGATGAGAAAACTGTTTTCTTATCTTCTTTCACTTTTCCATTTTTGGAAATCATTCCTGAAACTGTAGCAGATGCACCTGATGTTGCGTCCGTATTCACATACCAGTCCACATCATCACCGTAGTTTGAGTAACTTAAAATGATGCCTTTATTTGAACAAGCACCAACAGTAATAACACCTGAAACATTTGCAGGCACAAAATTTGATGCATCCAATGCATTGTTTCCTGCTGAAGCAACTACTGTGATACCTGCTTTCACTGCTTCTTTGACTTTTGCTTCAATCAAAGATGTATCATCATTTGCCTTTCCAGAGAATGACATATTGATGATAGATACGTGAGAATCAATCGCATACTGAATAGCTGAAACGATAGAAGCTGTTGTTCCGTTTCCATTATCATCCAATGCTTTCAAAGCTAAAATCTTCGCATTACTATCCTGTTTGCGAATTGCTTTGATCATTTTTGTTGCATGACCTTGATGATCAGTAGCATCCCCGTCTACAAAAGAAACAGCATCTACTGTAGATCCATCTGAACCTGTATCAATCAATGCAATAACATTCTTTCCAGAATAATCTTTTGCATTTTTCTGGTCTGCCTGATTGATTGCTGTATCAATATCCTTTGTTGAAACAACATCAGTTGATGACTGTGTGTTTTCATCCATAGATAAAACCTGTTCAGTATCAACCTCGGCACCTTTGTCTTTTAATTCTGATTTAGCTTTATCCGCTTCATCCTGAGAACCATATTCCAAAACGTACATATTAGAATATTTAGCTGAAATCAAATCTGAATCCAGATTTTTTTTCTTACCTTGATATACAAGTCTTACCTTGTCCCCTTCATCAGTAGAAGAATCATCTGTCACATCATTTGAAGTTTCATCTTCAGATGTGTTTGAATCTTCATTTTCAACAGATGCCTGTTCGCTTGTTGTTTTGTCAGCTGTACCGCTTTCTGTTTTCTGTGTTTCTTTTGTTTTAAAAGTTACACTGAAATTTGCATCCGCAGTTTTCGTTGCATAAACAAAACTGAAAGATTTTTTTCCACTCGTAAATCCTGAGATCGTGCTATTATTCAAACTAACATCATCAATAACCGCATTTTCATTGGATTTTGAGACAATTTTAATTTCTGTACCTTCTTCGTAGTCTGCATTGAAAATGTCACCATTCGACAATGATTTTGTGAAATCACCCGATGAAAGTGTGACTGTACCATCCCCTACAACACTCACTGAAAAGCCTGCTGAATCAACAGTCGGAGTGGTTGTTTCTTCTGCATACGCAGGAAGAACAAGATTCAATGATGTCAGTGCTGTTACGAAAAAAGCAAGAAATACGTTCTTAAACTTTTTCATATTTCAATCCTTTCTAAGGCAGATTGCCTTAATTATTTTATTTCCCCTTTTCTTTCTATCCCTTGAAAAAATCTCTAACGTTAGAAATCTTGATTTTTTTGAGTTTTTCATACCATCAATATCTTGAAAGGAAAAAATATTGATATTTTTTCAACTCAATTTAAGGAAAATCAAATAAACTGTATCTGTTCATATTTCATCCCACCCTTTCATTAATTTACTATCTATGGTGCAATAGCACGGGTATTCCCCGTTTTATTGCGTATGAAAAATAGAAAAGGAACTCAAAATTGAGTTCCCTTTTTTAGAATTAGAATTTAATCATTTAATCTTTTTATTGAATTCTACACAACCGTATAAAAATGTGCTGTACTGCAACAAATTTTCGTCCGCAGTTTTTGTTGTATAGCCTTCACTACCATGTGAAAGCATGCTGATGTACAACCTCAAATGGTATTACAGACTACTATAGAATTTTAACCTCTTCACGAATGAAGAAAGTATGATTCCAGTTCATCTGTACTTTCGATATTTCTATCAAGGTCCGTGAATCGACCTTATATATGAATTAAGGCAGATTGCCTTAATTTATATCAACAAAAAAAGACAGAATTTTCATTCTGCCTTTGATTTATATTTAGTTAGCTTTCATTTCTCCACAGCCACTGCATTTGTAGCCTGTCAATTCCTGCTTTGTGGTTGCAGGTGAGTCGACAACATACCTTGTTTCATATACTGCATCGTGATGTACTGTATTGTATCCTGTTACTACTTCTCTCCATTCAGTATGAAAACAACCATTTTCATCATTTAACATATGTGCATTCATATGTGCTGAGGTATTACCAGTAATATCTGCACCGCATGTTGAACAAATTGAGTATTCTCTCATCTCAGTGATTGGAACCTGTTCATCATAGGCAGCTTGCACCAAAACTTGTTCGTTGTGCCCTTTTTCAGGCACATTTACAGTCTTATATTGAGCCACCCAGTTGTGTGTATGTTCAGCAGGCTTAGAACTGTTTGAGTTTGAACTGTTACTGCTGTTTGAAGGCTTAGAAGAACCTGTGTTGTTCTTGTTTGAGCTAGTATTCGTAGTCGAAGCTGTGTTATCCTTCTTTGATTCTGAAGCATTTGATTTATTAGAAGAATCGGCTTTTGCGGTTTCTTCTTTCTTTTCTTCCTGCTTTACTTCAGTTTCATCTTTTTTCTCATCCTCCGTCTTTGCAGAATCTTCAGATGGTGTTAAAGTGGCAGTACTGCCATCTTTTTTTGTTACGTCTAAATTGACTTTATCATCTTTTAAAGAAACATCCACTTTCTTTATATCTACTGTATCTACATCTTTGAATACAAATGTTTTGTCCTGATCCTGTAATCCTACTTTCACATCCAACTTATCGTTTTCTTTTACCTCATAGTATAAAATACGTTCTTCTTTGTTTTTTACAGAATCACCATCTTCCAACAAGTTATCACTGAAACTTTCTTCAGAACTTGATTTTGTTTCGAATGCTGTGATCTTCTTTCCAGTATTGTTTGTAATCTTCAAAGATTTAGAATCCTTACTTTTTTGACCAATCGTTTTTACTTCATTTTTTTTGGCAACTTCTGTTGTTTTTGTATCTTTTGTATCTGTAGATGTAGAAGAACACCCAGTCAAAATCATACTTAATGCAATCGCACCTGCTGTTAAAATTTGTTTTGTTTTCATATATAATACATCCTTTCCTGATCTATTTTGCTTTCACTACCATGTTAAAGTGTGATATACCTTCACGCAAAATGGTATTACAGACTACTAATAGATTTTAACCTCTCCACGAATGAAGTAAGTATGATTCCAATTCATCTGTACTTTCGACATTACTGCCAAGGTCCGTGAATCGACCCTATTTAAGGATTAAGCAATTTGCCTTAATTTTTTATCATTTCTCTTTACAACTATATTTTACCATGTATCCTTTCAAAAAATGCTAGATTTTTGTGCGAATTTCGGGCCTTCACTGCCATGCGAAAATGTGCTGTACTGCAACCGAGCTAAGGCTTATAAGATGGTAGCAGCCCCTTCACTACCATGTGAAAATGTGCAGTACTGCAACTGAGTGTTTCATAACATCAATATTCTGAAACCTTCACTACCATGTGAAAATGTACTGTACTGCGACTTCAAACAATGGCATTACAGACTACTGAATAATTTTAACCTTGCCACGGATGGCAAAGGTGTGATTTTAGTTCATCTGTACTTTCGGCATTCCTGCCAAGGTCCGTGAATCGACCTTATTTGAGAATTAAGGTCAATTGCCTTAACTCTTATTTATCCCATCCACTAATTTTTACATCATAGAGCACTTGAATCTTCTCAATGCATTCTTTTATGATTGGATGTCTATATCTAATAAGTGCAGACCATATTTCCTCCCATCTTCTTTCATCATCTTCATCATCCATAATCTTCTCACCAGCCAAACCAACCACGTTATCTAAATCTGTTTTCTTTAAATGTTTAAATAATTCTGCAACTGGAATTGTCTTTTCTAAATGCTGTAGAACCAACGATTGATATTTTTGTAAACAATCGTCATACTTTTCAAAGCAAGCTACTTCCTCAAATTCATCCGATCTCACATCATCATCTAGTTTACGTGCAAGAACATAAGGTTTTATAGTGCAAGCATAATATAGAATTGCAAAATTTGTTTCTCCATTGAATGCTAACAATTCAGGGGAATAACCTCCCTGATTGTAAAGTATAATAGACTTCATTTTTTCTTCCTCCATTCTTAAGGCAAATTGCCTTAATTCTTGAAATCATAAAAAAGACAGAATATCAAATTCTGCCTTTTGCTTATGTCAAATTATTTTAAATGGGCACATATAAATTTTTAAGGGAAAGATATATAAAAGGGCTTATTAGTCATTATTATATGCACCCATTTAAAGCAATGAGCAGGCTCATGTTTTCTGCTCTGTCCAGAACACTGGCTTGTGGATCGTTGTCCCATGTCTCATTTAGATGTTTTAGATTTTGACATTCTCCTTAAAAATCTAAAACATCCTTTGTTAAGAAAGCTTTTCACAGCTAACATTGTAGCAACATGAAAAGGTTACGTTGGAAAGCAGGAGTTTCACCCCCTACTGTTAGATTTGTTGCTACATCTTGAAATTAAAAATTGAAGGTTCCAGGAATTGCACCTGATAATACTTGTTACCTTCATTAAAAAAAACTTACGAAGAATAAAGCTGTTGTCTGTTTGATATATATTGAACCAGAGAAAATATTCAGACCTTTGCAAATTTCATCATAAGTATGTTTCATTCGATTTAAAGTAAAAAGTAGTCTTTAAAAGGAGATTCCTCCCATCTTTTTAATTATGCTTTAATTTAAATCAAATGATGTCCACCAACAGATAAATCTTAGTGTGAGCTATCGTAGAAGGACCTATCTCCTTGTATTATTTAGAAAGATTTATGTGTTGGTAGGATGGTATTTGAGGATTGTGGGAGTTGCACCCACGGAACTTGCATCCTCATGTAATGGCAGGCTCATGTTTCTGCCGTGGTCATTTTTGATATCCGTTTATGGCAATCTGTTATATTAAACTGCAAGCGAAAAAGTTTTACTTTCTATATTATCTCAGTTACCAAAGGGAGATAAACAATAGAACAGGTCCTGAAAACGGATATCTGGTTTGACTTCATGTTTAATGTTGCATCAATAGTTCCGGTGAGCAACTCATGAGAACAAAAAACAACCTCATGTCTTATCGTTTGGGTCGTGCATTGTAGGCGGTCGAACTACTCGGCACGATATGAAAACAGGACTTACGTGTATGCAGGAATACCACGTCATACAGTGCCCGCTTTTTTTCTAAAATGTGCTATGCTGCAACATTTCAAATGGGTACATACACCTTCACTACCATCAAAATTTGTACTGTACTGCAACTTCAAACAATGGCATTACAGACTACTATAGAATTTTAACCTCTTCACGAATGAAGTAAGTATGATTCTAATTCATCTGTACTTCGGCATTCCTGCCAAGGTCCGTGAATCGACCTTATTTAATACATCTATATTTTATCATGTATCCTTTCAAAAAATGCTAGAAAAATGTGCGAAATGAAACTCAATCTTTGCAAAACATATGAATATATATCATATCCTTAGCATACATGTTTTTTACGAACCGCACGCAAAAGTTTGCTTCGGGTGTAGAAGCATAGAGCTGATATCGACTCAATCCAATCGTTTTTAAATTTAAGCGATTCACCAGATATTCAATCGACTCATATCCATTCGGCACGATCACATCTTTAATGTATTTACAAAAAGAATGTATTTTTTCTTCATACACTGAATTCAGACTATCATCAACATTCAGATGATATTGAGGTATCCATACTCCGTTACGAAAGCATAGATTCGTATAGCCTATCAGGCTGTCCTTGTTTCTGTTGAAACTGCATTGTTTCGATAAAACGTATTTCATATTCATCACTCCTTTCGCATGAAAAAAGGACCTAAACGCACGTTTCAGGTCCTCTGTATACACTTACTTGATGATACCATTATAGCACAACTCTCGGACAAAAATGCTAGAAATTTGTGCGAAATTTGTTCAGAGTAAAAATGAGCATTGTGAGCAAAAAGAGCTATATATACTTTATATAAAGTATATTAGGATTCAAAAATGCTCAAATAAAAAATTTAACAAAATTTTCACAAAAAAATTTATTGTTGACAAAAGCAGGAAAATAAGCATTTCCACGCTATATTACGCACAAAGAATAAAAGAATTAAGGCATTTTGCTTAATTCTATAATTCCATACAGCTTTCATTTCTTTCTTCTTCTAAATCATCCTCAACAACAACTTTGCTGTTTTCGTTTCCAGAAGTATCTAATATCTTGTTGATCTCCTTTTGGCGATTTCTTGCACTTGTTAATTCATCCTGTAATTCAAAAGGTTTATTCACCATCTCTTTTGCAATCTTTAGATTCCCTTCGTAATTCTGGATGGTTTCAATCGTTTTATTCAAAGAATAGCGTATATCATTGATACGTTTATACATTCGATTGAAATTTACTCGACCTACTGGATTTACCGAATCGACATTGATTGTACGCAATGGCGTTTTCATTTTGATTACAATTCCTTCTCCTGCTAAACCTAATCCAATCAATACGTCCGCTTTCATAAAGCGACCCACAAATTTATCTCCTTTATAATCATTCAGCTTGTACCCCTTTGTACATTCCTCAATCGCATTCCAGGCTTCCTTCAGATCGTGATATTCATTCCCTTTGACATCATAAAATGTGAAATGCTCTGTATCTCTAAGATTGTTGGCTTCAATCTCATCTTTGAAATATTCATATTCCTTTGCAAGAATGGTGCGATATTTCTTTTCTGTTTCGATTCGATCTGGCAAAAGTGCAACATCATCCTGTGCCTGTAGTTTCTTCTTCTGCCATGATCTACGCATTGTTTCCAATCTTTTCACTTCATTGTCAACTTCAAACTTTTCCTTAATGATAGGATTTCCAGATGCAATCGCCTTGACCTCGGCATATGAGAAACTATTCTGTGTATCTTCTTCAAATTCACGTGTATCTCCCGTACCCTCCAGAAGCTGTGTTACATAGCTTGATTTTGTTTCGACCATCTGCCATGAATATGCATCAAATGATTTTTTAGTAACGTAGCGGAATTCATAAATTTCGTTATACATATTTCCCTGTCTGAATGCTCGCCCATTCTGCTGTTCAATGTCACTTGCACGCCATGGAACATCTACATGGTGTATTGCTATCATGCGTTCCTGTATATTCGTTCCTGCCCCTAGTTTTGGAGTTGAGCCAATCAAAATACGCATTTCACCTCTATTCATCTTTTCAAAAAGATTCTGTTTTTTTAATTCTGTATCATAATCATGGATAAATGCGATCTCATTTTCGGGAATACCCAGCTCTACAAACTTTATTTTTAGATCGTCATAAACATTGCTGAACACATAGCCACCTTCCCCATCATTCTCATTTTTATGAGGTGTAGACGAGTCACAGAAAATAAGCTGGGTTGCTTTATCATTGTCATAATCCTTGTAAATCTGATATACCTGTTTTGCAATCGTCCATAGTTTTCCATTTTCTTCGTCTGGATAATTTGGATCAATCAAACGCATATCAATACTTGCTTTTTTACTGTCCGATGTAATCTTAAGCATATTGTCAATATGCGGATCCACATTTCCATTATGAATGCTTTCGGTACGTTCAACAATTTCACTGATGTAGTTTTCCAGTACATCACTTGGCTCAATGGCAATAACGGTCGGCTTACCTCCAATATGTTTTGGCGGTACAGCTTTTACTCGACCTAGCACCGATTCTTCCAGTGATTTTCTCAGCATTCCGGCTGTCTGAATCTCAGCAACCTGTCTAAAGTGATTCATCAATTCTTCCATGTTGAAGAATTTACAGAAGCGGGAACGATTGACAAAGCCTGAGCCATCCACGCTTATTTCAAAGCTGTTGGTTACTTTACCAAATGTCTTTGCCCATGCATCAAAGCAACGGATATTCTGTTTTCTTAGATCGTTCTCCTGCAAATATCGTTGCATAGTATAAAGCTCTGCCATAGTATTCGTTACTGGAGTACCTGTTGCAAAACAGATACCACCGCCGTTATCCTCAATGATCTTGCATTTCATATACATATCCATAGCTTTTGCGGAATTCTGCTGTGGAACACCTGCAATATTTCGCATAGCCGTATAGCTGAAAAGATTTTTAAACTCATGTGCTTCATCAACAAACATATAGTCGATTCCTAGATTTTCAAATGGAACTACATTCTCATCCCGTCTGGAATCTGCTAATCTTTGTATCTGCATTTCGATAGATTTTTTCGTTCTTTCCAACTGCTTTACAATCTTTGTTTGGTTTTCATTGTATGAGTTATCCAATTGTTCGATGGCAGCATTCATTTCATCCATCTGTTTTCTCATCAGTCAATCTGTAAATCAGTGCCGATTGAAATCATCTTAAAGCTAGAATGTGCCATGATAATTGCATCATAATTACCAGTAGCAATCTTTGTTGTAAAAGCCATTCTACGCTGTTTTGACATATCTTTTTTGGTTGCCACCAATACATTGGCATTTGGATATAAACGTAAAAAATCGTTTGCCCACTGCGATACGATATGATTTGGAACAACATACAGAATCTTGTTTCTTAGTCCTAAACGCTTCATCTCCATACCACTGGCAACCATTTCAAATGTTTTTCCAGCTCCAACCTGTTGCCACAGCAATGTGTTTGTATTCGTATCCATGATACGTGCAATCACATTTTTCTGATAAGGCTCCAGATTGTAGGATGGTGCCATTTCCGGAAAAGATATAAATGAACCATTATAGACTCGGTTTCGGATGTTGTTGAATCTATGATTGTAAATGTCTACCAAATCTTTCTTTCGTTCATAGTCCTGATAAATCCAATCCTCAAACTCCTGTTCCAGATCTTCTGCAAGCTGTCGAGCCTGAGCTGTTCTTTCAGGATTGACTTCGCTTTTTCGATGTATTTTTCCGTCATCATCTTCCTCCGTCCAGTAGTTTCTGATCTCAGGCATTCTGGAATTAATAATATCTGTAAAAAGGTCATATCCATTGTAATCCGGCTGGCTTTTCCAGAAGTCTACATTGTCTGTTTTCTGCACTCCCCAGTTTAGCGTTACCTCACTGTTGATGTTCCATCGACTCGGCTGTGTTGTAAAATATTTAGCCGAATATTCATCATAGTCGATTCTCATACGTGAATAATCATACCCAGACTCCTTAAAAATGTGACTACTGAATTCACGGATATATTCAATAGGAACCCATTGAGCACCTAACTGTACATGAATGTCCTCAGCCGACAAAGGTTCTGGTAAAACACTTTTTAATGCTTCAATATTGTTGTCAAAGCCATATCTTTCTGCAATCTCAATCTTTTCATAGATATCTCCACTCAAATATTCATCCGCCATGAGTAATTTTCCAGACTCTGGCTGAATGAAGGCAATCTTTTTATCTAGCAGTTCCTTCTGTACGCTTTCTTCTGTCACAGAAAGCAGTGAACTCATGTATTCTAAATTTAAATATGCATACGTATCTAAAGATACACGTACCGCATCTACCAAACTTTCTACAGCTTTTATTTCACGTTTTGGTTGAATCGTTCTTTCTGAAAAAATTTGAGTTTTGCTTGCACGCTTTGTTTTGGTATCGTAGTTTTCAAGTGAATCCAATAGAGCCATACGAGGATCGTTGTCTAAAAGACGGATGTTCGTTCTTTTATGGATAGGACCATATTCCTTAACAAAATCATCGTATAAAGCATTCAACTCTGCACGCTTTCCAAGGTAAAGAATCTCATCAACATCATTCACCTGCATACGAATCAGTTCGTTTGCTGTATCGGCTAATTTGATAAGGCAAATTGCCTTAAGGCGGTCTGTTTCACTTTTGAACGATGCAATATTTTCATCTGGTTTGTTTGTAATCCCTACAGCATAGTAATAGTCAGCTTCTTTGAAATACAGTTTTTCATTCTCAACAAAAAACGCATTGACTGCCAGTTTTGAGTGCTGCACATCCATTGGAATAAACATTTGCTGTTCTTCTGATATTTGTTCTTCCTCATAGATTCCTTCAGGGAAATCATTTATGACAGCATCAAAATAATTCTGTAGTGATTTATCTTTATCTGTTGTAACTTTCAGTACATAATTATCAAACTGTCCTTTTTCTTCCGCAACACGACCAAACACATGATCTGGATGCATAACAAAGTAATCATTCATCTGTCGGTGTTCTGTTACATATCTTCTTTGTGTGAATAATGCATTACGATCGACTACCTTTTCATCGTTTCGTTTTAGAAAAACTATATCGCACGCTACATCTGTATTTGCTCCGTTTTCATGGAATAAATTGGAAGGTAAACGCAAGGCCCCTAAAAAATCAGCTTTTTCATTAATATAGGATAAAATGTCGCTCTTGCCATCCATAGTATCAGTCGATGTAATAAAAGCAACGATACCGCCATCCCGCACCTTTTTCAAAGCCTTTGCAAAGAAATAGTTGTGGATGTTCCAGTGATGTTCATTCAAATCACGTTCCTGCATATCATGCACTTGAAAAAATCCGAACGGAACATTTGAAATAGCCAGATCAAAATAATTGTTTGGGTAGGAATTGCTTTCTAAGCCGGTATTTTCTACCTCTACCTTATCATAAAGGTATCCGCTTATCGTTGCACTCATGCTGTCAAGTTCTACACCACACAGTGTTGAGTTTACATACATATCGTTTGGCATCCGTCCGAAAAAGTTACCATTCCCCATACTGGTTTCTATAACCTTTCCCTGATTGAATCCCATCCGTTCAAGAATATGATAGATATTGTCAATTACATTCAATGGAGTATAAAAGGATGTCAATGTTGATTCTTTTGCATTTGCATATTCATGCACTGTCAAAAGCTCCTTGATTTCCTTCCTTTCCAAAGTGTAATCCGTATCACTCTCATTAAATACATGAGGACAGCCACCCCACCCTGAAAAACGTGCTAGTTTTTCTTTTTCTGGTAAAGTAGCTGTCCTGTTTTCTTTCTGAAGCTGACGAACAGTTTTTAAAGCTTCAATATTGTATTGTATCTTTGTTCTTGTCGATAACCTTTCATCTTCTAGATGTACTCTCTCCAATACTTGGTTTGTAGCACTTTTAGAGTCAGAATCCACTGCCATGTTATTTCTCTGGCTTGATTCAAAAGCTGTTCCTTCTTCTGTAATTTTTCCATCCAGCTCAACTCCTGTGATGCTGGATACGTTGTTTCCAGTTCCTTCAGCACCTGCGTGAAGTGTGAATTGATCTCCTGATAAAGCTGAAATTCCAGATTGCTCAACTGCTCTGGATTCCTCTCCTTCAAAATGGTATATAATAGATTGTTTTTTTCCTTCAGAAGTTTCACTACCTCTACTTGATTCATCATCCCCCATGCAGAGTTCAAATAAGCTGAGTTGCTCGAATCGATTGTTTTCATCTGGATTCACTCCTTTCCTTTGTTTTATTTTCCTCATATATATTTTACCATGTATCCTTTCAAAAAATGCTAGAAAAATGTGCGAAAGCTTATCCCACTTTCGCACATAATTATTCAAAATTAAGGCAGTTTGCCTTAAGTGATATATCATCAAGTTTCATGTCCAATATACCGAAAGTTTTTATCACATCTCCAACTTCTTCGATAAAAATGGTCTGTGATGGTTTCAATTCACTAAACAGCTCATTAAAAGATTTATTACAGATTTCAAAATCATCATCATTCCAATTCATTATATTTTTATCTGTTCCATTTTTCAAAACACGAATCCTTCCACCTGCTTTTATAAAACTCTCGTAGTTCCTTAAATGTGTCCAATGTCCATTGCACCTTTTGTCATATATGCCAAGACAAGGTTCCTGAATGTGTTCAGGATTAACAATACGATATTCCCAGATCCTATCACATTGACAAGAAGTCAGCTCAAAATGATAGTCTGGTGCGGGTGCTAAAATCTCATACGACCTTCCATCCAAGCCTTTAAACATACCAATCACATAATGTCTATACATAAATCCCTTTATTCATCGTTTCAATAGCCTTATCTATAGTTTCCTGTCTTTTTTTATCTTCCTCTTCTTTTGACATTTTCTTCCAGTTTCTTGCCATAATTAACTCCTTTCAAAATTAAGGCAAATTGCCTTAACGAAAAAAAGCTCTCAAGTCATTGAATCTCAAGAGTTTATAAACATTCTTCTAAATCATCCTTTTCCAATTCATCACCGTATAACATTTCTGTCATTTCCTTGACTTCCTGATTCTGGTTAACTTCTTTGTAGATATAATCTTCATAATGTTTCACCGCCTGCTCACGTGAAAGCATATTATTAATCACTCTGCCATCCGGCAATGTAAGACATTCTTTATCCGCATCATATGCGATTGGGTTTTGCCCGCACATCTCATCAAACAGAGTTTGACGAAGCTCATACCTTTCTTCATCCAAATCACAATAATCACCAAATTCGTAACCACCATTGACACGATCTGAACCAACTGCAATACCGAAGTATTCTCCATTCTCATCTTCATCCCATTCGCACTCTGAATCGAGAACATAGAAATCTAAGTTCATGTAATCATAAATCTTGCTTAAATCCTCATCAGTTAGATTGATATCAAAACGTTCATTTGCATTAAATCTCAGATTGTCCGTGCTCACATAATAAAATCCTGTGGATGTACGATCGTACACATACTCTAAAGTTTCATCCGTCAAGCAATGCAAAATCGCTTCTTTTCTATCCTCATCCATTGTCATGTCTATCATATCTGATTTCATTTCAACCATACCCATTTCGTCCTTGCGTAATTCCTTTATGGTTTCCATTTCCTTTAATTTTGCTTCTACCTGACAAATACGTTCATCCAGAATATTTTCATAATCTGTTGTCATCTTTTTAATATTTTCAACATTAATATTCTGATAGTTCATGCCTAGATACTTGTTGCGGTCAATAAGTCGGCTCTCAGGTTCGCATATTCGCTCATACATTTTGATTTTATCTTTATACTCAACAAGGTCTTTTTCGTAATGTTCCTTGTAATAATTCATATCTTTCAAGAAGCAGTTTAAACTGCAACTTTCAAGATAGTATCCATTTTCGTATAGTTTCAGGTGATTCAACCTATCTTGTAAATAATCTATATGCTTATTGAATATCTCATTCACTTCGGGAGAAACACGTACAATAAAAAAATCTTTCAACATTTCCTTTGGAGGTTTAATAATTGTCTGCCATTCGTATCTGTAGTGTTCCAATTCCTTAGAACATTTGCTGATTTCTTTTTTCATTTCATGAAGCTTAAACTGATCTGCTTCAAAAGCTTTTTTCAAAGGTGCCGTATCAACAAGTTCAAATGGTCTTGATTGATAGGTGCTCCCTAAGCGATACGCATCCTTATTATGCTGATTTAAAATTTTATCCTTTACTTTTAATACTTCCATTACTGGATGTATGCTTTCTTCAAAATAAGGAAGTCCATTTTTCAGCATAATCAGATGTGACCTTAAATCCTGAAATGCTTTGTATTCACTTTCAGTGGGTACGTCTGTTGTGGACTCCATCTTTCTTTGACTTCTTTTTAAAATACGAGTCATATACCATTTTCCTTTCCAACAAAAAATAGTTAAGGCAATTTGCCTTAACTATTCCATGGCTCTTTCTTCTTTATTCTGCTGATCCTGAAGCTGGTCTGTCATCTCATCCATATCATCAATAAATGTACGGATATCTTTATACTCGACCTCATCATAATCTTCTTCTGAAACAGTATATTGAAATTCGCTGTTTGCGTTCATGGATTGAATATATGTTCTTTTCAATTCATCTGGTTCTACTTGCTTCATACTTCTGAATCGTTCATCTGTAGCTGTTTCCTTGATTCGGTTCACAACCAAATCCGATTTTGGTGAGTTTTCAAGAATATAGGTGATGTTCTTTACATCTTTCATGAATTCATATTTATCATTGTTTTCCTGATAATATTTAACCATATTATATAAAGTGGTAATGTCTTTTGAAGCAATTACACTTGCTTCTGTATCAATGCTTAAATAAGCCAACGCATTCATCGGTGAGTCGAAGATTATAATATCGCTTGCATGGTCTTGAATTTGTTTCCATCCAACTGATGTAAAAGAACCCGCAGCTTCGTGTTTGTACGGTGTATCTTTGATACCATATTCCAATGCAAAAGCTGGATTATTTTTTTCATCGTATCCAACAAATACTGCATTATGCATATTTTTGCTCATGTAAAGTGACTGATTTAAAATCAGAGTATCTATTACATTCCCTTCAAATGCCATTGTTTGTGTAAAATAATCCTTCATCTCATTAAAGTTACCACTTTCTCTATCAGGTAGACTGATTCCTGTATGCTTGTACACTGCATTTTTTGTATGAGAATATTCGTATAGAACAAGATTTTTTGGATCCCTTTCCATATAATATTGATTTACCTTTTCTCTGGCTTCCATAAAACTACAGTTTTCATAAAACTGCACAAAGTCATAGCAGTTCATCCCGTTTGTTGTTTTCGCATTATAGAAAACTAAGTTTTTCTGCAAATCAAAAATCAATGAAGGATGTTCATAGCATACAAGGTATCTTGCATTATTTTTCTTTGAATATAATGTCAAGCCATAAACATTGTCAGCAATTTCTGCCACAGATAATTGTCTGATATTTACAGCTAAATCTCTTAATTCATTTTTTTCGTCTTTTGTATAAAATTTAACACTCATGATAGAGCCTCCTTATGTTATTTTTCTAATTCAATAAAAGAATTGTTTTGTGAATATTGCACATATCATATTTCGTAATAATAGTCAGCCAGTCTTTCTTCAGCTAGTTCTTCTTCATCTTTAGTAAAGCAATCCAGATCGACATCATCATAAATCTTGTTTATCACATCATCCCAAATACGATAGGATTCAATTTCATCCGCATTTTTAAGCTGTTCATTAATTTCCTGATGTTGTATTGAGTAGTGGAAAGCCTGTTTACTCAAAATTTCTGTTTTACTGTATTCCGCCATTATCAATTCATCTACATGATTGATCTGGTCCTGATCAAAATATACATCCCTTATCTTTTCATTCTGTATATAGCCATAAAAATGACGGGATGATACATTTTCGTTTATAAAATTGTATAACCCATCCTGTAATGGAATTTCTACATTTGCCATGTTACGTGTTATCGTATGCTCATAGCTTAACAGTCTTACATCCTGCACATCATCCGCTTGGATATTTCTGTAATCACCATTGCGTATCATGGACAGATAATCTTCGTATCTGTCCAAAGGTAATTTTGAAAATGTTTTATATAATTCCATAATTCTGCTTAGTGTTCAAACTGTCCTAATTCATTCAAGGTCAGCTGATCTTCCTTCTCATCCTGCGGAGATGGAGCATGGACTGTTCTCGCATATTCATTTTCAAGCTGAACACGTGTAGCTACATCATCAATCACCTGGTTTAAAATTGCAGGTGTAATAGGTTTAACGTAACCATAGTAGCGATACGTAAGTTCAAGTGAATTTTTTGTTCTTAATTCACATTGATTAAGGATATACTGAGATGCCTGCTTTCCATTGATACCAAAGCGTTGTAGGTTTTTCACTTGAGCGGGTGTTAAAAAAACACCCTTGTACATTTCAAATGCATCAGGGTGTTTTCCAATTTCTTCAATAACTTTTTTTGTTCGTTCATTCAGTGATAACTTGTTTTGATTCTTCTTCAGGTACATCAGCCTTTCATACATCATATCATAATCATCATAGGTCATCATACCGATACCTCCTTCCAAAATAAAAAAAGATAAGCAGGGCAACAGGGAAGGTTGCAGATTAACCTACTTATCTTTTGTATAAAAATTGTGGATGATAATGTGTGCAATCCTTACAATTCCTCTACATTAGCATTATAACACATCAGAGAAACAAAAATGCTAGAAATTTGTGCGAACAATATTCACTTAATGCTCATAAAAAATGAGCAAAAATATGTAAACAACCTTTATATATCAAAAAAAAGCACTAAAAACAGTCCATAAAAAAAATTAAGGCAAATTGCCTTAATATTATTCATTATCTAATTATTTTTTATTATCTCTTTAAAAAAAGCATCCAAGACTCCGTTGATTTAAGACGGAGAGGGATGCTTTTTTGAATATCTACATAAGCAGTATACTTATGTCAATTCCAAAACATTATATCAACCAGATTATCATTTTTTTATATTCAGATAATCATGAGGTGTAATACTTAAAATTTTCGATTTTTCAAAGTCTTTTGTATTCCTTGTTAAAATATATTTAGCTTTTTGCCTTTCCGCAATTGCAGAAACAACAGCATCTTCAAAATCTGAAATGTCACTGGAAAGAGCTTTTTCAATATCTGCTCCCCTTGTATCTGATATCTTTATTAAATCTAAAAGATTTCTTATACATTCTTTTGCCTGTTCACTTCCAATATATTTCCTAGCAATATAGAATATGTCTGTGATTGCCGAAGCTGATACAATAATAGTGTGATTATCAATACACTTATTTAGTGCATTATATGAATCTTCAAAAAACGGCTCTCTTTTACATAGAATATCTATAATTACATTTGTATCAACCAATATCTTCATTGCTTAGAAATCCTTTCGTTTTTTATATTTTCAATCTCTTTATCAGTTAATGAAGCAATATACCAACTAAATTATTTAATGATCTTTTCTTTGCCTGCTTTGGTGAAATAATACGTGCAATCTCTATTCCTTTATTTGTAATAATAATTTCTTCTTTGTTTGCCATAGTTAAATAATCACTAAGATGTGTTCTTAATTCTGTAGTATTGACTTTCATAAGTAAATCCACCTCCTGTACATTAATTATAATATAAATATACATAAAGAACAATAACAACGTACACATAATTAGCCTGCTTTTTTAAGGCAAATTACCTTAATCTAAAAAGTGATTATGAGTATTCCACGCACTCAGAGCCACCATAGAACATTTTAATTGATCATTTTAAAGAAAAAGTACATACAAAAGACCCACCAGATAATAAAAATAATTCCTGAAATTCTAAAACAATTCCTCTCAGACCTGTCATTTTTAAAAGGGAAAACCAGTATAAAATCTCCGTAACAATCTCAATCATTGTTAGTATTGCCAAAACTGTTTTTCTTGCATCCATCACTCTACACCTCAGAAGCGATTTTCTCATCCGAAAATCTGAATTTAAATTTAAAAACATTTATCATCTTAATCTTCTTTCTTTAAGGCAAATTGCCTTAACATCTAGTGAACAACAATTTGTTCATCATACTCTTCCAAAAAACCAGACAGCAATAATCTTCGATTTGAATGTAGACCATAATCCAGATCGCACGTTGATAAAGTAACCATAGGTGAATCTGTATCTACTTCATCATTACAGTAAAGTGATTCATTTTTTAGTTTACCTATGGTTTCCTGTCTTTCCTCTCCAAAGTCTTTTGCATAAAAAACAGACTCATTGTTTGATTTTGAATAACAGAAAACATTACATTTATAGTTTTGCTCTGGTGTAAGCAAATAGAAATCTAGATGGCTGTCAAAAAATGATTTTGATGAAAAGTTCTTTAGTAAAGTAAACATTCCCCCACCCTGAACAGAATGGCCATAAATAATATTGTTATCATCTGAGAAGTCGCTATTCGTATTGCAGTCTAAAAATGCTGAACCCATATAGTTGTATCCCTTATAGATCGTATGATCTAAATAATAGGAATTATTTGATCCCTGTACTACAGGATATGATATGGCACAGTCTGGAACATATATCCAACCCACTATATCTGGATTGATAGCTTTTAATGAACCCCAGTCAGGAGCTAAAATCTGCTCTCCGTTCTCATCTTTTTTAACAACACATTCTTTTTTTAACTTGTCTGTCTGTAATTCAACTTCATTATCTTCATTGTATATCTGCCAAGCCTGATAGGCACAGAACCCACCAACGCATAAGCAAATTATCAATATGATTCCATAAATCCACTTTTTCATTTTCCATTTCCCCTTTCACTCTATAAAAAAAGGCATCCAAGACTCCGTTGTTTTAAGACGGAGAGGGATGCCAGTTTGAATATATACATAAGCCGTATACTTATGTCAATTCCAATTTAGTGTAGCATAACACGTAAGTCCTATAAGCACAAGCATACCCGCAAAAATAAAACCTGTTTTTATATTAAAATCCTTATCACTTATACATAAGTGTGCCAACCATCCAAATGACAGTGCAACAGAACCTAAAAACAATAAATCTCTAAACAACATATCTATACATCCACTGTCTTTGATTCTTCATCAGCAAGTTTGAACTTAAAACAATCATATTTCTCGACCTTCTTTCTTTAAGGCAGTTTGCCTTAATTTTTAAATTGTCACAAAAATAGGACATACATTTGGTATATTGAATATGTAAATATTAGGAGGTACTGTATATGCAACAATTTATTCAATCTATTTTTCTAGTTATAGGCACAGCTGTAATTACAAATTTCTTCACCCGTAAAATTTATCTGTCTGATAAAGATAGAGATATTGTATTGAAACAATATGAAATATATAGCAAACTTTATTTGCATATTGTACGTAATCAATTGAGTGAATATATTGAAAAATCAGAAGCAAAATATAACGTCAATATGCTATTAAAGGAATTACTTAATCATGATTCACTTCATGATTATTTAAACCCTGTACTATATGAACTGTTGATATACGTCAAAGACAAAACTATTACTGATTCTGACTTAGGAGATATACGCTATCAAATAGAAATGGATCTTGAAAATATAAAATTTAAGCTGGGTTTACCTTGTAAAAATAAATACAAAAATCATTTGATGCAATGCGGAATAATATTAATTGTCCTGATATACATAATGATTTCTCTGATATTCTGGAGATTAAAATATCCTGAACAATTTACAGAACAAATTAGTGTAATTATAATTGCTATTTTTATTATTCTTGTTTTTTCAATTTACTATATTGGTTGTGTCTTTATACAAAATTTTATATACTTTAAAAAGTATTATTTCTTTTTTAAACAAAGAAAAGCATTACCCCAAAAAGATATAGGGGATAAGAAAAACTACAATAATTATAAGAAACAGTCCACCTAACGTTAAACCAATCGCAAAGTCAAAATTTCTTTCAAATACAATCACCATAACAAGAGAGCTTAACATAAAAATTCCAGCTGCCGAAATCAAATATATTGTTAACATTCCAGCTTGATAACTACTCATACACTACCTCTTTCTTTCATCCGATCACCTTCCTACGTGGCAGCACTGCCACGTTTTCTTTTATTCAAAAGGTTTTTCATATTCATAAAGAAATATATACGTGTGACAATCAACTATATCAAAAGCAAAACGGAAGAGTGATTGCAAAACATAGAACAAAAAACATACACAAAAGTAATAGAAAAGCTTTGATTTTCATTAAATGTTCATCCCATATTAAGCATAATATTCCAAATACTATTAGACACGAAAATGCACTATACAAAAAATAAATTGCATCCATCACTCTACACTTCAGAAACTACTTTCTCATCAGCCGGTTTAAATTTATCATTTTTATCAACCTTCTTTCTTTGTTAAGGCAAATTGCCTTAATTTTTAAATTATCGCATTTTGGAACAACAAAATGGTATATTTAATTTGTATTTATTAGGAGGTAATATAAAATGCAATTCATACAATCTATTATTTTAATTGTTGTTACAACAATTGTTACAAATCTTTTCACACGTAAATTTTATATCTCGGATAAGGACAGAATAATCAAAGAAAAACAATTTAAAATTTACGAGGGACTCTATATAAATATTGTTAAAAATCGTGTTAATGAACCAATACTTTCATGTTTAGCAAAGAAAAATATATATCATCTCATCAATGCTCTTATTACAAACGAGAATTTATACAATTATCTAAACCCTCTCTTATACGAACAGTTAACATCATTAAAAGATCAAAAAATCAGTGACTCTGATGTTGCTGATATTAAAAATCAAATTGAAGAAGATTTAGAAAATATCAAATATAGCTTAGGATACCCTTGCAAGCTTAAATATAAAAGGCGTTATGAGCGTTATGCATTTTATATACTAAATTGTGTGTATTTAACATATTCAATTCAATATAATTTAAAGCCTTTAAAGGACATAAAAAACACAGAATTATTTTGGTATTTAACATATATTCAATTCTTTCTAGTTGGTTTTGGAGTATTTTTAATTTTTTCATTAATAAAATATTTGATGTATAACAAGAAACTCAAGGCGTGTGTAAAATTGATAAAAATGCGTAGCAGAGAATCAAAAAATCAATAATAATTAAAGATAATTTAATAAAAACAAATTTCTGTGAATCAAATAGCTCTTCTAACAGCAAAAGAAAAATCATGGATCCCATAAATATACGTAATAAATAAGCAAGTAACATTTTTTTACACCTCAGAAACTACTTTCTCGTCAGCAGATTTGAATTTATACTGCTGTATCTTCTCACCATTTTCATAATAGATGGTGTTTTTTCTTTTGGTGCTTTTGTATTTCAACTTTTTCACATTTACTTTTGAATGATCGGCACTGATATTTGTTATATTCAATCCACTGTCCATAGAATATAAACTTAAATCTGATAGCAACGAACTTTCCAACACAGAACCATTCGGTACTGCAAATACTACATCAGGATACATAGCTTTAAATGCCTGAAATGTAGTTCGGTAAATATGAATGTATCCATTATCACCATTGCTCAGCGTATAATTCCCTTCGCTGATCCACAGATTTGTTCCGTCAAAGGCTTCAACGAAACCGACATGACCAAACTGCGGATATAGAGTGTTCGCCTGAGCTGAGAACACAGCACCTCCGCTTGGTGTACTGCTTAAACTAAATTTATCGCTATGAACAGCAACTATCTCTCTGGCATTGTCTTTCCCATTGCCAAAAGCACCGCTTGAAAAACCATACACCTGATAAAATCTAGACCATGCATAATACGTACACTGTGGCATTGCAAACGGATTGCCAACCAAAATAAATTTACTCCAGTCCTTTGTCAGCAACGATTCATATTTCAGTGCATTTTTAACTGAACTAATATATCCAGTTGATACAGTCTGATTAGTTGAAACGTCAACCTTTTCATTTCCTTCATTCTCATCAGGAATAATCGTGATTGATCCTGTTGATGTTTCAGGCTTGCCAGGTTTTTCTGTACCTTCCGTTTGATTGTTGTTATCAGGATTGGATGTTTCTGGTTTATTTGTTGTACCGCCATCCTCTTTAGGTGGCTGTGGCTCTGGTGTTGGAGCTGGAGTCACTGGCTCTGTAGGCTCAGATGGTTCTGGATCAGGAGTTACTTCCGTGTCATTTCCATCTGTAGTAGGTGGAGTTTCAACCTGCATATTACATACATGGCTTGCATCCACAATCGTTCCATCTTCGTTATATTCGACATTACCGATGTAATACGTATTGTGATCCGTATTAATTCTGGTTTCATCCGCTTTGACAGTGGATGTCATACCACTAAGAATCAATGTACCTGTAAGTATACAGGCAGATAATTTATTTAAAGTGTGCATTTTTCGACCTTCTTTCTTTAAGGCAATTTGCCTTAATTAATGTAGTAAAATATATGGTAACGGAGGTGCCATATATTTATGCTTTATGATTATAATCAAACAAAAAACAATTTTTTTGATTCATTATATACAACAAACAACCAGACAATTCAAATTATTTTAAATTGTATGGAGAATACATTAATTAACAAAAATAAATAATAAAATCTATAAAATTATGATTTCACGTTATTTTCAAATGTGGCGATCAATATTTTACAAATATAATTCCAATGATATTTCTAATGAAATAGATAAATGGCTTAAAGATTTAACCGATCCTAGAATAAAATATGAAACATTTTCTTATCCTATAATTTTTGGGAACATTCAAATTTATTCTTGCTTTGATATTGAATACATAAAAAAATCACATCAAAAATTTCATAAAGTAGAAATATGTCAATTACTACAATCTCTTGATGAAAACGAAATTCCTAACAATATTGATGAATATGACTCAACTTGTCTAAATGGTTTTCCTTTAGCAGTCGTAGAATCAGTTCAAAAACCAAAACCATATAAAATCATAGATGGTAATCACCGCTTCTATTTCATAAATAAACAAGATATTAAAGACTATCCAGTCAATGTTATTCATCTTTCTTCTCTTACAGAAGAAATGTTTATCAACAAATTCAACTTTTGCGTTTACTTGTTTTATAATTTAATAAACTACTTTAATGATTGTAATAATTTATTATCCATGATTTTTGAATTTAAAAAATGTAAAAAGATTCTTATATCATTCAATCTTTTATAACTTTGTAGATTTTTCTTGCTTTTCCTTTTCCAGATATTCCAATACATTCAATCGGAACTGAATGGATATTTTTTAAAAGTATTCCTATATTTAAATATACAGTTCCTTTAATTAACACTAAACTGCCTTGACATGAACCTGTTATTTCATTGTTTCTATTGAAATTAGGGTTGCATATATTCTTTTCAACTTTATCAATTTGATGTTTCATACAGTATTTTTTAAAATGTAATATTAACGTATTGTTTTTATCAATTGTCCAAGCTTTAATTAAATAAACAAATAGATATTTTTTTATGACTATATGAACAGTATATTCATTTTTCATCCGATCACCTTCCTACGTGGCAGTACTGCCATGTTTTTTTATTCAAACAATTTTTCATGAATATCAACCTTCTTTCTTTAAGGCAGATTGCCTTAATTTTCTAATTTACGTCCAATTAGTTCATCTAATGAGATATTAAAGTAATCTGCAATTCTTATTAAGGTGCTGATTCTTGGATCTTTCTTTTTACCATTTTCAATATCACTGATTTCACCACTAGACATATTTATTTCTTTGCCCAATTTATCCATTGATAAATTATTTAATTTTCGTAATTCTTTTAATTTTGTTTTCATAATTTCCTTTCTGATACTCACAAGAACGAGTATAATAGTATTTAATTAAAGGAGGTTTTTATGGCACATTTTCCCTCAATAATTCCATGGATAAATGATATGCTTGATAAAGATGTTGACAGAGATCATTTTTATACAACATTTGCAACCATTCGCTTCGATGTCTTAGTTTGTCTCGATACAGAACCTTATGAAATGCTTATTGGAGCACGTGGTTTAAACTGGGCTTGTACATTGACCATTTCACAAAACTTTGAAATGCAGATGGATGATTATGATTTTTATTCATTAAAAGATAAAATCAGTCCTTATTTAAAACATAATGGCAATCAAAAATTTGGCTCTTATATCTTTTTGAAATATTTATGCGAACATTCTCCTAATAAATATCGTAAAAAAATAATTAATCCATCTATAGTGCGTTTATGTGCTCCACACAAAGCTACAAATATTAATGAACCTGATCGTACAGTTTTTTATCGTTGGATGCCCCAATCTGATACTGGTAGAACAGCAAGAAACTATGAGAAAACTGAGTTTTACTTTGGTAAAAACGTTGCGGATTATTGCAGAGAACACAATATTTCATCTCAATGGATTACGGAAGAACAAGCGAAAAATATGAATATCAAAATCAATCTAAAAAATCCTTGGGACTAATGCCTAATTTTCTTCCACAGAATGGGCAATATAAAATATCAATTTTTATATATATCGAAGATTCAACATCATCTGGATTCATTAGTTTATTTAATCTTTTGGGTGATTCAACAATCATTGAAGCGGGATGCTCTATAAAATAATCTTCATAATCTTTATTTTGCTCAAAATCGCTTTTGAGCAACTCATTTATTTGACATTCAAACATTGGCGGAGGATCTATAAGTCCGTTATCAGAACCATCTATATTAGAAATGACGTTCGATTTTTTTATTACTTGTTTTTCACAATACTTACACATATAGGTATTCCTTTCTAAGTGGCAGCACTGCCATTTTTCTTTTTTTAAGGCAGATTGCCTTAATTTATGTTGATCTGATTTACCGAAAATTCTATGCTGTCCTGACATAGTTTTCCCAATCATCATTTTTTTAGAAAGTTTTGTATTTTTTTAACTCAATTGAATTTACATACAAATTAACACTACTCTTTTCTTGTCGAATGAATCCATTTGTAAAGATTAGATTATTTCCTAAAATCAATTGATTTCCCTGCTCTAGATCACGGATAGTTTTTTTTCGCAATATACGCTTAAAATAAATAATTGAAATATCGTTTAAGAAATATTGATTAATTATGCGTGCTTCTATAAAGTAACCAATTAATCTTTTCTTAATAGAAACAATTAGTTGAACATTATCTTTGGGACTCATCAACAACACTCCTTCCTACGTGGCAGTACTGCCACGTTTTCTTTTGTTTAAAGTGTGTATCATGTTGATTAGCACACTATAATAATGATTGAAAATATAACAGACATAGATGCAAAAATAGAAATAAAGTAAAACCATTTTGGTACTTTAGAACAATTCAAGGTGATCCAATTTAATGAACTCAAGACCATGTTGATTTCCTAATTTATATGCTTCTTCATTAGTTACGTATCTACTTTTCGATTTTGTGACTTTGATTTTCTTATTTGCCCATTCTTTAACAACAGTAGGCACTCCTACTACTGCAAGTTCATATTTAGGGTGCAAATTCATTTCAATTAAAGACTGTTCAAGTTGCTGTTCTAAGCCATTCGCAAAACCTTTACAATAATCTTTTTTGAAGATTCTGAAATCGACATCTCCTACATAACACTCTTGAATGTCTTTCAACATAGAATTCAAATAATAAACCACACCTTCAGCAACTGGTACACAAACATCAACATCCGATTGTAATCTAATGATATAGAATTTGGCATCATTCTTATTTATTTTCCCTGCATAACTTGTTTCACATTGAAAATATTTTGCTAATACATTTAATACCCAATGGATATATCCAATACCTGTATGTTCTAATTGCATCCTAACGACATCTTCTAGTGACCTCTTTTTATCAAATAAATTAACCTCTTCAATCTTATATTTGATGCGAAGTTTGTTTGCACGGTATATAGCAAGCTGTATCTCTTGATCACTTGCTGAAGTATCCTCCGCAAGTGCCATGAGTTTCTTTATTTTTCTAATTACATCATCCTTTTCAGCCATAATTTAAAACCTATCTTCCTAACTTATTTCCATTTTCATCATCTGACTCATCTGTTTTTAACATCTGATGGACGTGCATACCATATCTAGTCATTTTTCCACCAAGAAATGATATCCATTTGTAGAGTGCAGCCATGCACAGAGCAAGGACTAAAAGTAGTCCTGCCCCCGCCATGACAACCATTATAAGATCTTGATTTATTCTCATTTCATTTCCCCATTGTCATCAAATCCAAGGATATTTAAAATGCTGTAAAAATCATCCGTGTTTTTAGATTTATCTGAAAATTGGAAACATAACCATCCTTTTTCAATCTTTACGGAACGCCCCATTGTTTCCTTCAAATTTTTAACGATACGCTTACGTTCTTCCTTATCTGCACTCTGTTCGTTATCTTCTATGACTGGCTCAGTCATATTGGCATCAATGACCAATTGTTCAATTTCGTCCTTCTCAGTTTCATTGGGATCTTTTCGTACACGTTGATACCCTTCAATCTCATGGATAATTTTCTCAACTGCTTTTTCACCGATACGAATTCCTATACGCTGGGCAATCCATTTTCGCTTTTGTATGCCTTTAGGCTTTTCACCTGCTTCCGCTTTTCCATTCCAAACTTTCAAATACATTTTTACTTTTCGTTTTATATCCTCATCAGACAACGGACGAACTTCATTCAACAACAGAATCATTTCCAATTCCTTTGTTTCATTTTCTGGCTCCGGTAACACAACAACAGGAACCATTTTCTGTGCATCTGGATACAATTCCGCATTTCTTAACAATGCATCTAGGCGGAAGTGACCGCCTAGAAGCATATACTTTTTCTCTCCGTTATGACGATGTGATTTATTGCAGTACACATTCAACGGTGAATAGATCATGCCCTGTTCATGTATTTTTTCCGCATTTTCGATTTTATCTTCTTCTGAATCATTTGCATCATTCAATGGGTTGAAATCAATCTCATAGATCGAAACATTTTTTGTTGGTAATTCCTTTGTACGATCTACAAAACTGTCCACTGTGTTATATCCATTGTCGTTGAATCCAATCATTAAATCTTCAAAACTTGCCATGATTTTCTACCCCCTTAATTAGTCCTTATTCTCCAGTAATGCGATAATTTCTTCACCTAGTGATTTATAGGCATTACCTACGTTTGTATTTGTCAACACAACCTGTCTGTTCATCATACTGGCATCCTGTGTTGGCTTTTTCTGATACGGAATAATTGTTTGAAATATCATGTCATCCATGTGTTTTCTAAACCATGGAATTAAGTTTTTTTCTGTCTTTCCACGAGGTGAAACCATCGTGAATAGAACTTTTAAATCAACATTCTTCTTGTTTCTCTTTGCAATCGTAATTGTATTTTTAAGAGAAACAATCATTCCCTTAATAGATTTTCTATCAAGTTTCACTGGAATGATGTTTAAGTCACTGGCTAGTAAGGTGTTTGTACTTACTAAAGTCTGAGCTGGTGAATTATCAATCAGAATGTAGTCATATCTGTCCTGCACATTTTCAAATGCACATACTAGGCGATCTACCGCAGAACGAGTTCTATCATCTGATAAATTCTTGTCCGCTTGGCACAATCGAATCGAAGCCGGCAATAAACTTACGTTCATGTGTTCCGTAGGTACGATTACATCTTCAATCATGTCTGGATCGTCTAAAACCTCACATAGATCACTGGCAACATTTTCAATCAAGCATTCATCCAAAACATTGATAAAGTTTGTTCCACTTTCGATTTTTTCATCCATTGTCTGTAATTCCTTGATTGTTAAAGGCTGTCCTTTTGCACCAATACAGTCAGTCGCACTGGCTTGCATATCGGCATCCACAATCAATACTTTTTTGCCCTGCATACCAAAGTAAGTTGCCAATTCAATGGCTGTCGTAGATTTTCCAACACCTCCTGATACATTTGAAATGTTAATAATTTTTGCAGTTTTGTTCATTTTAATTTCCCCCTGTTTTTCTAATCTGCATATGCAATTAGGCTTTCCATTGATAAACCATAGCCTAATAAAGCACGTTTATAATCTTCGTAAGGTTTTCCAAACGAATAAGCACATCCTGACTGTAGATTTCTTCGTTTTAAGCAAAGTAAATGTACGCAGTACAGTATCTGCTTTGATAAAACATCCATTCTCGACAAAATTTCGAAATCATGTTTTAAAACATCGTCATATGGTGTTGAACAATTGATTGTCAACAAGTCCATAAAATCTGTATCCTCGTCGATCTCATATAGAGGAACTTTTTTGATTTGGTAATACCCTGCTTTGATATACTTCGTAAGGGTATCCAAATGCTTTTTAGTAAGTACTTTAGTCTGTTCGTAGTTAATCTTCAACATACCTATCATCCTTTCATTTCACACATTTAATCTAATCCACAAGTAAGCCAAGGCCCATTGCAAAATTCTTAAGTGCCTGGACATATAATCGTTGCATATATCGTTCTGTCAGTTTTCCATCTGATGTCAGGCTTTTATACGAAAAGCCTAATATACCATGTCCAATCAGAACTCTAGCTTCGTTTGGTAACATTTTGTTTATCACACGAAATGCCTGTTGTAGTGCAATAATCACTTCTTCGTTTTTATAAATTCGATGAATCATTTTGTGCTGATAATCCTCTCTTGAATCCGAACTTACGGAAACAATCGAACTAGATACTTGAATGGAATCAGTTAAAAAATCATCCTGATTTCTCACATCTAGTTGCAAACCTGAGAATTTCCAGAGTGGTGAAATATTGTTTTTGTTCATGAAAAACTCACGATTGTCAAATGTTATCCCTTCAGTAGTCGTAACTTTGATGATATATTCTCCACCTCGGAATTTCCCTCTCAGATCGAATTCAATAAAATCTTTGATTTCAGTCCATACACCCCTTCCTTTGCACACATTCCTCATCTCCTTCTACTTTCTAAATTTGCAAATTATGCTTTGGCTTTTAATTTCTCTACTAATTGCTGATCCTGCATAAGCATTGTAAGCTCAGCCAATTCGCCATTGTTCAGGTCGGCTAATGAGCGACTGTCATCTGGCTTTTTGTACATTTCCCAAAATGCGGATCGTGATAATGCAGCTTCGCTATTAGACGAGCCAGTTCCAAATAAATTTATAAAATCATCCTGTGAAAAGCTTTGATTGAAAATATCATCTAACTCATCAGAATCATTGTGATTCATTTCATCTTTTTTTCCTTGTTGTTGTAGTATTTCTGAAACAGATGATGACACTACATCATTTGCAACATTTACTTTTTCTTCTTCCTGTTTTTCTTCGGCCATTTCTTCTTCCTCTGATTTGTTCTTGTTTAGTTTTGCTCCCTCATAATTTAGTTGAACATTCATCAATGTAACTAAAAGATACTGTTTCATATTTCTGATTTCTTTCTTTGGATTTTTTTTCAAACACTCCAGTAAATATTCGATGTGATTGAAATCCAATGTTTCAAAACATTCATGCACTTCGTCTGAACTATATTTGAAATTCTTAGATGTGATTGATGCGTCCTCAGACAACAGCTTTTCAGCAATGACTCTGCTTATCAATCTTAATAGCTGTTCATCATCTGGATGTTCTTTAAGTAGAAACTCAAACCCAATCTGACTTTGAATTTTACCAATCACAGAACTTGCACTGTGGTTTTCTTTTTCTTTAGATAGATTTTCTTTTTTATATCTTTCTATCTTTCTTTCTATCTTAGTTTGTGGTGGATTTACCGTGTGCGGTTTTTCCGCCTGCGGTTTATTTAAAGGGTTTTGGCCGTGTGTGGATTTTCCGCCTACGGTTGCGGTTTTTACCGTGTGCGGATTTTCCGCCTGCGGTGTTTTTTCGCCGTGTGCGGATTTTCCGCCTACGGTGTTTTCGACCGTAGTTGGATTTTCCGACTCCGGCATATCATCTGCTTTCAGAAAGAACGGATTATCATCTGGAGATTCAAAAATATACCATTTTGTTGTTCCAAAACTTCCATTTTCATTTCTTCCCTGCATGATATGTAAGTAGCCATTATCTTTCAATTCCTTGACTGTAGATTTCACCAAATCACGTCCACCTTTTATTTGAGTGGCTAATCCATTTACTGAAATTTTCCAATTCTCGTTGCGAGATTTTAAAAGAAATATTTTTCCTAAAATCCCCCATGCTTTAGGCGACAAATTCAAATCGTCATAATACCGAATTGGAAGTGTTCCATATCTATTGACAGCCGATACCACTTCAATCTCAGCTCCATCAAATTTAAAATAATCCATATGCCTTTCTCCTTTTCTATAGCCAACCATGTTCTAGCAATACCTGATGAATTGCTTTGTGCAAGTCTGCGTCAATGAATACTTCCATTTTTTCCAATCCCCATCAGTTTCAAACCAATGAGAATGAGAAACTAAATAGGTTGCAATACCATACGATTTGAAGACACGTACGATCCAATAATCATTTTCGGCACGACATCGGTA
>ENA-OQIO01000083-OQIO01000083.1-human-gut-metagenome-genome-assembly--contig:-NODE-83-length-43383-cov-6.288815_pt1 | contig 43383 bp, 47 predicted proteins | sample MGYA00242573_ERZ504737 | MGnify/ENA primary metagenome ERZ504737 (study PRJEB26092, sample SAMD00036203) | human gut metagenome | host: Homo sapiens | study: EMG produced TPA metagenomics assembly of...
TTTGCTTGTTGTTAGGCGCTCTCCGCCTTTGTGGCACGGCTCGTAATCCAGATATTTGATACTCCGTTGAAAATCAGTATGATACCGACAACAACAGTGGCTGTCTTCATTACATCAAATGCATTTGTCACGCAGATTATTCCAAAAATCAGACTGATTATTGAAAAAATCAGGCCGACACTCCAGCCTCCGTAACCGTATTTTCTGGCATCCACTGCTCAATAATGCTCCTGATGCTGTGAAAAATGAGCACCAGACCAATTACTATAGGTATCAGGCTCACAACAACCTTTGGCTGCACCAGAAACCATATGCCCACTGCCAAAACCACAAGCCCCAGCATCGCTGAAAAACCATTCGTAACTATATTCAAAAAATAGCTGCACATATAGACCACTCCGATGATGATAAGCACTACCGCAAGCACATTGGCCACAATCGTGAGCACCGAAGCTCTCCATATGATAAACACCAGTCCCAGCGCTATGCAAAGCACTGATGACAATAGAAAATCAGCCTTGATTCTGCCTAAAAACTCCTTCATACACGACCTCCTTTATATATCCTGCCCTGCATTACTTTTCTAATTCTGTTCCTCTGCACTTTTCTTAACCAGGTCAAGAACAGTCTGAAGCTCAGCACCCTCAACCGGTGCAGCTCCATATCCAAGACGCTTGTAATCCTCTGTAATCTCAACCAGCTCAGTAGTTTTATCGGCCTTCGCATCAATTACAAAATATCTGCCCTGTGACGCAGCATCATCCCACACGAGATAAGCACGGATTGCGCAGTTTGGAGCCATATCTCTTGTCGGGAAATCAACTCTGGTGACATTGAGCGTATCAGAAATCTGCATAGACATAACAGAGAAATCCTCCTCCATATATGGATACATACGCTTCTGCTGATATGCCTCCTCGTACAGCTCATCTATTAGCTTTTCCTTCTCATCGGCTAGTCGGTCCATGAACTCTTTTCCACCCTCAAACATCTTGCCGGCAGGAAAATATGCTCATACTGCATACGCTCAAAGATGACATACTGCTCTGCTGTCATCTGTACAGTCTTGCCCTTTGTCGGTGATGTAGGATGTCCCTCTCTTCTGGCCTTTTCCACTGCCTCAATCTTTTCTACAAGAGGCTTTTTGAAAATCAGATTGTGAGTGAACGGGTTGAATGCGATACCATTAATCTTTGACTCTTTATTTGCCACCATGTTGTTGACTGCAAGAAACGGCATATTTACAATGCATGGTGACGGATGATCCTTAGAAAGCTGTGCCTTTGAGGTATAAAGCGGCATGAAAGCCTCTCCCTCACCGTTTTTAATAAATAGCGGAATCGGCTTGTTGTTCTCTCCGACATTTGCAGGTACCAGGAATCTGCTCTTAGTGCATTTTTCAATGAGCTTATTGAGCGTCTCCGCCTTTTTGTCGCTTGAATACTGTGTCATCAGCGCCTCAACCTCCGGGTTTTGCACCTCAAGAGTGAAGGCCGGATCATTCTTTAATTTATTTTTGATTTTATTTTTATCCATTTATACTGCTTCTCCTTATATTAAATGCCCGGATTTACATCCAGGCATTATTTTAACACATTTCTTTTATCAACTCAACAATCTTAGTGTCTCTTGCTATCCATTCTTTATCAAGAAAGGCGCTGTTGGCCTTTATTATCTCATCCGGCGTAGCCATGACAGATGATACTCAAGCCTTATCTCACTGTCTGTCATCTGTGCGGCTACATGCTCGTCCTTCACATCACAGAAATACACATAGGTGTGACAGTAATATATCTTGTCAGCCTCAAATATATCGCGTCTCTTTTCTATGACCTTGCCGCACTCCCTGATGCTTTCCGGCACGACAAGAAGCCCTGCCTCCTCGCGCACCTCACGTGCCAGCGCAACCTCGTTGGTCTCGCCTGCATCGATGCCACCGCCCAATATCTTGTAGTAGCCCTCACCGGCCTGCTGCATGGCAAGCTTTCCGTCTCTGATAATAACCGCGCGCACCGCGAAGCGCTCAAATACCTCCATATCATCGGAATAGTTGTGTTTGTCAAATGTATATAGCGTCCTCATATTTATCCTCCGTATATGGGCTGTAATCATTCATAAGTATACATGGAAAGTAGTTTTTATTCTACACCATTTGACGGCGAATTGGAATACTATTATCGTCCATTTACCTGCAAAGTAACACCACAGTCTCTATGTGCTCTGTATATGGAAAGCAGTCATATGGTGTTGCACGCTTCACTGTATATCCGTGCTTTGTAAGATACTTTAAATCCCTCGCCAGTGTTTCCGGACCACATGACACATACACCACTCTCTCCGGCGACAGCTTAACAACCGATGATAAAAATGCCTCGTCGCTGCCGGTTCTTGGAGGATCCATTATGACAACATCCGCTTTCTCACCCTTTTGTGCCATCTCGACCATGAATTTTCCGGCATCGTCATTGTAGAAGCGGATGTTTCTGATGTCGTTTCGCTTTGCATTGGTGACTGCATCGCGGATTGCATCACGGTTTAGCTCGACCCCGATGACTTCACCTGCATTTTTCGCTGCTATGATGCCTATGGTTCCGGTGCCGCAGTATGCATCGATTACACGCTCCTTGCCGGTGAAGTGTGCCTCATGAATGGCTTTTTCGTATAAAAGCTCCGTCTGTACCGGATTCACCTGATAAAACGAGCCTGGTGAGATGCGGAAGGTACAGCCGCACAGCTTATCCTCTATGAAGCCCTTGCCATAAAGTGTGATGTTTCTGTCTCCGAGCACCATGCTTGTCTTTTTATCATTCACGTTGAGCACCACTGTCGTGATATTGGGATGCTTTTTCCTAAGTGCTTTTACGAAATTGTTCTTCGATGGAAGTATCGGCGATGCCAGGACAAGCACTACCATTATCTGCCCTGTTGCATAACCCTTTCTTACAAGCACATGTCTGAGAAGCCCATAGCCGGTATCCTCATCATAGGTTTTTATCCTGAATGAGCGGAGCATATCTTTTATATCCCTTATTATCTCATCCGACTCCTGCTCCTCTATCATGCAGCTTTCGATATCCACCACATCATGTGTGTTCTTCCTGTAAGCTCCCGCCACAATCTGACCGCGCCTCGTGCAGTCAAAGGCTGCATGAACCTTGTGACGATAATGGAGTGGATTTTTCATGCCGACAATCGGCTCCACGAAGCAAAAAGGCTTTAGCAGCTTTTTCATGTATGCCTGCTTGTTTTTTAGCTGTTCCTTATATTCTACGCCCTGATAGTCGCAGCCACCACATTTCTTCGCATACGGACATACGTTACCGCTTTTTGACCGGCTGCTTTTCTCCTTTACCCTCGGCTGTTCGGTGGCATTTTTGTATTTTTTCTCATTATGCGTGGTCTTTTTTCTGGAATTACCTTGATTTCCCGCCATATCCGTGCTCCTTAAAATCAGCTATGCTGACTACTTGCCGTATGTATTATATAAATACACATGATTATCTATGCAGTGCCATCCGCTTGAAGCGCCTGCTGTCACACATATATATGTCTTTCCGCTTGCTGCCTTCTCATAGCTGACCGCGCAGTTGCCGGACTGATTTACAAAGCCTGTCTTTGCACCGATTACCTCGCCACTTGTCATCTTATCCTCTATTCGACGCAAAAACAGATTCGATATGTTCAGATTCTCCGGATGCTGCGGTGTTGCAGCCGTGCTGTATGTATGATTTGAAAGTACTGTTTTACAAATATCGTCCTGCATCGCTGCCTGCATGATGACCGCCATATCATAGGCTGTGCTGTAATTGTTCTCATCATATATACCGACAGGGTTTGCAAAATGTGTACTCTGGCCTATACCAAGCTCTGCTGCCTTCTGGTTCATCATATCAACAAAGGCCTCCATTGAGCCTGCTGTGTAAAGCGCAAGCTGATATGCCGATTCTCCACCTGATGGCAGAATGGTTCCGTTAAACACATCGCGAAGCGGCACCTGCTCACCGTCTAAAAAGCCTGTTGTGCTGCAATCATGCACATATGAGTAATCTGTGGCTTCTCTTGTAATTGTAACAACCTCGTTGAGCTTGTTTTCTATCACAGCCTGCCTGTCTATTTCGGTGTTTTCATTCTCCGCTGCAGCAATTGCATTTTTCTCAGCCTGCTCTGCTGCTACAAGCACCGTCATAACCTTTGTCATAGAAGCCGGATACATTTTCTCATGAGCATTTTTTCCCGCAACAACTGTGCCGTCCTGCTCATCAATCACTACTGCATAAGAGCTCTCAAGCTCATCTCCGATTGCTGCTGTAGCATCAGACTCCTTTGGTGCAAAAAGCTCCTTTACTTCCTCTGTCTCACTTACCTGCTCAGTCACACCGGTCACATTTTCTGTGGCCGTTCCTGTGTCTTTTGCCTTAGTACTGTCTTTTTTTGTTTTATTAAAGCACGATATAACCATTATAATCGCTATAACGACTATCACAGCCACTATTCCTACAAGCTTAATCTGTGAAGCTCCTGTATTTCGTCTGCGGCGTCTGTAATTTTTTCTGCTATTATTTCTCATATCCAATCCCTGTCTCGTTGTAACTATTCATCCCACGTACATTCGCAAAGCCGCACTATACTTGTGCTTTTTTGTTCTCAGTGATTCTGAATAATCACATTTCATTTTATACTGTAACCTATTTAGTATACTCCCTATCCGGAAGCTGTGCAATAATTATCGCAATAAACATGAGCACACATCCAAAAATTTCTCTGCCACCTAGCATCTGGCCCAGCAGAATCCATCCTGCAATCACAGAAACCACCGATTCAAGGCTCATCGCCACCGATGCCACCGCCGGGTTTAAGCCCTTTTGTCCGACAATCTGCAGCGTATAGCCCACTCCGCTTGAGAAAATACCGGCATAGAGAATCGGAATCCATGCATCCCATGTGCAAAGCGACTGTGTCCACTGCGCTATACCGCCGGCAGACAGTCCCATATCAGTAAAAATCATCACTATACATGAGCCAAGCCCGGTGACAAAAAACTCAATGCATGAAAGTCTGACCGCATCTACATGTGATACGAAATGGTCAATCACAAGTATCTGTATCGCAAAGCACAATGCCCCTGCCAACAGGAGCAAATCCGAGCCGCTAAGTGAAAATGTCCCATTCATGCACAGAAAATACATGCCTATCAGTGCAATAAATACACCTATCCATATTTTGACTCCGCATTTTCTTTTGAGGAAAATCCCAAGTATAGGCACCATAAGTATATATGTAGCTGTAAGAAATCCTGCCTTGCCGGATTCTGCGCCCATGCTGATTCCAAGCTGCTGCAGGTTGCTCGCAAAGAAAAGTGCTATTCCACAGCAGCTTCCGGCTATCCAAAGCTCTTTCTTTTGCTTTTTGCTTTCAGGTCTGTTTACCGTCAGCTCTTTCTTATCCAGTATTTTTATGACCGGCAGAAGGCAGAGCGCACCAATAAGGAAGCGGATGCCGTTGAATGAAAATGCTCCAACTGCATCCCCTCCCTTTGACTGCGCTACAAAGGCTATTCCCCAGACTATATCTGCCAAAAACAAAATAAAGACATGTCTTGTCTTTGAGGCTGTATTCATTATAATAGTTCCTCCGTGTTATTAAATCTATTTAAGGTTACCGTTTGCCATTGTCTCCGGTAACCTTAGTAATCCGTCTTATTTGACAAAATCAGAGATATTATATCACCGACTGCTTGAGTTGCATACTTAAATATGCTGTTACATTTCGTTTGTATATAAAATTATACAAAAAAGGCAGCAAACACCCTCTTTGGGTATTCGCCGCCTGTCTTTATATCTTATTGCGTAACACTATTATTTACGTTATTCTGCCAGCTTAAAATGCTTTATCTCTCCGTTTCCTGCCACATAGAAATCATTATCCTTGTAAATGCCTCTGTAGCCTTCTGTGTTTTTATAGGTCAGTGCCTGCTGCTCCAAAAGACTAAAGCCGTTTTCACTGTCATACGAAAACAGATAGTAGTCATTCGCAGTAAATCCTATCAGATTTTTCTCCGGGTCAGCAAGAATAGCCTTGTAGTTGTATACAAACTCATTACTCCAGCTCTCAGAACTGTCGATAAGCTTCTGGTTCACCTCAACCGGCTTTGTCGGATCACTCACATCAAACATAGTAAGCTTTATCTTACTCTGCTGCGAATCACCATAGCCTATTCCAAGTACGTGCGTATCATCCACATATGCAGATACTCAGAGAATCCACTCACCTCAAGCTCTCCGAGAAGCTTTGGCGCTGTCGGATTAGATATGTCTGCCACAAAAAGAGGATCCGTCTGCCTGTATGTGATGAAATATACGTATTTCCCAACAAAGCGGGCTGCGTATATACTCTCCCCGCGTGCAATCTCGTTTATCACACCGACCTCATTCATATCCTTATCCAGCACATGAAGCGAATTGACAGGCTGACTGCCGGTATTTGAGGTTGGAAGCACATACAGATACCCTCCCTGCTCATTTATTGCAAATTTATCGTTAAGATAACCATTCACTGAGGTTGTCTCCCCGGTCTTCATCACTCCATCCTCAAACGAAATTTTGCTGATTTTGGTAAGCTCACGGCTTGCACTCCAATCAGAATGATACAGATACATAGCATTGCCAGAAACGTATACCTCGCCGCTATTATTCATAATGCATTTTGCATCTATCGTCTTATCAGGTTTATCCACATCAAAGCTCGAAATAACTGTGCCTGAGTATGTATCCTCTCCTATATAGAAGCAGTCATAGCTTATCACTTTGCCATTTACCTGAGGCACCCATTTCTCCAGATTATCCTCCTGCAGCGCCACATTTTTATTCATATCGGAGATCTTTATATATGTGTCTGAAAAAACATATACCGTATTGCCGATTTTGCGCGATGTATTGTAAAATCCATCCTGACGCGCTTTACCTATAAGCACCGGTTTCGTTGGGTCAGCTATATCATAGCTATAGCATATAGTCTCATCCTTATCGCCTGCGTGGTTTGATATAATAAGCATTTTTCCGTCACTGATATAAAGCTCCTCTACAGTATCTGACGGTACCTCAAAATCAGGACGAAACAGCGTCTCTTCCCCAGGCTTTCCATTTGAAATATCCGTAATGGATATCTGACCATCCTCGACCATGTAAATGTATTTTCCGTCCGTCTTTACCACATCACTCTCATCAACGCCCTCTGTCATCACGTTGGTTGTTGAATACTCTGTATTGGCTGCCGACTCCTGTTTAGACTCCTGTTTATTTGTAGACGATGCATCAGACATATTGCCTGTTGCGTCTGCACTCTCCAACAGTTCTCCAAATGCGGTATCCCTTATGGAAGCCTCTGCTTTTTTTACCACATCATACAATTTTCCATAATCTGAGGCAGCTTCATAATCCCCAAGCTTTGCACCACTCTTTATCCCTGCATAGACATTATTCTGCGCATTATTCTGTGAAATCACATTTGCAGTTTTGGTTTCCAGCTCATCTATACGGTTATTAAGCCTCACGACCTCCGTGCCTAAGACTGCAACAACAAGGACTGCCGCCACTGTGCAAGCGCTTTTGCTGCCCGTGCAAATTTCTTGTGCTTTTTCCTGTTTTTGTCTTCTTTTCCGCCGGGATGGGTTTCATGATTTTTTACATAAATATCATCTCTGTACCCGGCCGATTCTCCTGTCGATTCTCCTGTCGGCTGCGCCTCTTCGATTATCTGATCATCGATATAATTTAAACCATCAAATAAATCCTTTTTCGTCATAGATATACGCCCTCCTCATCCAGATATTTTTTTAGCTCTGCCCTTATCCGAAACAGTGTGGTCTTTACGCTGCTTTTGCTCCTGCCGCTCATATCTGCCAGCTCATCAATCGTCATGCCATACCAGTAGCGTCTCACAAAAAGCACTCTCTTTTCCGTCTCCAGTCCGTTCAGAAAATCCGATAAACACCTTCCAATGTCCGACAGCTCGCCCTCGTATTTTGCATTGCTGTCTGCAAGGCACTCCTCAAGCTCATCAAGCATACAGTTCATGTTGAAATTTCTCTTTGAAGCATTATTCCAGTCAATCCTGTCGCAGACGATATTGCGGCATACCCTGTAAAGCCAGGAAAGGAAACGCATAGGGCGCTCCGGCGGTATCTTGTTCCATGCTGCTATGTATGTGTCATTTACGCATTCCAGCGCATCCTCATGTGCTACCATAGTGTCTGCAAACCGGGTAAGCTTCGCTCCGTACATCTGCGAGGTCGCACTGACAGCCTGCTGGTTGCGATCAAAATACATATCAAGTATCTGTTCCTGTGTGTACATTTTCCGCAAACCTCCCTTCTATATATTATGTAGGATTTTGTTTGGTGGGGGTTACATTTCATAATGTTATATTGTATACACATATGAATATAGTTCTTTGGCTGATGCTTATTTACACATTATATAATATTTCGTCTTAGTTTAAATATCAAAAAAGGAAGATTCTCCTTAGAATCTTCCTCATATGAATTCAAATAGTAATATTTAATTGTTCTTCTTTGCCATAAATGTTATCGCATCTGAATCCGCTATTGTATCGTAGCTCTCAGCATTGTATATATGGAATTTAAGCTCCTGCGCCTCCACCGGTCTCTGTTGCGCTTCCCGGTGCAGCTATGCTCTTTTTTGCCCTGTATCCGAGCTGCATCCCAATAATGTAAAAGTGATTGCTGTGATGCTCAGTACAAGAGCCAGTAAATTAGTTCTTTTTTCATGGTTTAAGTCCTCCTCTGTAAATTGTAGGACCATTATACCATCACAGTATGAATACCGTTCTCCCCGCAGCGGTGGTAAAATTATATCCTAAACTTACTCCTGCACTCCACTTGTCCTGAGCATTTCCATGTCATTTTTGCTAAGCAATTCGTTCACCTCTATGATTCCACCCGGACGATCCTTAAAAATAAGCATAAGAAGAGCATCTCTCGGGATTTTTGCTCTATTTGTGATTATGTTCATTATAGAGTCTGTTGCATTCCCTATAAATTGATTATTTTATAACTATTCAGTACAGAAATATGCGGTACCGCATATTTCGTAAGAAAACGTATATTATGTAGGAGCAAGCGCCCATCAGCGCAGCTGATTCTAATGCGCTTGCGGCTCGCAACTGTGAAGGTACTGAACAGTTACGATTATTTATATAATAGCACATAATAATAAGCCATGTTCTCACCGCTATGGTGGTAACATGGCTTATATTATTTTTCATAAAGATATATTTTGTTATAAAAAGCCGTTGACTTATACACACTTAATGTGTATATTATAATTATGGAGGAGGCATTTATGAAACAAAGAGAGCTTATCAAGAAACTAGAGGCTGCCGAATTTGAATTTTCAAGACATGGCGGTAATCATGACGTATATGTTCGGGGTTCAGATATAGAACAGATCCCGAGGCATAAAGAGATCAACGAAATGCTTGCAAAAGCAATTTTACGTAAATGGGGATTATAACATTTATAATTTATCACATATTATATATACATTAATTTATGGAGGATATTATATATGAAACAGGTATATCCAGTTATATTTACACAATTAAATGACAAAAAAGACACCGTGCTTATTAATGTTCCTGATATGGATATATTAACAGAGGGCTTCGGTCTGCCAGACGCTATAGAAATGGCTCGCGACGCCATTGGAGCAAACGGAATCACATTACAGGATCTGGGCAGGGAAATTCCGGTTCCAAGTGATATTTCAGATATTGACATCAAAAACGGTCCCTTTGACAATACTGGTATTAGTCATGTTTCATTTGTGGATATAGATTTTGATGAATACCGCCGCAAGGTCGACAATAAAACCGTCCGAAGAAATGTCACTCTCCCTAATTGGCTTAATCAAGAAGCTGAGAAATCCCATATCAACGTATCTCGCGTTTTGCAGGAGGCTCTCATGGTAAAGCTAGGTGTATCAAGATAAATAAATTTAAAAACCAAATCAAACTAAAAAGAGTGCAGGTTATTTATTGGATAGCCTACACTCTTATTTTGTTCTCATACCTCAAATAGAATTTCAATCAAGGTATTAATCCGGTTATTTGCAGTAACGATTTATTAGAATGCCGCTCTGTAAATTTCCACAATATCGTCCTTGCTAAGCGGTACAAACGATCCCTTTGAACCCTCGCAGGCCTTCTTTGCCATCACCTCAAAGTTCCTGTCGTCTGTGATTCCCACAGCGCTTAGATTTGCCGGAATGCCCATTGTCTCAAAGAAAAATTTCTTCAGTGCATCAATGCCTGCGTGTGCAAGTGCATAGTCATCATCACCGGAAAGTCCCCAGACATTTTTTGCAAACTCCACAAACATCGGAAGTGTGTCGTCATTTAGTATGTGCTCCATCCACGCCGGTGTGAGTATTGCAAGTCCCTCTCCGTGAGTAATATCATAGAAAGCGCTCAGCTCATGCTCCATAGGATGTACGCACCATGCCGGTGAACAGCCATCGCCCACAACACCGTTGATTGCATGTGTGCCTGCCCACATCAGGTTGGCTCTGGCCTCGTAGTTGTCAGGCTGTGCGAGAGCAACCGGTCCATTTTTAATCATTGTACGTAACAATCCCTCCGCCATAAATTTCTGGCAGTCAGCATTCTCCATAGAGAAATAATTCTCCATTGTATGGCTCATCATATCTGCGGTTCCTGCTGCAGTCTGTTTTTTTGATACTGAAAAAGTATATTCAGGATTTAATATTGACATAGTTGGCACCATATACGGCGATCCTGTTCCCCACTTTTCATTTTTAGACATATCAGAGATAACAGCAAAAGGATCCATCTCTGTTCCTGTTGCGGAAAGAGTAAGCACATCAAATATCGGAAGTGCCGCCTTGACCTCTGAACCATCAAGCACCAGATCCCATGCATCACCGTCATACTTTGCACCTGCTGCAACAACCTTTGAGCAATCAATTGTACTGCCGCCTCCTATTGCAAGCACCATGTCGATACCCTCATTTTTACAGATTTCAACACCCTTTCTGACTGTCTCAATCTTTGGGTTTGGCTCCACTCCGCTAAGCTCAAACACGGTCAGCCCCGCATCCTTAAGGATCTTCATTGCGGTATCGTAGAGACCGTTTTTCTTTATAGAGCCGCCTCCGTACACTAAAAGCACCTTGCTGCCATATGCCTTAAGCTCTGATAAGCTCGAAATGGTATCCTTTCCGAAATGAATTTTTGTTGGAATGTTGAATGTGAAATTGTACATATATAATACCTCCTGCTAAATAATTATATTTTTTAATCTCTCCATATCATCTGCATCGGGATGCGACAAAGCCTTGTCAAAATTTTCAATCAGCGTATCAATATTATCCGGATGCTCCGGGTTTTCTTTCATTTTCACATAGCGCTCCCGCACAGACTGTGGCATTTTGCCTGACACATATATTCTCCTACAATAGTGTTGCTTGAATCAATGGTGCTTTTAACATTGCCAAGAATCCTTTGAAAATATGCATCACTTCCTCCAAAACCGGCTGTTCCGAACAGAAATATCTTTTTATTTTTCAATTTAGATAAGAAATCTAATGTATCACTATCTGCGTTTCCCTTGTCCGTCCAAAATCCAATGTATAGCAATTCGGATTTTATCCCCTGCGCATCAGCCGTGCCAAAATAATCACAGCTCTCCTTTGGCAGGATTTCATGAATTTTATCAGCCAGCTTACGTGTGTTGCCTGTCATACTACTGAATATTATAGAATAATTTTCGTTGTACATGCAATATCCTCCTTTAAATTAAACTAATATTTTGGCATTTACACTTTAAATCCATCAACTCATTATAGGCAAAGCACAAAGCATGATACATCCGCAATTATCTTCACAACTATAATTTTTTCACTCTTCACCCCTAATATCTACCATATCCCCAAACTATTTTTTCTTTTTTGAATCAAATCCAATATACATTCCACCGTGTTTTTCACCTTCAGTAAAAAGCCAGCTAGATAAGCCAAAAGCAGTTGACAGTGTTCCATCATAACACATATCCATATATGTGTACCTCCTTTTCTCTTTGTTTTATTTTCATATATTTTTATACTACTCATTTCTATCCTTTTCTACTTTTGTATCTCAAAATTAAGCATAAAATTAACACTAATCCAAATAATGTACACATAATATCAACAATATAATTCTCATAAGGCATTAAAAATAATATTGCCTCCCCTAAGTACATTAACGAAATCACCAATGTATACCATTTTTCTTTATTTTTATGAGAAAAGTAATTTTTAAATTCAATTAAGAATATACAAAATAAAATAAATATAATGTATTTTTCATTAAAAAGTTTATGCTCACCTAAATATTGAATCATCTTATCCTCCAAAAAGAGTAGCTCTCCATATTCACACCTACCAAAAATAAACTAGAAGCAGAGCAGGAAAGCTTCTAGTTTATCCCATCTTCCGCCTATATGCTAACTATTTTCTACGAACGGTTCATTTTTCGACGAACGGTTATTTTACAAGCAGACTTTATTGGAGACAGATAGTAATTTAGAATTGTGTTTATTATTTCATTTCCTACTCCATCTGATTAACATTAAGCAAAAAACTATTGAGAATAAATCAATTCCAATTTTAGACTCTTCTGATACTTTGACAATAAATTTTCGACTTCATCATGAATGCTTCACAGCTCATACTTGATGCTGCTGAGATTATCATGGCTGAGGCAGAGGTATAGACCACAGCATAAAAGTGGAATAACTACAACCTACAACTAAAGGTGGCAAATTGCCAACAACTTGTTGACGATTTGCCGCCTCTTATTTTCTTACCACTTTATAACACTGTGATACGATATTTTGCGATACTTTACGAGGTTTCTTCCGGACAGGTCTTTGTATTCTCTTTTTTCAGCAAAGCCGCTATTTCAAACCTGCGGCTATTTCGCCAGGTAATACCCAGTACTTAGCGGCAAGCCGCCACTAACCTGGCAATGGTTGCACCCTTGTAGCCCACATATAAACCAATAATCATACTCTTGATCCTTCAACCTGCTTCTTGGATACTCTGTATTTCTTATTTAATTCTGAAATTGCATCTGTAGCAGAAACTTTCTTGGTTAAGACATTTCTTACTCTTTGACGACATTCTGCATCAAATGGCATGCTTTCCATTTTGAAGCTGGATTCAATACTGCTTACTCTTCTATCAACTGTCATACGCGTATCCTTTCCCCTTTCCCTTTCGCAGAAAGGTATTTGTTCTTCTATAGTATACCACAAAACGCTACATCTATTATACTACAAATTTCCGTATTCACTTTTCTTACCACTTTATACCACTGTGATACGATATTTTGCGATACTTTACAAGGTTTGCAAACTAATCACTAAATACCTTCCAGTCCTTGTAAATCAAGCATTTCCGCCACTTTCTGTCATCTACTTCTCATCAACGACCTGGAAGATGAAAAACTTAAGATAATACGACTCTGGTACATTAGCTGAGTTGGCCCACAGTATCGGATGATCCGGTCCCTGTGTGCGGAACTCCACCTGGCGCAGCCTCTTGTGAGTGGCCTTTGCCGCTTCCTTGACCGTTTTTGCAAGCAGCTCCTGCGTCATGAAATGAGAGCATGAGCAGGTAGCCAGAAATCCACCATCCTTAACAAGCTTAAGTCCCTTCATGTTAATCTCGCGGTAGCCCTTTATCGCATTTTTGGTGGCCTCACGCGACTTTGTAAATGCCGGAGGATCCAGAATGACTACATCATATTTTTCACCATCTGCAGCGAGCCGTGGCAGCTCATCCAGCACATTTGCAACGCGAAACTTCACTGTGTCTGAGAGATTATTTCTCTTCGCATTTTCTGTAGCCTGCTTAACCGCATACTCTGATATATCAAGTCCTGTGACCTCACTTGCCCCCGCAATTCCTGCATTGAGAGCAAATGTACATGTGCGTGAAGCAGTCGAGCACTCTTTTCCCCTTGCAGATACGCTGCATAGCAAGCCTGTTATACTTCTGGTCTAAGAAGAAGCCTGTTTTCTGTCCATTTTCCACATCGACCATATAGTGAACTGCGTTTTCTACTATCTCCACATTTGTGTCAAACTCGGCTCCTATAAAGCCTTTTACCTTAGGAAGACCTTCTTTTTTGCGCTCATTTGCATCACTGCGCTCGTATACTCCACGAATATTTATTCCGTCCGCCGCCAGCACTTCCTTTAACAGTTCAACGATTTTCACCTTAAACTGCTCCATTCCAAGTGCCAGACACTCCACCACAAGCACATCAGCGTACTTGTCCACTGTGATACCCGGCAGGAAATCAGCCTCGCCAAATATCACACGACAGCAGTTTAAATCAGGCACATTATCATTGCCTCCTGCCATCACCTGCTTGCGATAATCCCAGGCATTTTGCACTCTCATCCTGAGGAAATTGTCATCAATCAGCTGGTCTGCTTTTCTTGTCATCATTCTGATACGGATTTTTGAATTCTGGTTTATGAAGCCGCGCCCCATCGGATATCCGTCAAAATCGTGTACCACAACAATATCTCCGTTCGTAAAGGTGCCTGTGATTGTGTCTATTTCATTGTCAAAAATCCATGCGCCACCTGCCTTTATAGTACGTCCTTCGCCTTTTTTCAGTGTTACAATTGTATGATTTTCCATGTTTGTTCCTCTTCTAATTTACTTCATTATTCCTTGCTAAAATCTGATTATATAGTTTATCTGAAATTCTATAGCCTTTAGAAATAAGTTTATCTGTCGACATTCCATTTTAATTATATGAAATCCCGGCAATATTTACAATACACAAATATTTCTGCAAAACATGCCGATATATAAAAGTCTCTACCAGCATTTACCAACTTGTAAAATCTTCTCTAAAGTGATAAGATAGAAGTTATAGAGTTTGTTATTTTTTTAACGTAGCATTTTGCTACTATCATTTTAGGTATCTAAGGAGGATTTTATGAGCTTTTTAGAAGAGTACAAGCAGAAACTTGTCTCAGCAGATGAGGCAGTAAAGATTGTCAAATCAGGCGACTGGGTTGACTACGGCTGGTGCACAGGCACACCTGATGCACTCGACAAGGCACTTGCCAGAAGAACAGATGAACTTAAGGATGTCAATGTACGTGGTGGTATTTTGCTTAAGCCACTTGCCATTTTCGAGCGTGAGGATGCCGGCGAGCATTTCACATGGAACTCATGGCATATGGGCGGTTATGAGAGAAAGCTTATCAAGAGAGGCTGTTCTTTCTACTCACCAATCCGTTACTCAGAGCTTCCTCGTTATTATAGAGATTCAACAACACCTGACGATGTCGCTATGTTCCAGGTTGCACCGATGGATTCACACGGATACTTCAACTTTGGTCCTAACGCATCTCACCTCGGAGCTGTATGCGAGACTTCAAAGAAAATCATCGTTGAGGTCAATGAAAACATGCCTCGCTGTCACGGCGGTTCAGAGGCCAATGTACATATTTCACAGGTTTCTTACATTGTTGAGGGTGACAACCCTGCAATCGGAGAGCTTGGTGCCGGTGGTCCTGCAACAGATGTAGACAAGAAGGTTGCAGAGCTTATCGTTGACCAGATTCCAAACGGTGCCTGTCTCCAGCTCGGTATCGGCGGAATGCCAAACGCAGTAGGCTCACTCATCGCTGAGTCAGACCTCAAGGATCTCGGTGTCCACACAGAGATGTACGTTGACGCATTCGTTGACATCGCAAAGGCCGGAAAAATCACAGGAGCAAAGAAAAACATCGACCGTTATCGTCAGGCTTACGGCTTCGGTGCCGGAACCAAGAAGATGTACGATTACCTCGATGAGAATCCTGAGCTCATGAGTGCCCCGGTAAGCTACACAAATGATATCAAAAATATTGCCGCACTTGACAATTTCATCTCAATCAATAACTGTGTAGACCTTGACCTCTTTGGACAGATCAGCTCAGAGAGCTCAGGCACAAAGCACATCAGCGGTGCCGGCGGACAGCTTGATTTCGTTCTCGGTGCATATATGTCAAACGGTGGAAAGAGCTTTATCTGCTGCTCTTCAACCTTCACCGACAAGCAGGGCGTAGTTCACTCGCGTATCCGTCCTACTCTTGTAGAGGGTTCTGTCGTTACTGACACAAGAGCCAACACTCACTATATCGTTACAGAGTATGGTATGGTAAATGTAAAGGGTCTTTCTACATGGCAGAAGGCAGAGGCAATCATCTCAGTTGCTCATCCTGATTTCCGTGATGAGCTCATCAAAGAGGCTGAGAAGATGCACATTTGGAGAAGATCTAACAAATAATTAACTTTGGATATGATTTTTACAATAAAAGCGGTTTCAGGATGCAATGTCCTGAAACGCTTTTGTGCTCTTAATCCGTCCCACAAACTATATTTTCAAAAAGTTAAAGCACCTCTTTTAACACTTCCTCAATCTCGCTCTTTGCTGCCTTGACAGAGCCCTGCACCATAACCGCTTACCGCCGCCTCTGGCACCCAGCTTATTTCTCAGTGCTGCGGCAACTGTATTACAGTCTGCATTCTTGCTTCCGATAATAAAGCTATAGCCTGCCTCATCATTTCCTGTAAAAAATGCACTAAAACCACTATATTTCTCCACAAGGCCATTTACGCAATTTCTTGCTGTATTCGTATCAATGCCGTCCTCAAACAATACTGCATTGTCCGTATCAGCAGGAAGCTCTGATACCTTATAATCCAAAAGCGCTGACTTTGCAGTGCCAAGCTCTGACTTAAGTGACTGGTTTACTGCCTTAAGCTTTGTGACGTTATCCACAATAGCCTCCTGATTTGTGGTAAATATCCCCATGAGCTCTGAGATAATGTCGCACTTTTGTCTGAAAGCCTCCAGTGCCCTGAAACCACAAAGGATGCTGATTCTAACGCCTCCTTTATAATTCTGATAATTCATAACCTTAAGCATGCCAATCTCGCCGGTGCGCTTCACATGCGGCGCACAGCATGCACACACATCATACCCCGGCACTGTCACTATTCTGACCTGTCCTTCAATCTCGATTTTGCTTCTGTACTCCAGCTGCGCAAGCTCATCCCTTGACGGATATGTCACCTCTATCGGAATATTTTTTGAAATGGCTACATTTACCTCATGCTCCACCTCTGCTATATCCTCCGGTGAAATCACTCCACTGAAATCCATTGTCACTACAGAATCACTCAGATGAAAGCCCACATTCTCAAAACCAAACCTGCGGTGGACAATTCCCGAAAAAATGTGCTCTCCACTGTGTTGCTGCATATTGTAAAAACGATGCTGCCAGTCTATTTTGCCATGTACGTGGACGCCTGCTGCAAGCTCCACTTTCTTCGGCTCAAATTCATTGCCGGTGATTTGCTTACCAGCTTCCTTTTCTGCCTCACAGCAATCACCTGCGGAAATATCCACCGTATGAGTAATGACTCCATTCTTAATCTGCACATCAACGACCCTGTAGCCTCCAAGTATTCCCATGTCCGGCTCTGTCCGCCCTCCTCCGGGAAAAATAAAGTCTGATTTAATATTATATCAAACTGCTTATCATCTGCCTTGTTCGGCTCGCAGGATATAATATCTGCCTCAAACTCTATGGCATATGCATCCCTGTCGTATAGTTTAATTGTTTCTGTCATACTCATACTGCTTATTCCTCTCGCTCTATATTCTTATGCATCATAGCTATGTCCTATTATAGCGCATTAATAATTCATATGAAACCCCTAAATCTGGTTTCCCACAATCCTGTAGTATGCTCTAGAAGTAATCTTGAAAACAATATAGTATATGACCATAAACACAAAAAGCGTAGCAACCATACAGATCACAATAAGCTTAACATCCGTCAGATTAAACATGACAAGCAGTCTGCGAAGCAGAGGAAATGCTGCTACAAGATGACACGCTGCAAGGATAATCGGCAGGAAAAATACCATACGCACCTGTGAAGTAATGGATTTCTTCACCTCGTCATTGCTCATGCCGACCTTCTCCATAATCTCATAGCGTGCTTTGTCATCATAGCCCTCTGAAATCTGCTTATAGAAAATAATCATCACAGTAACCATAAGAAACATCGTTCCAAGGAATATTCCGATAAAGAACAGGCCACCATACAATACATAAATCTGTTCTCTGTTTGCATCACGGCTTTCCTCATAGAAGCCTGACACATCTGATTTTACATTATTTTCCTCAAAATGCTTATCCAGAGCCTTTGCCACAGCAAGCTTATCCTCACTGCTGCCGTACAGATTATAATCAATTTCATTGTTGAGCATAGTCGGCACACTATCCTCTCCCAGCGAGCTGTTCAGGTTAAATATCTCTGCAAGTGTTGCCTTGCTGTCTACCACTACATAGTACACACCACTATACATAGAGGACATATAGCTGTCTTTACTTACAGCAGTTTTTTCTGCCGCAGCTACTTTAAATTCTTTGCCCAACAGATTAATTATATCGCCATTAAACTTTTCTGTTCCATAAACAGCCACCGAACCGGTATCAAGCTGTGGGATTTTTTTATTCAGCCTCTCTTTAAAGCCGGTCTCCATCTCATCAATTTCATCTCCTGTGACAAAATACAACAGGGAAATATCGTTATCGTAACTTAACACCGGCTTAAACTCTGTCCCCTCTCTAAACACTGTCCAGCTAAAATAAGTGTAGCTTTTGCTGTCTTTAACATTACAAGCAGAGTCAGCTATTATTTTATCCGAATCTGCAGCAGCTTCTTTAAGTGCATCATCCAGATTCACATCAGCCGGCACTTCCTTATACCAGCTATATACACTGATATCCGAAGGATATCTCTGCTTAAGTTCTCCCTCCATGCCCGCATACATGCTCACGGTTGTGGAAACAACAACCAGCACCATTGTGGAAAGCACGCATATACTCGCTAGTCCGCCCGCATTCTGCTTCATTCTGTAAATCATTCCTGAAACCGCCGCAAAATGCTTTTTATTATAGTAAAACTTCTTGTTTTTCCTGAGTGCCTTAAGTATTACAATGCTTCCTGAAATAAATAAAAGATACGTTCCGATGATGACAAGCAACACTGCGACAAAGAACAGTGAAAGCACCTGAAGAGGGCTCTTTGTGGTAATCGCAATATAATATCCCCCGGCAAGACAGCCTAGTCCGATTATAGCGATAAGCCATTTGCTCTTCGGCTCTTTCTCACCGACATTGCCCCCGCGAAGCAGCTCTATCGGATTAGCAAGCTTCACCTGCATCAGGTTATAGATGAGAGTAAGAAAATACAGCACTTCAAAAACAAGTATTGTATTTACGACAGCGCTAGTAGATACAGCGAAATTAATCTGCGCTTTAATATTTATAATTCTATAAAGAAACATAATCAACAGCTTAGAAAATAAAATACCGGCTATAATTCCAGATACTATTGCTGCGAGTGCTACGGTAAGTGTCTCAATTATCAAAACTCTCGCGATATGACGTTTTTCCATGCCAAGAATATTGTATATTCCTACCTCTTTCTTGCGCCTTTTGATGATAAAGCTGTTTGTATAAAACAGAAATATATATGAAAAAATCGCTATTATTCCGCATCCAAGCCCCATTATATCCACCAATATCTCCGCACCCGGCACCTTGCCAAGTCCCTTTGAGTTGTTTAAAAACATCATCACATAAAACATGGCTATCATGACCATTCCCGATATAATGTAAGGCATATAGAGAGTCTTATTATTTTTTATATTTGTAAATGCCAGCCTGCTATATATTTTATTCATGCTTCTCACCACCTGTCGTAATCAGCATAAGTGCATCCTGAATCTTCACATAGAGCTCGTCATTTGTAAGATTGCCACGGTAAATCTGATGAAACACCTGACCGTCCTTTATGAAAAGCACCCTGTTGGCATGACTTGCAGCCTTTGTGCTGTGTGTCACCATGAGAATGGTCTGTCCGTCCTCGTTTATCCTGTTGAACAGCCTAAGCAGACTGTCTGTTGCCTTTGAATCCAGTGCTCCTGTTGGCTCATCAGCCAAAATTAATTCGGGATTTGTTATTATCGCACGTGCACTGCTGCCCTTTGCTTCTGTCCTCCTGACACCTCGTATGGATATTTATTAAGCAGCTTTTCAATTCCAAGCAGCGAAGCTATAGGTGCAAGCCTTTTTTCCATATCCCTATAATCCACACCTGACAGCACAAGCGGTAAAAAGATATTGTCCTTCAGTGAAAAATTGTCAAGCAGATTAAAATCCTGAAATACGAAGCCCAGATGCTCACGTCTGAAGGCAGATATCTCCTTTTCCTTCAATGAAACAAGGTTCTTTCCATTTAAGAGTACCTCTCCCGCTGTCGGCTTATCAAGTGCCGCGAGAATATTTAAAAGTGTCGTCTTTCCTGAGCCGGACTCTCCCATGATTGCCACATACTCACCTTCCTCTACAGAGAAATTGATGTTTTTCAATGCCTGTACCTGATTGCCGCCAAATCTGGTGGTATATATTTTTTTGAGGTTACTTACTTCTAAGATTGCCATTTCAATGCTCCTTTACGATGATTTCAAAGTGTTATTCAAACTTCTATTTTTGTTACATTTATTTTAAATATGACGTCATAATCGGCTTCACAACTTACATTGTTGCTGCTTCATGTAATTATAATAACAAAATGCCGGAATGTATGCTATCGAATCAGCTTACATTTCGACCTCGTATCTTACATTTTTGTAAGAAATTAATTTATAGTTGACAAATAACCTCACATGTATTAATGTATTAATTGAATAATACAGTAGTACAAAAGCAGGTGAAATGATGGAATGGAATTTTAACAACGAAACACCCATATACCTACAGATCATAGACCGGTTCAAGATGGATATTGCAAACGGCAGCCTAAAGCCAGGTAACAAAGTGCCATCCGTAAGAGAGCTGGCATTGTCAGCCGGTGTAAATCCAAACACCATGCAAAAGGCTCTATCTGAGCTTGAGCGTGACGGGTATCTGGAGTCGAGACGTACCTCAGGCAGATTTGTCGCAGACATTGGAAATCAGGCTGACTCACTAAAAAATGATCTGGCACATAAGCTGTGCAGTGAGTTTTGTGAAGGGATGTCAAAGGTTGGTTTTACACCTGAACAGTCCCTTACGGTGTATGAAAATTATCTTAAAAGTTTAAAAAAGGAGTGATGTAAATGGCAGAACGTATTGAAATCAAAAGTCTAAGCAAAAACTATAAGAGCCATAAAGTTATCAAAAATATGAATGTAACTTTTCCGGGCGGAAAGATTATCGGCATCCTTGGTCCTAACGGCAGTGGTAAAAGTACACTGATAAAGATGCTTGCAGGAGTATTGCAGCCAAACACGGGGCAGATACTGATAGACGGTGAGCCTGTCGGAGTAAAGAGCAAGGCTATGGTATCATATCTTCCTGAGCGGACATATCTTAATCCGTCAAAAAAGGTGAGTGATATCATTGCATTTTTCAAAGATTTCTATGCTGATTTCTCACCTGAGCGTGCAAATACCATGCTTGAGAAATTCGGAGTTGATCCACAGGCAAAGATCAAAAGCCTCTCAAAAGGTATGCGTGAAAAAGTACAGATCGTGCTTGTAATGAGCAGGGATGCAAAGCTTTATCTGCTCGATGAACCTATGGGCGGTGTCGATCCTGCCGCAAGAGACTATATTTTACGCACAATAATCGAAAACTATAATGAAGATTCAACAATTCTTATCACAACTCATCTAATAAGCGATATAGAAAAAGTGCTCGATGATGTGGTATTTATCAGAGATGGTGGTATTTTCCTAAACGATTCCGTAGACAATATCCGCACTAATTACAAGAAAAGTGTTGATGAGCTTTTCAGGGAGGTGTTCGCATGCTGTTAAAATTAATTAAATATGATTTCAGGGAGCAATTCAGGGAGCATATCGGACTTTATGCACTGGTGTTTGTGTCAGCCCTGACAGAAATAATTTTGGATAGCTTTGAATTTGATCTTGTATCAGTATTTTTCTGGGCACTGCATAGCCTGTCAGTAATCGCCATGTTTATCTGCAGCTTAGTGATCATAGTTATTTACTTCAGACGCAATCTGTTAAAAGACGAAGGCTACCTCATGAATACGCTGCCTGTCGAGCCATGGAAGCTGTATGTGTCAAAATTTCTGACAGCTTTTGTACTTTTTATACTCGATCTGATAGTTGCTATTTTATCATTTTCTATAATAAACCAGGGCTTTGCATGGATTGGAGATATCATAAGAGACATGTCTGATGAATTTGCCAATGCCGGATTTACAGCGAGTCCTGTTGTAATGTTTGGCAGTATTGCAATAATATCTCTGCTCTATATGATCTCTATGCTGTTTTTCAGCCTTACTACCGGCTACAGGGCAAATGGAAGCAAAGATGCTTACTCTGTACTTACTTTCATCATACTTTATGTGATCGGTCAGGTCGCAAATATTATAGTGATGATTTTTACATATTTTATTCCGCTGTCATCAAAGGGATCCATCACCTATATTTTAACGGTATTAAACCCACAGGAGATTACAGCTCTTATAAACAGAGTGGTCATCGGTGCACTTGCCGTATCGCTGATCCTCACTGTGGTGTATGTCGCAGGCTCGATATACAATATGACAAAGAAACTTAATCTGGAGTAGTAAAAAGAGGATTGGCACAGATGTGTTGATCCTCTTTTTTCTACAGATTTTTAATTACCTCGACTCTCTTTTTTCTTTGAATCCATTTATTTATTTTTTCTTTATAAAATATATATGTCTTTTTGACTATCTTTTTTATATTTTCCCTATCCAAATCGTATTTTTTTAACTTGACGAACGATAGGCTGGGAAATAATACAACGACTAATTTTGACTTGTATTCCTGCACTCTCTTTATGAAAAAGCAGAATGAACTCACTTATCAATTTCATTCCGCTTTTCTCATTTCAATTTTCTGTTTATTTCTATTTTTTAAGCTTCTTTCGCAGCTTCTCTTTTTGCTTTATCTCTTGCTGTCAGTCTTTCTCTGACTGCTTCCATGTATCCCGGTTTATCCAGGTTATATATTGCCAGCGGGATGATACCCATAAAGAATACTAATCCCGGAAGCAGGTTGGCTGCCACATTGATACCAGTCTGAACATGAGGTGTGATTTCTCCGCCACCAACATATCCGAATGCTCCCATAACTACGAGGAACAGAGAGTTTGCGATTGCTGTTGCGATCTTGACCGTTGTTCCCTGGAAAGAGAATGCCATACCATCGTTGCGGTATCCGTATTTGTCATCGAAGTCATCGATTGCATCGATCATCATACCGGCTCCACATGGGCCTGCTACATAACCCAGACCATAGTAAATCAGTACAACAAAATCAAATACGATGTTTTCATAAGGTCCGAAGAACAGAATAATCAATGTGCCAACGATCATCTGCATCATCATAAATACAGTAATAAATGTAAAGTTCTGTACACAGTGCATATAGAAGTAAACTGCCACTGAGATACGTCCCAGCATACCAAACATGTTAAAGAAGCAGTACATCATTGCACAAACAAGATTCTTATTTTTGAAAACCAGTTTCAGACCTTCACTGACTTTTCCCTGATCTTCTTTCTTTACTGTGATTCTTTCTTTTGACAGATACGCAACTGCCCAGAACATCGGTAATGCAATCAGCGCAAGTACGATTGCTGTTGAATGATATCCTGCAGCCTGATCTCCTTTTCCAAACCAGAGAACCAGTTTCAATACAAACAGGTTTAACACGATCTGTCCGATTGTCATACCCATCATCTGTGCTGCGTTCAGTTTATTTACTTCTTTTGGGTCACGAGTCATAACTACAGGCAATGCCAGATACGGAACGTTTGTCATTGTATAAGACATTCCCAAGCCAATGTAAGTAATGTAAGCATAAGCAAGTTTTGCAGGTCCTCCAAATCCCGGTACTGTAAATGTCAGTATCGTGAAGATTACAAGGAAAATCGCGCCTACAAAAATGTAAGGTCTGAAACGTCCCCATCTTGTGTGTGTACGCTCCATCAAAGTTCCCATCATCGGATCATTGATTCCATCCCATACTTTTGCGATCAGCATCAAAAGTGCAACTGCACCAACTCCGAGTCCGAATACATCTGTATAGAAAATAGACAGGTATGTACTTACCATTGTCCAAGACAGCTGAGATGCAAAGTTACCAAGTCCATATACAAAATAATGTTTTCCTGTCAATGGCGTCATGCCATATGCATTTAATTTTTGTTCTTTCATCTTGTTCCCCCAAATTTCTCATTACATATTTGCGATTGTCTCTTCAAAGTTCACGTATTTTTCCATCATCTTCGGCAATGTGTCTTTGTTTGCGACCAGCTTTGGCACACATACTTTGATCATGTTTTGTATTTCATTGTAATGCTCGTAGATTCCGATATTTGTATTTCTGGCACGTGCGATTTCCTTCTCTGACCATTCTACTTTTACCTTTTCTCCATCTACTTTCAAGTCACCCCAGATACCACAGATTGGACACTCTACATGTGTTGTTCCGTTCATGCTTAAGAGCGGATTGTGGCAGACAGGACATACGCCCTCTTCTCCTACCCATGTATCTACTTCGTCATATGGTTTTCCAAGTGACTCTGCAACTGCTTTTCCGAGTTCTGCACATTTTGACATCAATGCCGGATCAAATAACGGATGACCTGTTCTTCCCTGATCATAAGCATCTACGTGACCTACACATTTCATGCAGAATGAGAAACTGAACAGATCTAACATCGGCAATCCGAGAGATACCCAGTTGTGTGTCTCAGCTCCGCCGACGGAAATGAATCCCGTGTAACGGTCTTTGAAATATCTTGGGTCAAGCTCCGGCTTTCCTTCTGCCTTTCGTTTCTTGTTTTCTTCGATCAAAGCAGCTCTGTCATGAGATGGTCCGAAACGGTCTACAAAATTCTTAAACTGTCCTACGATACCAACTGCGTAAACAGGTGCTCCGATGATGATTCCGTCTGCTTCCAGACATGCTTCTTCCAGAATATGGTAATCATCTTTCATACAGCAGTGAATCTCTGTCTCGCCCTTGTCACGCATACGGCTGCAGTAATCGCAGGCACGGCAGTGCCGATATCCATGCGGACGGTATTGATAAACTGTACTTCTGCACCTGCTGCCTTTGCTGCAAACAATGCTTCCTTTACCATTACATCACTTCGCTGGTTCCTTCTTCCGAAGGAAATTCCTAATACTTTCATGTTTTACCTCCATCGATTTGTTATGTACACAGTTTATCTTTTTTTTAGATTTCCCGCTTTTCTCTGCAATGCCTGTTTGGCAGAAAATAATTGCTGTATTTTTCCTTGCCGTGCAAAGAAAAACAAAAATATGACATATTTTTTGTCCTGTTTTATTTATTTGATTTCACATGGGTTTTTCTTGCAAAAAAAAGGAATTGTTTCCAGAAAATTCTGTATCACAATTCCTTTTTCTTTTCCTTATTTTAAACTATATCGATACTGGATATCCAGCAATCTGATTTCCTGTGCCATCAACACATTTTCCAATTCCAACACCCCGCCCTCCACATGGACATTTTTCATTTCCATTCTCGGGATTGCACTTTTTTCCAGATACTGCATCTCATCTCTTGCCAGATTCTTGCTGTACTGCAGTCTCTTCCATATATCCTGCGCACTTCCGTTTTCTTTGTTCACCATGTGAATCTTCACAAGGTAATCTCCATCCTTCACATTTTCCAGACGGAACTGTAGCTTCAGAGATTCATCGTTTTCCATATAGTTATCAATTGTTTCTACTGTAATCTTTTCTTCCTCAGAAAATACATACTGAGCCGATAATTTCTTAAAGTTGTGACAGGCGATTACGTACCTGTCTCTTCCATTGGTTGTAATAATGGAATTCTCATCTTTCTTGATGACATTCGGCAAAAGCCGGTTCATAAATACATATGCATAAAAAGATGGTTTCCGGATTCCGTCACGGGAGATCATTCCGGAATCTCCGTTCAGAACGTTATCCGCATCATAATAATCAGAATAACTGTCCAACGCATGCCAGTATGCCATCAAATCGACTTCTCCGTTCATATCAATACAGTTTTTGAGAACATATGCGCCCTGATTGCAGCTGTCATTCAATACATTTCGGTTGGAAATTGTGAAGTTCCATTCACTTATATGTAACTCCGGAACCTGAAATCCGGTCTCTTTTATTACTTCTCTCAATATCTCTGTCTGGTTTCTCATATAATCGATGTCAATTGATTTTCTTCCATATCGCTTGTCATTATCATCAATTGCCACATACTGATATGAATATACCGACAGAAAATCCGGCATTAGATTCTTCTTTTTCCATATCGGAAGAATGCTACGGCATCCCAATGTTCCATATCCAAGAATAAAACCGGCTCCTCCGACCTTGATTGCCGGGGAGATTCCTTTTAGAATCCGATAAATTGTTGCAAAATACTGATAATACAGGCCTTCTTCCTCGGTCATGCCAGTACTTTCTGTAGCACCTGTATTAGAGAAGTTATAATATTCAAAATACCATGTTTCAATCTCATCAATTCCATAACGATTCACCAGATGCGTACAGAATTCCCGGAAAATATATTCATATACCTGCACCTCATAGTTTTCTATCTCTTCATTCTCTTTGAGGAATTTTTCTGCCGAATAGTTCAGCAATACTTCTTTATGCCCCAGTTCCAGATACGGTTTCATATGGTTCTCTAAAAGGAAGTCCAGTATCTGATCGATTTTACGGAAATTACATCCTTTTTTTCCGTTATAACATTCTTCTCTGGAAAAGATATTCCACATTCTTGCATATTTAATGTCCGCTGCCTTTTGAAGGTCTCTCAGCTGGCTCTGTACATTCGACTGCAGAACGGTATAAGCATCTCCGACACAGATTGCTTTATGACAGTCTGTCAACAACTTTCCTGTCTGCTGCACATCCACCGTACATACTTTCTGATTCTTTACGACCGGCTCATTGTGCTGTTCCTTGAAAATCAGATACTTTTTGATACGCCCGGATTCTTCCTCTGACAATCCATGCTCCGGATTCTCCGGCTCCTGCTGTTCCCTCATTTTCCTTCGGTATTCACTCGGCGCCTCTCCGTAGATATCCCGGAACGCTTTTGTAAATGCAGCGGAAGTCGGGAATCCATTATCCAAAGCAATGTGAGTCATATTTTTCTTTGTGTACAGCAATTCATCCACCGCATGGAACAACCGGACATTATTCAGATATTCCATGAATGTCAATCCCAGATGTTTTTTCACATATTTTGACAAATAGGCATTCGACAGGTACAACTGATCTGACAGATTATTCAAACTGATCTGACTTTGATAATTTGCCTGGATATAATTCTGGATCCGGCGTACGCGCTGACGATCCTGTGAATCATCCATATTCAGCCTTGTATCATCTGCTTTTACGAGGAAATTACTCGTAAGGATATGTGCCGCCTGAAAATATAACGCCTGCAGATCCAATGCGCTTTTTTCATCCTTCTCAAAATATCTACTCAGAATATGATCAAAGACTTCCCGAAGGTCTGCATATGCCGCATTTTTGTCCGCAACGGAATTACACCAGAACAAAAGCTGCATGGACTCCATATATTCTGCCAGCAGATGAAAGTCAATCTCGAATCTTGCCCCAAGCAATTCCTCATTTCCATTCATTGTATGGCGCTTATTTGCATTAATTAGAATGATATCCCTTGTTTCATCAGAAAAGTGGTTTCGTCAATTTGCACCTTCAGCTCCCCGGTAAGTACGTAAAATACTTCCGGATTCTGATGATAATGCGTGGACACCTCCGCATTTGTAATAAAATGAAACTGTATTAATTTCCTATCGTTTTCCATGATTTCAACACCCCAACACAACTTTATTTTCCATTTTATCTGCTACTAAGTATACCGAAATATCACACAAAAAGAAAGCTCAAAAGCTGATGAATTTTTCCACACCAGCTTTTTTGCTCTATCGACACTTTTTATTGAATTCTAAATCTGCATTGCTGTAAAATATGCCTGATTTACAGCATGATAGATCAGGCCGACTTGCTTGCAGTCCCCTATGATATAAGATTCATCCACTGTTTCACAAAACTCGTCTACTTCTGCATCTGGATCAAATGTGTTCACATACTCCTTGTTCACTTCCGTGTTTAAAATTACTTTCACATCGTATCTGAGCATGATGAAATCTATTTAAGTTCCACTGTCCAGCTACCGTCTCCCGATACTTCCGAGACTTTTGTCTTATTTTGCTGTGGCTATCTGCTATTTTTTGCATAGCAAGGGGGCAGCCCTCTCCGAAGAAGGGACTGACCCCCTTGCATTTTATCTCTCATTTCTTGAGATATTTACTCTCAGGCGATTCCACAATATTCGGACATTCCAGATTTTCTCTCCACATTACCGGTGCAGCCCATCGAACTGCATTTTCAATCACCTTCAACACATAAGGATTGTGGTAAGACGGATTTGTCTCATGTCCCGGCTGAAAATAGAAGATTTTTCCATAACCGCGCTGCCATGTACAACCGCTTCGGAACACTTCGCCACCTCGATACCAACTCAAAAATACGACATCGTCCGGCTTTGGAATATCAAAAAATTCCCCATACATTTCTTCTTCCTCAAGTTCAAAACTTTCGGGTATTCCCTGTGCAATCGGATGTGTTGGATTTGTATTCCATACTCGGCAAAAATCGCCCTCTCGCCATTTCAAACTACCAGAAGTTCCAAGCAGGGCTTTCATCGGTTTACTTGGGTGCGCAGAATGAAGCGGGATGAATCCCATTCCCTTCAACACACGGTCTTTTATCTTTTCCACCAAACAATCCGGTATACGGTCATGAGCCACATGAGCCCACCAGATTAACACATCTGTATGATTTAATAAATTATCTGGAAGGCCATACTCCGGCATGTTCATTCTCACACTTGTTACTTGCATATCTTCACACGATTCCAAATGCTCTGCCACAGTTCCCATGACACCTTTTGGATAGACTTCTTTTATCTTTGCTGCAACATCTGCCACACGCTTTTTCAATCTAGCCTTCTCTTCTACAGACATGTCTTTGGGAGGAATTCCTCATTAAATTCGCCTGCTTCCTGTACATATTCATACCATACTGTTACCCTAATCATTTTACAATTCCTCTTTTTGAATCATTATCCTTTTAACTTCTTAGTTCTATCGCTTCTTAAATCTTCCTACTTTCGTTAATCGGTTCGGAAGCTTCGGCACTTTGCCGGATGTTTTTATAATCGCTTCTACTTCACAGACACCCATACATTTTCCACAACCATCACAATCGAATTCGTCAATCATATGAATATAACCGGATTTTCCTTCGATGCAGTCTTTCGGACAAACATCCATACATTCTCCACAGCCGTCGCATAACTTCGGATCAATGTAGATGGTTTCCGTTGAGAAACATACACCTGCAGGACAGTTTTTCTTCTTGATATGTGCCTCATACTCTCCTGCAAATTTTTCGACTGCAGTGAGTGCGATTCTGGAAGAATTCTGTCCCATAGAACATGGTGTGGAATATGTCATTGCCTCACCGATTTCTTTTGTCATATCGATAAATTCTGCCTTGCCTTTTCCATCTTTTACTTCTTTTTGCATATACTGCAGTTGCAACAGACCTTCCCGACAGAACACACATTTTCCGCAGCTCTGTTTTCTGGATGCAGTCAGTCTCTTTTCTGTCTCAGTTACGATACAGTCTTTTTCAGACAGGACGCGGATCACTCCGTTTTCTGCACTTGCCACCGTCAGTTCTTCTGCCTCTTCTGCTGTATAATATTCATACCCAATCTGTAATGCCTTTGCGCTGTTGAGATCAGTTAATTCAGCAATTTCTGTATTGCATGCAACTTTTTTCAGTGCTGTTCCATTGATTGACACATAACTTCCCGCTTCATAAGAATCTGCAGGTTCTGAAAATGCCTCTGCAAGATTTGTAACTGTTACAATGTGCACCAATGCACATCCTTCATTTGCTCGGACATCCACAAGATCTGCTGCCAGTTTTACACCGTATTTCTCCGCTGCTGTCTTCACTGCTTCTGATTCAATCAGTTCTGCCGCGTACTCCGGTACATATAGTATCTTGTTCTCTGTCTCAATTGCGTAGGCTGCAATAGCAATTCCTTCCATTACATTTTCCGGTTCTGCTTTTAACAGCTCGAGGAGTACACCATCGATATCAGCATTGTTCAATGCACATACGATACCACTTTCTTTTCCTTCTTCTTTGCTTTCTGCAACTGCTGCTTCCAGACGCTCTGACAATTTCTGAGCACAGAGTCCGTATTCCTGAATATCAAGAGCCGCAATCTTCTCTAATACTTGTTCATTGCTTAATTTTTTTGCATTCTCTAAAGCACTCATCTTACTCTGCCTCCTTTTGTTCTACAAAATCGCCCCACAGACTTGGTCTGGAGATCTGTAATCTCAGATCACACTGCAGACAACGTCCGGCTTCTGCACAGATATCTGAATCACAGATACCGTGATCAAACAGGTTAAAGTTACCGGAACGTTTCTCCGGTGCATCCACCTGCGTATGTTTTCTTTCCTGATATCCGAATCCCGGACACTGTCCGATATATGGGTCTGCTTTCTGTACCGGTGCAAGTACTTCGGAAATATCTCCGTCTCCACCCAGATATTTATCAATCTGGCTTGCTGCCTGACGTCCGGATTCGATTGCATGATCACTGATTTTGTGCCATAAATTGCATCTCCTGCAGCAAAGATTCCTTCTACGGAAGTTGTCTTGTCATTGTCCATATTCTTAACAACAATGCTGTTTCCTCTTCCCAGTTCCAATCCGGCTTCTTCTGTGATATCAGGTCTCTGTCCAACTGCAAAGATTACTGTATCTGCATCGATATGATGCTCGGATCCTTCTTCTTTCTCAATGATTGCGCGACGGTTTTCATCAAATGTAAAGGATTTTACATTCATGAAATCGACACCTGTCACTGCATCTGTACCTGTAATCCGCTCAAATGTCTGTGCAGGATGTACAAAGATTCCTTCTTCCTGTGCCTGTGTGATTTCTTCCTCATCCGCTGTCATTGCATCTCTTGCCTCCAGACAAGCCAGATGGATTTCTTCTGCTCCGAGACGTTTTGCTGTTCTTGCACAGTCAAATGCAACGTTTCCGCCACCAAGAACGATGATTCTCTTGCCGATGCCGGTTTCATTTCCCATACTTGCATTTCTCAGGAAATCTGCATTTAAGATAGTTCCCGGAAGCTCACTTCCTTCCATCGGAAGGCGTACTCCTTTATGTCCACCGATCGTCATAAGCACTGCATCATATTCATTCAGCAATTCTGCCGGTTTCTCTACCTTTGTATTCACTTCAATCTTAACGCCCTGCTCTACGATTACATCCGCCTCGTCTGCAATGATTTCTCTTGGCAGACGATAAGAAGGAATTCCGTAAGCCATCATACCGCCGACTGTCGGAAGTGCTTCTTTCAAAGTCACATCATGTCCCTGTTTTCTCAGATAATACGCTGCTGTCAGACCAGCCGGTCCTCCACCTACGACACAGACTTCTTTCCTGTATCTGCCAGCTGTTTTCCTTTTCCCTTCCAGTAAGAGCCTGTATCATGATCCGCTGCATAACGTTTGATATCACGGATGGACATTGCCTCATTGACTTCTTTTCTCTTACATTCCAGTTCACACACATGGGTACAGATATAACCAAGAGCCTTCGGGAATGGTACTTTCTCACGAATGACAGCTACTGCTTCATCATACTCCTCGTTTTTCACGTGACGGATATAGCGAGGAATATCTGTATGTGCCGGACAAGCATGACGACAAGGTACGATTGCATCTTCTCTCTTCACTTCGGAATTCATCAGCTTATCGCGGATTGTTCCGGTCGGACAAACTTCTGCACATGCTCCGCAGAAACGACAATCTGCATCTTTCAATAACTTGTTATGTACGGTTCCGACGTAAGTCTCCATATCTTTCTTCTGATACTGAAGCACTTTTACTCCACGCAGCTCGTTACATGCACGTACACATCTTCCGCAGAGAACACAACGGTTCATATCGTGAAGAATCAGTGGATTATCCTCCTGTGGACGGAATCCCTTTGTACGCATTTTCAGACGTCCTGTCTTCGGTCCGATGTACTGTATCAACATCTGCAATTCACAGTTTCCGTACTTCGGACATGTAGAACAATCTTCCGGATGTCCGGTCAGAAGCAGCTCCAGAGCCAGCATTCTCAGACGCTCCAGCTCCGCTGTCTTTGTTTTGATCACCATTCCGTCTTTTGCCTTCAATGTACAGGAAGTCGTTACTCCCTCCTGTCCTTCCACTTCTACCACACACATACGACAGGAGCCCAGTGGGCTTAAGTCCTTGTGATGGCAGAGATGTGGGATGTAAATTCCATTTTCCAACGCACAATCCAGCACGTTCTTATTCTCTGGAACGTCCAGTTTGATTCCGTCTATTGTAATGACTGCCATTTCTATTTTCCTCCTTAAAAATATGATTTAAAACAATAATCTCACACATCCGTACATTCCGGCATCATTGCCTAATGTAGCAAGTGAAATCTCTGTTTCAGCACATGCATGAAATGCCTTTGCAGCATAATGTTCTTTGATTCCGTCAACTAGGATTGCTCCTGCACACGAAACACCTCCACCGATTACGAAGATCTCCGGATCTGCAACTGCCGCGATATTCGCCATTGCTGTTCCCAGCATATTACAGAGAACATCTACCAACTCTGATGCAACAGCATCTCCTGCTTTTGCCTCGTCAAACACGTCCTTCGCTGTCAGTTCTTCATACGATGTAAGTGTAGTCTCCCTCGTCTCCTCTTCCAGCTTCTGTTTTGCCATACGCACGATTCCGGTTGCAGATGCATACTGCTCCAGACATCCGTGTCCGCCACATCCGCAGGTTGCTGTCTCGCCATCACGCATTTTAATATGTCCGATCTCACCGCCTGCACCGTGGGAACCTGCTACAATTTTACCATTGATGATAATTCCACCACCGACTCCGGTTCCAAGTGTGATCATTACGACATTATCATGACCTTTTCCGCCGCCCTGCCACATTTCTCCAAGTGCAGCCACATTGGCATCATTTCCTACTTTTACGAAAATTCCTGTTTTCTCACTTAATTCTTTCTCTACATTCAGGACATCCCAGCCAAGATTTACACATTTAAATACAGTTCCGTCAGGTCCTACAGATCCAGGAACTCCAAGTCCGATTCCCTGTACTTCTTCTTTGCTGATATTTTTTTCATCCAGCTTGCCGAGAACTGCAGCGGCAACATCATCTAAAATTGCTGCTCCGTGATTCTCTGTATTTGTTTTGATTTCCCACTTTTCCAAAATAGTTCCGTTCATGTCAAACAGACCGATTTTGCAAGTAGTTCCTCCGATATCTACTCCAAAGCCATATTGCTTCATTGATTTTTCTCCTTCATTTTTCTTCCTGATATTGTTACAACAATTCCAAACATGAGCATTCCGACAAATGCGATTGTAAATTGATTTACCGGATGATTACCCCCCAGCACATATGTTGCAACATTTCCTAATACAATCGGTGCTACCAGGCCACCAATGCCGCCGATGATCGAAAACATTCCGCTCGCCTTTGCCACTGCTTCTTTTTCTACCGAAACGGAAATCAAATAAGAAGTCATCGCCATAAAGCAGCTTAGCGACACACCGCACAGTGCACTTGCTACATACACTCCAGCCATTCCCGGAACAAACAGAATCACGCCGTATCCTGCTGCCGCAGCCAGAATCGAAAATGCAAGGGTGTACTCCTTCAGCACTCCGGAAATCTTGCCGAAGAACATTCCGACCAACAAAGCAAACGCAGAGTTTACTGCTGTCACAACCCCCGTCACAGACGGATTATCTGTGATATTTTGCAAAATATAAATTCCAATATTCGTGTTATACGCATTAATAAATAATGTATGTACAAATGATGCAAGCGAAATCACATATACCATCTTGTTCAGCTTCATATCTGATGAAGTCTCGTCCATGACAGGCGGTGTCTCGATCAACACGATTTTGATGCCGGCTGCTGCCAAAAACGCAATCAAATAAACAAGATAAAAACTGCGGTATCCGATTCCTGCCAATATTCCGCCGATCAGATTCCCAATCATTGTTCCAATTCCCATTCCGACTACATGTAACCCCATATAGGATGCTCTTTCCTCTGGCGGGAAAAATTCTGTAATGATTGCTGTGTTCATCGGACCGACGATACCGAATCCAAATCCAATCAACAATCGGGTCATTACAAGGATCAAAAAATTTTCTAAAAAGAACGGAAGCATACCACAGATTCCAATAACAATCAATCCGGTAATGACGATTTTCTTCTTACTGATTCTTGTTGTCAGCCATCCCACGAGGAGAGATCCCACGATCAACATCAAATATGGCATCGTCTGCAGCTGCTGTACCATTCCTGTTCCATATTGCTGGTATTTTTCATTTAAAATTCCAAGAATCGGAAGAACTCCGGTAATATTCAGTCCAAAGGCGAATGCTGTAATAAACACACTGACTGCAATTCTATTTTTTGTTTTCATATCTGTCCTTTCTCTCTTTTCACTTAGATTTATTCACACGGCTGCAGCACATCCCAGTGTTCTGCAATCATCATCTCCCTATCTAATAATTTTGTAATAATTGGCTTTTCGTTCTATCGGCTCCGGAAATCCATTTGCAGGATAGCCTAGAATACAAGAACCCACTCCGATATATTCTCCTTCATAGCCTGCTTCTTTTAACAATTCTTTTCCTAATTCTGTCTCAAATGTCTCCCTGATCCGGTTGATCCATCTGGAACCAAGACCTAACGCATATGCTGCGTTAAACATGTTACCCAAGCAAAGACTTCCGTCTTCTACCGGATTACCGACTCCCTTTTCTGCCAATACAAGAATAATAGTCGGTGCTCCGTAAAACACATCAAATCCTTCCGGTGCTCCGGCAATCTCAGCATTCAGCTTACATAGTTTTTTAATCCATTCCGGATTCTGTACTGCAATAAAGACCGGTGACTGCTTGTTTCCACCAGACGGTGCGTTCATTCCCGCATTCAGTACGGCCATCAGTTCCTCATCTGTAATCTGCTCCGGTTTATATTCCTTCACACTTCTGCGGTTCTGAATATCAATTACTGTATCTTTCATAGTTTTCACCTTTCTTCAAATAAGAGCGGAGTTTCTTATCCACTCCGCTCCATTCGATTCTGTCATTTTTTCATTACAACTCAGTCTTTGCTGATCTGCACTACTACATTTCTGCTAATAAAGATTAATCTTCATCCTCTACATATTCTGCAGCGCTCATACCAGCAATACGTCCTGTATTCACTGCAAATCCCATGGAGTTACCCGGAAGCAGGAACATATAACTGTCATCGTAAATATTACATGCATCAGCACCTGCTGCATAAAGTCCAGGTACCGGCTCAAACTCTTTATCGCATGCTTCACAATTCTCATTGATACGGATACCACCAACTGTTCCATATCCACCCGGACGGATACGTGCGCCATAGAACGGTGCTTTTGTAATTGGTCTTAAATATCTCTTGTCTTTGAAGAATTCTTCATCTACACTGTCACAGAAGTCATTATACTCTTCCACTGTATCTACCAGATTATCTACATCGATACCAGCCTTCTCTGCAAGTTCTTCAATGCTGTCTGCGATATACAGACCTTCATTTCCGTTCTCTTTTGCCATTTTGATTGCATCTGCAAAATCAGAAACATCTGGATTTGGGCGAACCATCGATACGTTATCCACACCATTTCTCATGTAATATTTTGCGATAGAAGAATCTACAATGCTGATACATACACGACCTTTCTGATGAGAAACAACATTAGAAAGATATGTAGCGTTCTGCATATGATCCTCGTTCATTACACGTTTTCCCTGCAGGTTTACAAGCAGGTTCGGCTGTCCCATGATATTTCCTACACTTCCCGGAAGATCATCTACACCTTCAATCGCTGCTGCCTGTTCAATTCTTACCGGAAGCTTGTCAGCTCCAGTCTCCCATGCCATTCTCAGACCGTCGCCCATAATACCAGGAATTGCAAAGTTGAACATATCCTCTCCATGTTTATATCCTGTCTCATCCTTGATCAGTTTCGGATTACATCCGGCTCCACCTGTACAGATAATTGCTGCTTTACATGTGATTTCGATTTCATTTCCATCTTTATCTGTTGCAAGAACTCCTGCCACTTTTCCATCTTCCATTACGATTTTCTTTGCAGGTGTCTCCAGCAATACTTCACGCCAAGTTCCTGGGCTCTGGAATACAAAGCTTTGTTCATGAATGATGCAGCTCTTGGTCCGATTCCCTGATCTGTTTTTACGATATGCCATGTCGGTTCTGATTTTGGGAAGTAGCGGTATGCGCCTTCGAACTCAACTCCCATGTCCTCCAGCCACTCGATTGTCTCTCCTGACTGCTCGAAATAACGTTTTACAAGACGTGCATCTACGTTGTAATGTGTATATTCCATAAACATGTTAAATGCTTTTTCTACTGTGATATCTTCCATCTGCTTTTTCTGGTATTTTGTACCGATTCCAAGCGGTCCCATTCCCATGTTTGCTGCACCGCCGACTGCAGCTGCTTTCTCAAGAACGATAACCTCTGCTCCGTCCTCTGCTGCCTGAACAGCAGCGGATAATCCAGAAGGACCTGCTGCAATAACAACAACCTGTGTTTCATAATTTGCCATGATCTTTACCTCACTTTTCGAACTTGTTATTTTTTAACTTGTACTCATTTTATTATATTTGCCAAGTTTCATATACCATGTTTTAAACCTAAATCACTTGTATTTTTGTCCTGAAAAACCTGTTTTTTGAATGGAGAACAAAAAAACATATATCATTTTTGCTCTTTGAGAATAAACAAAAACAGGCAAGTCACAACCATCAATGTAACTTGAAAACGCCCGCAGAATGACTACAAAATCTTTGACTTAAATCTTTGATTTCATAATCCCCATGCGGACGTCTCAAAAGACAGTTAACAACTCATTTTTTACTCTTCAAATGCGATTGCTTTTCCGGTCTTAGCAGACTCTCTGACTGCATCCATTACACAAAGAACACGTCTCACCTGCTCCGGTTTAATAATAATATCTTCTTCTCCGTTAAATGCTTTCAGGAAATGTTCAAAGTAATTTCTGTGATCCACATTTACTTCCGGCAATGGCTCTTCAGACAACAGTCCCGGCTCTGGAGGTCCAAAGCTTCTTGTAGGACCTGCTGCAGTCATCGTAATCTTTCCAGGAACATTTTCCAACAGATGCGCTGTGCGGACAATCTTGCCTTCTCCTGCGAATCCATCAATCAATGCAGAACCTTTATTTCCACCAATGAACCATGCACGCTTTGGTGTCAGGTAATATGTTCCAAGCTCAATCTCTGCTGTCACACCGTTTTCAAACTTCATGATTATCTTGAAGTAATCATCTACATTTTCATTGATGACATTCTGAACATCTGCATAGAGAGATACGATTTTGGATTTCACCATATCCAGCATCTGATCGATCAAATGTACACCCCAGTCATAGAGCATTCCTCCACCCATCTCCGGGTAGATATGCCAGTCATGCATATTTCCGTTTACTCCGTAAAGCTGGGATTTGATGATGTACATATCTCCTACCATTGATTTGTCGTAAACTTCTTTCATAATACGGTAGTCTTTGTCCCATCTTCTCTGCTGGTGAACCGTAAAGATCACACCATTCTCCTCACATGCAGCAACCATCTCATCATATTCCGCAACACTCATTGCTGCCGGTTTCTCACAGATTACATGTTTTTTTGCTGCTGCGGCCTTTTTAACCATCTCCGGATGACTTGGGTTCGGAGTCGATACCATTACTACATTGATATCTGCATTTGCAAGCATTTCATCAATATTTGCATAAGTCTCCACTCCTTCCGGAGCATCTTTTAACTGTTCCGGATTGGTATCTGCAACTGCTACAAGGTCAATATCATCAAATGTTGCCATCATATCAGCATCGCAGTGTCCCATGAAACCAAATCCGACAATACCTAATTTAATTTTTTCCATATTATCCACCTTCTCTTCAAAGGGGGGCAGCCCCCTTTGCCCTTCGTTTTCGGAATATTTTGAATTTAACCCTCGATTGCTCTTCTCATTGCTTCCTGATGACGGCGTACCTGCTCAATACTGTCTACTTCCATATCCGCACGCAGATGCTCTCCGCCTTCATACTCTGAACTTAAATAACCTTTATATCCTGCCTTCTTAAATGCCTCAACAACTTCTGGAATTGCAACTGCTGTCTCTACATAGTCTTCACTTACGTTGTAGAATTTTGCATGTGTATGGAAAATATAATCGATGTTATCTATAATATCCTGTGGCTCTGACCAGGAATATGTGAATGAAGATCCTGCATATTCCATATCAGCCGGGCCGCCGCCTGCTGCCTGTACAGCATCCATCATTTCTTTCATTCCGTTTTGCATACGGTATTCCATATTTGCTTTTCCAAGATCCAGATCATATTTAATCTTTGTAAATCCTTTTGCGATTCTCTGTGCATATGCATCATCGACAATCTTGATACATTCTTCTGATGCACCGTGTCTTCTCGCTTTATCTCTTACCACATCCGGAATGTTCTTACAGAAGATTCCCATGTCAGGAATGAATCCGAAGTATTTTGTTCCGGTGCGGTGAATCATCTCCATATATCCATCTGCCCAACCTGAATTCAAAGAGAACGGAGCATGTACTTCCAGACCGATCTTTACATTCATCTGTTCTGCATACTCAAGGCTGCCCTCTATGACGTCCATTGGTGTTGAAACAAGTGTACGGAGGTTCTTAAATCCAAGCAATGATGCCAGACGGATATCACGTTTCATCATGTTAATCTGCTCACTCAGAGTTAACATACGGTTGTCGTAAATGTGGTTCTCCAAAAATGCGTCATAACAAGATGGCTCAAGATTATATTTCTTCATCCATCCAAACCACTGATCACGGAATTCTTCTGTCTCGATCGGCAACGGGAATCTACGGATCATCTGCTCAGCAAGAAGCTCAACTCCTGTTGCGCCTGTCTTCGCAGTCTCTCTCAAACAACCTTCCAAATCTAATTTTTTATCATAATACTCATCCTGATAACTGTACAGGGAAACACTTCTTTTAATATCGTAACTCATGCTTCGTTCCTCCTTATTCAATCACAAAATCTGTCTCACATACCGCTTCAATCTGAAATGGCATGTAAGAAGGGTCAATAATCTGTACTGCTTTAATGTGATGGTTTCCTTTTGCAAGTCCGCCTTCTTTCATTACAGAAACTGTTGCATAATCACCGAATTCCCAACGATAATCAGAATCGATCACCGTACGCATCTCTTCCAGTGTAAATGTTTCTCCGTTTACAGTGAAACGTACATTTTCTCTTTCGATATCTTCACCATCAATATTTACTTTGATATCTCTCACAATAGAAAGTGTGATTCCACGATAATACTGTGCTTTGAACTGAAATTCAAAGCCTGTAAGACTTCCATCTTTTTCAATATTTTTAAATCCTTCCGGATTGTATATTTGTCTGCCAGCCATTTTTTTCCTCCTATTTCAACCTTGACTTTTCTTTGAAAATGGCAGCTCCTATCCATTTCACACATCGCATGCGATTTATCAGGAGCTGCCCTATTGTTTACTGATTAGTCAAAGAATACTTCTTTTCCTGTCTCTGCTGATTTGTAAATTCCTTCCAGAATCTGTGTTACAACGAATGCCTGCTCTGGCTTTACAAGCGGATCTGTATCATTAATGATCGCATTGAGCCACTGCTCCTGCTCGCGAACTGCCTCTGCAGCTGCTCCACCTTCGAAGAAGTCAACAACACCTGCTGGTGAGATTGTTTTTTCCATCAACTGATTGTGCTCAACTGTGTTGTAGATCAGTTCATCCTGTGGATAACTTCCGCCGTGGTGAATCTCAGCTCCACCCTTTGTTCCGCAAAGTGTTGTAGATGCTTCCATAGATTTCAGAATGTTCAGTGCCCATGAAGCCTCAAGGTAGATTGTTGCTCCGTTTTTCATCTTTACAAGACCGAATGCGGAATCTTCTACTTCAAATGTCTTCGGATCCCATGGTCCAAATACGTTTCCTTCCGGACCATCATCCTGACGTCCCAGTTTGTAGAATACCTGTCCTGAAACTGACTCTGGCTCGTAGTTGTTCATCATCCAAAGTGTGATATCCAGTGCGTGTGTTCCGATGTCGATCAGAGGACCGCCACCCTGCAGAGCTTTGTTCGGGAATACGCCCCATGTAGGAACAGCTCTTCTTCTAAGTGCGTGTGCTTTTGCGAAGTAAATTTCTCCAAGTTCTCCGGCCTCACATGATGCATGAAGTGTCTGTGTATCGTCACGAAGTCTGTTCTGGTATCCAATTGTAAATTTCTTTCCGGATTTCTTCCATGCTTCGATCATCTTGCGGGCATCTTCTGTATTGTGAGCCATTGGTTTCTCGCACATAACATGTTTTCCAGCCTCAAATGCTGCAACAGTGATTGGGCAGTGAGCCACGTTTGGTGTACATACATGTACAACATCGATCTCGATGCTTGTATCTGCAAGCATTTCCTTATAATCTGTATAAACTTTTGCACCTTCAACACCATACTCTTTTGCTGCTTTTTCTGCACGCTCCGGAATAATATCGCAGAAAGCTACCATTTCCGCTTTGTCTGCCTGTGTTTTGATAGATGGCATGTGTTTCTGGTTAGCGATTCCACCACATCCTACGATTGCAATTCTTAATTTTCCCATTGTTTTTTCTCCTTTTATATGTGAATTTTATTTTTTAACAAATTAAATAACAAACTGTTTCAAATATCTACGGCTAAGTATCAGGGAATCCTCTACTTTTTCTTTGCTTCCTTCGAACGCTCTATCCTCTACTTCGATACATGTGCATCCGTCGTATCCAATATCTGTCAGTGCTGATACATATTTACTCCAGTCAACATCCCCCAGTCCCGGAAGCTTAGGCGACATAAAATCAAGTGGATAAGCCATGATTCCGCAGTCATTCAGGCGATCCGGATATATTTTAATATCTTTATAATGTACATGGAAGATTTTATCCTTGAATTCATAAATCGGTTTGATGTAATCAATCATCTGCCATACAAAATGGGATGGATCATAGTTGATTCCCAAATTGTCGCTGTTCAGAATATCAAATACCTGTCTCCAAATCTTTGGTGTTGTCATCAGATTCTGTCCGCCCGGCCACTGATCCGGTCCGAATAACATCGGGCAGTTCTCAATTGCAACTTTTACATCGTTCTCTTCTGCCAGTTTGATGATAGAAGGCCATACTTCCTTCACCAGTTCCAGATTTTCCTCCACCGTCTTTGTCTGATCTCTTCCGATAAATGTTGATACCATGTTTACGCCAAGCTTATGGCTTGCACGGATTACATTTTTCAAGTGAGCAACTGCTGCTTCACGTTTCTCCTGATTTCCATCCATTGTATTCGGATAGTATGCGAGGGTAGAAATCTCTACATTCTTCTCTTTGCTATAGTCCAGAATATGTTTTGCATATTCCTCATCTTCCAGCACTTTGTCTACATCAATATGAGTGACTCCTGCATATCTTCTCTCAGCCTTTCCCTGTGGCCAGCATGCAACTTCCACACATTCAAAGCCGTGGTCAGATGCGAAATCCATCATCTCTTCATAATTCCATGTGTCAAGAATCGCACTTACAAATCCTAATTTCATTGTTTGTCTCTCCTTTTCTTATTTCTTGTTTCACTTTTATCTTGAAATCATTATAGTCCAGTACATTTTCAAAAACTTTCCGCATATTATCCTAATTTGCTACTGTATTTGGACTCTTTTTTATATCAGTCAAATCAGAGGACAAAAATAGGGGTAATTTTTTTGTCCTCTGCACTATCTCATCTCAAACCAGTCAAATTCTGCCTGTTCTCACTGTCCACGCCATTTCCGGTTGCATATATTCCGATGATAGTTTCTGACATGCGCCATTGTCCCAAACGTCTCCTGTTCCCATAATGTATGCCTTTCCGTCACCATCAAAGAAAAGCAATGATTGTATAAGACATCCTCTCTCAGAAAAAAACTAAAGTGATCCACGCAAAAAAATGCTGTATCGCAGTTATTGATACAGCATTTTTCGGTGAAAACAGGAACTTATCAGTGTCCATAGTCTCACTTTCTAATATTGATAGTGAATATCCAACGCCTTGATCTCATGTGCCATCAGCTTTGTATCCACTCTCAGCACACCATCCTCCACATGGATTTTACGCATCTCCACCTTCGGCATCGCGCCCCGGCGGATATACTCCACTTCACCTTTGGAAAGATTTTTCAGATAATCCATGTCACCCCAGACATCCTGAACGCTTCCATTCTCAGAATTAACATAGAACACACGCATGATATAATCTCCGTTTTCTACATGGTTAATACAGAATTTCAGATGTACGCATCTGTATCCTCGTACAGTTCCTCCAAATCTTCGATTCTAATATCCTTCTCTTCCTTCATCGTGTATCGGTAATTAAACCGCTTACAATTGTGACAGACAATCGTATATGTCCCTCTTCCATCCGTAGATAAAACCGCATTCTCTGTCTTGCCCAGCAATTGTGACTGTAGGAAATTCATAAAGTGAAATGCATAAAACGATGGTTTCTTAATCCCATCCCTTGTCAGTAAACCGTTATCCCCGTACAGAACCGCCTCTGTGTCATAGTATTCCGTGTGCAGGTCTGACCCGTGCCAGTACCCCATTTTATCCACATTTCCGATTGACTCAATGCAGGTTTTCATCACGTAAGCCCCATGTGCACAGCTGTCGCTGATACAGTTACGGTTGGAAATGGTATAGTTCCATTCCGTAATATGTAGTTCCTCAGCCATAAACTCTTCTTCCTGAAGTACCTGTTTAAAAATATCCGTCTGGTTTTTCACGAAATTATTATCCAGGGATCGCTTCCCGAAATACATACTGTCCTGCTGGATCAGCAGATAAGAGTAGGAATACATACTGATAAAATCCGGTTTCACCTTCTGTTTTTTCCAATTC